>CEPZ01009442.1_pt1 | contig 10919 bp, 14 predicted proteins | sample 530461 | NCBI WGS metagenome assembly CEPZ01 (sample SAMEA2620106, study PRJEB7988) | marine metagenome | isolation source: saline water (ENVO:00002010), including | reverse complement strand
GCCAACTGGAAAAGGAAGTAATAAAAGCACATTTAATAATTGGGAAGCAGATTATTTGCTTTCAGAAGAGCCACAAGCTGTTATCTATGCAGCCACAGGATTAAAATTAGGAAAGTTAAATCTTTCTAATTACTTAGAAAAGAATAGAAATTAGTTTTTAATTATTTGAAACCTTGTTCTCTTAGTTTTCCTAAGGTAAATGATAGAAGGGCAGCGATGAATAATACAATACTGATAAGCCCTGTTTTTAATGCTGTTGACGCTACTTGAAAACCTATTAATGCTATTGCTGCTGTGGCAATTCCTAATAAGAAGAATCCAATCGCAGATATCATGAATAGTTTTATTGTGTTCATTTTTCTTTTTGGTTATTCAAGACCCTTTTCTTTTAATGTTCCTAATATGAATGAAGCGATTCCTGCAACAAGTAAAGTTAGACTTAATAATCTTGTTTTTCCTACTGTTTCTGCAATTACAAATCCTGTTAAGGAAAGAGAAGAAGTTACAATTGCTAGAAGAATGAATCCTACAGCGACAAGAGTATAAAGTTTTTGATTTTGGGAAGTCATGTTCTTATGTTAAGTTTCTGAAATTTTTTCAGCGTAGTTTTCTACTATATCAGTGTATCCTCTGAGTCTCATTCTATCTAATAATTCTTGTTCTTCTTTTTTATTTTTAGCTCTTCTTATTCTCCATAGTCTTATGATTGCTTCGAACTTCTTTGAGAATATAGAAATTAAAACGAGAACTGTTATAAAAATTATTATTCCAATGAGTTTTACCCACCAAGTGTCTGCTAGGAGGAGTAAGCCACTGATTGTTACAGCTACAAATCTTGTTAGTCCTAAAATTGAAAGAACTGTTGCCATACCGAATGAGATTACCATTGATGTAATGTCTGAGAAAGTTGAGAATGTGGAGAGAACTTTATCGATATAAATAGCTAATGTTACCCATATTGCTAGAGTCAGAAAGAAAAACCAATTTAATCCGGGTTTTTCTCCAATTACTACCTTTCCCACTGGATCGGTATAAGGGGAAATTTTTTCATAACCTTTTACTACTGGACCTATTGACTTTGTTTTGCTTAATACGTCTAGCCATTCTTTTTTTAGAAAGTCAGAAGCTATTTCTCCTGTCTCTTCTGAATTTTTTGGAATTTGGTCCGTAACTTTTTTTAAGTCTTCTTGATTTCCCAAATCTGTTATTTCTATTGCCTTGATGTTTGGAACAAAGACAATAACTAATAAGAGAATTAATATGAGGGAAACTATTCTCACTTCCTTTTTCATCACTTCACTAAGTTGTGAGCGTATATAAAATTAATTAAAAAATAAAAAAATAAAGTTTGGTTTTTTAGTTTCTGTTATCTTCCTTAAAAGCATTATCAGCTTTCTTGAATCCTCTTATTGCGGAAGCTACGGATGCCGCACCCTTTCCGGATTTCATGGATTCTATTTCTATTTGTCTCGTTAGTCTCCATTTTCTCAGTGTTCTACCAACTCCAACGTTTAGAGAAACTGCAGCTACGAATGCAGCTATTACTATTATTACAATTCCGAAAGCACCTATTGCTGCTCCAGTAGCGAATAGTCCTGCTACCCATGGAAGAATGTTTGTCACACCAGCGATTAATGCAAATCCTGCACCTATTACCCAAGATGTTCCTTCACTGAATGAGCTGAATACTGTAACGATGTCTGCTACTGCAAACATGATTATCGCGAATACTGCTAGATGAAGTATAAGGCTTTCTAGAGAAATTCCTTCAACTCCTAAGATTGCACTTAATATACCTCCGACAGCACTATCTTCAGAAATTATAGCTTTTGAGGTTGTGGTTGCTCCAATTTGAGGCAGCGATGCTGCATATGCATAAACTCCCCAAATTACGGCCAAAGCCAATATCGCTATTCCAATTGATATCAAGACTTTTACTGAAGTTCCTAATTTTTTCTTTCTACTAGCCATTTAATTTTCACCCCCTTTCATTTTAATTGAAATTATTCTCTCATTTGTTAAAGTAGGAGCATATATAAATCTTTTTTATTGAGAAAGAGTAGTATGTCTTTTTTTATTGTGAATTTTTAAAGAAATATTTAAATAGGTATCGAATGTAATATATTCATGAAAAGAGTAGGTGTGTTGTTATTAATGACTTTAGTTTTTAGTATGTTTGCTGTTAGTGTTGTTTCTGCGGCAGACAATCCTTTTAGTCAAGTTGGAGAGTTGACTAATTCGGCTGTTGAGTCTTTTGTGGATGTTATAGAGCCATTATCAAAAGTGATTGTTGGCACTAGCGAAACGGGAGAGATATTTTTTGGAAGACTTCTTATGTTGGTTGTTGTCTTTTCTTTAGTGGTTGTGATCTTGGGGAGATTGCCATTTTTTGATGATCATAGTTGGGCTCCTTGGTTGATTAGCGGTGTTTTGGCTATAACTGCAGTTAGATTTTTATCTGTTGAATGGATTAGGACAGTAGTGCTTCCTAATCAGGTTTTTGCTGTGGCGCTTACTGCGGGACTGCCGTTTGTTTTATTTTTCTTAATTGTTAAAGAATTTCCTTCTAGAACTGCAAGAAGGGTTTCTTGGATCTTCTTTGGGATTGTTTTCTTAGCTTTGTGGACTGCGAGATCTGCAGAATTGGGGAAGATATCTTATGTTTATCCATTAACTGCTTTGCTTGCTTTGGGGATGATTTTCTTTGATGGCACGATTAGGAGATGGATGGCTCAAATTGAAATGGAAAACTTAGGCGCAGCTAGTAATGTTCAAGCGAGGGCAAATTTACAGACAAAAATTAATGAAGTTAATCAGAGAATGCTTACTGCTGATCCAGCTCATCCTGAAAGAGGTACTCTGACTGCAGCAGAAGGAAATAAGTTGCTTAAAGGGTACAGTAAACAGATGAAGAAGCTTCTGAAGGGCTAAATAAATGTTTATAAACTTGTTTTTTCTTTTTATAAGATGAAAAAAAGGAGTGGTGTTTTGAGAATTGGGTTTTTGGCTTTAGTGTTGATTGTGTTTTTAATGAATATTAGTTTTGTTTCTGCTTATTATTTTCCTCAGGTAAGAGATATTTCCCAAGGAGTTGTTGACACTTACATTGATGTTTTTGAGCCTGTTTTGCAGGCTTTGTTAGGAGGAGAAGAATATTATGGACTTTTGTTGTTTGAGAAGTTATTGATTTTTATTATTTTGTTAGCTTTGATTTATGTTATTTTAGGGAAGGTTCCTGTATTTGAAGATCAGACATCAATTAAGTGGATTATAGCAGTTATTGTTCCTTTATTGGGAGTTAGGTTTATGAGTTTTGAATGGGTCAATACTATTCTGATTCAATATCAAGTTTTAGGAATCGCTTTAGCTTCTATATTGCCTTTTATGATATATTTCTTCTTTTTGCATAATGTTGGGGCAGATTCTCCAACAATTAGAAAAATGGGATGGATATTGTTCATTGTTGTTTATCTTGGATTGTGGATTAGTGCAGAAACAGAGAGTTATGGGGCTGTTTACTTTTGGACTGGAGTTGCTTCTTTGATATTCTTGTTCTTCGATGGGACAATTCATAGGTATTATATTCAAGAAGAGATGAGAAGATCTGGGAACACAACAAAGGCGCAGCAGATAGCTGCTATAAGAAGAGATATTGATGAAGTACAGGATGATATTAATCATGGATATATTTCTTCTAAAGTTGGACATAAGATAATGAAGCAGAAAAGGAAAGATCTTGCTTGGATTGAGAAAAACCTTTAATTATACTAAGATTACTGATGTAGAATGTAATCTTGGGTATCCAGAAACCTAAAGAAACTAGAGAGGTTTCAGGATTTAGACTTAATTCTTCTGAAACCAATTACTTCTTTTTCTTTGTAAATTGGAACGTCTTTTTCTTTTGAGCTGGTTTTGTAGAGTAGTAGAATTCCGATTACTACTAATACTATTGCAATTATTGTTAGAATTGAGTTTGTGATTGTTCCTAGGACAGGGAGATTAATAGCAGCTTTAACTGTATCAAAAGTTAGGATGAATGCTATAATTCCTAAAACGGATAAAATGTAACCTATTGTCTTTCTGTTCATTTTGCCTCTTTTTGTTAAGGGTATTATGGAAAGTTTATATATAAAGATTGCTAAAACAATCTTTAACTTAAATGTTGAAGTATAAACTTTTAAGTATAAACATTTTCTCTTAGAGATATGGGAAGTTATGATTTGTTAGGGAATGTTGCAATTGTGAAGTTTGATACTTCAAAGAGGAGAAAGGTAACGGCAAAGGAGAAGAAAGCTTTTGCTTCTAAGGTATTGAAGACACATAAATCTGTGAGTACAGTTTTAGAAAAAAGTGGGAATTTTTCAGGAAGATTGAGAAAACAGAAGACCTTGTGGATTTTAGGAGAGAAGACTAAAGAAGTATTGTATAGAGAAAATGGATGCGAATTCAGATTTAATGTTGATGATTGTTATTTTTCGAGTAGGTTGAGTACGGATAGAGAAGAAGTTGCCAATCAAGTTAAGAAATCTAGGAAGAAGGAGTGTGTTTTAGTTATGTTTTCAGGGACAGGGATATATGGTATTGTTATTGGAAAGATTGCTGGGGCTCGTGTTTCCAAAATTGTGTGTGTTGAAATCAATAGAAAATGCAATAAATATGCTTTGGAAAATGTTCGGAGAAATAAGTTACAAGAGAAAGTGAAGATTGTTCAAGGAGATGTTAGGAAGAAAATAGGAAAGGGGAATGAAATTAGGGGAAAGTTTGATAGGATTGTTATGGCCAGGCCTAATTTGTCTGATGATTTCTTAGACGTTGCTTTCAAAGCAACAAGGAAAGGTACGATAATTAACTATCACGCTTTTTGTCATGAGCTTGAAATGAAAGCTGGAGTTATTGAGGAATTGATTATGGAAAAGGCTAAGAAGGCAAAGAAGAAAGTTAAAATTTTGAAGATAAAAAAAGCAGGGGAAATTGCTCCCTATAAGTTTAGATATCGTGTTGACTTCAAAATTGTGAAATAGTATTAATTATCCTGAATTGAAAAGATCATCTAATGTTGTTGGTTTATTGAAATCTTTTCTTGTTGCTAATCCATATCCTATCATTGTTCTCTTGTAGGAATCTTCATGGTCTTCTTCAGATCTTTTTTCTATGAAGTAATTAACTAATTCAGTGAAAGAGTTTAATCTGGCTTTTTGCTCTTGAGTTAGTTCTTCTGGGGAGTTGTCAGTTTTCCAAATGTTTAACTCTCTTCCAAGATATTCAATAGCTTCATCGAACTTACCAGGAGTTAAAGGTGCATCAACACCGTATAATCTTCTATCAGGATTATTGATAAAATGGTCTGCTGAGCATGAATTTCCTATAACATCTGATAATGTGTAGGCTACTAGCTTTCTGATATCTTTGTCTTGTGTAGAATGTGTTTCTTCTTCTAGGTCTGCTAACTGCATGTCGTATTCATATATCATATTTTTACTACTTTAGTGTGATTTATAAACCTTTCTATCATCTTTTATGCAGCTTCATTTGTTTGAGTTGTATACTCTCTGAAAGGAGCAATCATGGAGTTTGCCATCCCATCACATGTTTTTTGGTCAAAGAAATCTTCTAGTTCTATTTGTACATTTCCAAAAATTTCAGGAACAACTTTTTTCATTCTTGAAATCGCAGATCTTGTACCAGCTTTTATTATTGAATGATTATTCATTACATAAATATCTACTTTGTCTTCAATAGGCAAACATAACACAAGATTGCGAGTTCTTCCACTGTATCTGCTTGTAGAGATCACACCATATCCTCCGAATCCAAGATAATTTAAGGGTACTGTTTGAATATTGTTATGTCTTCTTGGTTCTATTAAATTTCCGAATGAAAGTATATCTCTTGCAATAATGTTTGCAATAATTTTACTTTTTCCTCTTACCATATTACCGAAATATCTAAACCATATTTAACTTTTTTTATACTCTTAAATGTACAACTCTGATCGAATTGCATGGTTTAGATTTGCAACTTCGATGAAATTGCAGTAGGAGCTTCCCCTCCGTGCCAGGTGAATCTTGGACGAACGCGCATAGGATAGAGACGTTCTGAATTATCATCAAGAATTATTGCAGAGCCCTTTAAGGAAGGGAGATCGTTTAGAGATTTTTGAATTTTTTCTAGAACATAGGATTGCATTATATTATTCAGAGCTGTGATGTCTTGTTCGGAAGTCACACGATGGGAAATTACAATATCTGATTGAGTTAAAACATCATTATGTATTTGTCCTGGTTGTTGTGTTGCAAGAACAATAGAGATTCCAGGTTGACGCCCTTCTCTAATTATTTGTGTTAAGATAGGAGTTGCTGGTGTGCTTCCTGTCTTTGGAAGGAATTCATGTGCTTCGTCAATAAAAAGCCAAACAAGGGGAGAATCAGGAGTTGCTTGTGCGGAAACATTTTGATAACCTCTTTGAATGGAGATTATTTCTTCTTTTTTTCTTGAGATAATACGAGATTCAAATATTTTTTTGGAGATTATCGATATTGCTAAGGCTCTAATATTGAATGTTGATGCTGATGTGTAAACAGAGAGATCTATTATTGTTGTTTTTCCGGCGTTTATTAAATCTGATATTTGGGTTCCTTTTTTTTCTTCTGAAAAGATTCCCCAAGAAGATGCTGAATCGAAAAGGGAAAATGCAATAAGCTTTGTTTCTGCTGGAGATTTGTGATCTTCTGAAATGAGAGATTGTATTTCAGATATTGTGAAATCTTCTTTGGAAGATTTTAACTTAGAGACAGCACGAGTTATTAGAACTGCTGGGAGTGAAGTAAAATCAAGATTAAAAATTGATATCCAGTCTTCCGCTTCTAATTCTGATGGGGAAAGGGCAAAGGTTTCGTCATAAGGAATGCCTTTAGATTCATAATCTTGAGCCTTTCCTAATGGGACAAAAACTTTTATTGGGAGTTCTTTGCTTTTTAAGCCCCATTCCTTTAGAAGAGAGGAATCTTTTTCATTTTTGTACTTCATTGTCCAGAATATCCCCATTGTATCAAAAATGATTGGAGCTATATTCTTCGATTCATCTTTTGGAAGATCAGTAATTGATTCTGCCATAGCTGCTAAAGTATAACTTTTTCCAGATCCTTTTTTTCCAGCAAGAAGGATTGTGTGGGATCTTGCGATGTCCAGAAAAACATGGTTTGATAGAGAAGTATAATTTCCCATTTTGACATAGCTTTTTCCTAGAAAGATTAGTCCCTTTTCTGCGAATTTTATTTTGTCGGCGGAATCACGCCCTATAATCACCTCGTATGGCATGGGAGTTGTAATGAAAGACAATTAATAAAGTTTATTACTATCTTGTTTGAACTCTTGGAAAGTTATATAAAGGGAGGTTTTCTTCTTTAAAAATGTCAGATAAAAAGGATACAGTCGAAATTAATTTGGGTTTTTTGAAAAATATTAAGAGAAATCCTTGGGTTTTGAGTTCTATTATTTTGTTGATTGCTTTAGTATTTGTTTTCTTTAATGGGGGATCAGGAGGAGTTGGGGAAGATGTGGCTGCTAAGAATCTTGTTGATTTTATTAATTCTCAAGGAGATTCTCCTGTGACTTTAGTTGGTGTGAAGAAAGTAGATAGTTTATATGAAGTTACTATAAATGCTGAGGGACAAGATGTTCCACTTTATGTTACTTTAGATGGAAAGTTTGCGGTTTTACCTACTCAAGTTATTCCTCTTTCTGGAGATTTGCCTGATTCTGGGGATACTGGCGATGAGGGAACTGGAAGCGGAGGAGTTCAAAGTATAGATATTTCAAATAGTCCTGTTAAGGGACAAGAGACAGCGGAAGTCATAATTGTTGAGTTTAGTGATTATGAATGTCCATTTTGTGGAAGATTTTATTCACAGACCTTTGGATTGATAGAAGAGAATTATGTTGATACTGGAAAAGTAAAGTATGTTTTCCGAGATTTTCCGTTAAGTTTTCATCAGAACGCTCAAAAAGCTGCTGAAGCTGCAAGATGTGTGAGAGATTTGAAAGGCGATGTTGGATACTTTAAGTTCCATGATAAATTATTTGAAGGACAAGGAGAATTGAGCGATGCTAACTACAGAAAATGGGCTTTAGAATTAGGAGCTAATATTAACTCTTGTTTGGAATCTGGGAAGCATGCTGCTGGCGTTTTGGAAGATATGAGTTATGGACAGAGCTTAGGTATTTCAGGAACACCTGGATTCTTTATAGGGAATGAAGAGAATGGATATACTATAATAAGTGGAGCTCAGCCTTATTCTGTGTTTGAGCAAGTTCTTGAGAGTTATTTGGCTTAGTTAAGAGAGTTAATACAATTATGTGAAAGCTTTTACGAGTATTATTAATTGGAATAAAGTTAATGAGCTTTACCTTTCTGCCTTGAAGTGATTATAGGAAAGTTTATAAGTTAAACATTTCCTTAATTTTTATGAAAAGTGAAACACTAATAACTGGTTTTTTGAGTACGGTTATACTTGCATTGATTGGAGTTACAGGAGGATTAGTAGTTTCTAATATTGGAGTTCGTGAAGAGAAAATTAATTCATTAGAAAATGTTGGACGTCAAGCGATGGTTGCCTCTGCTGGAGAAGATAGAATTTGGAGCGATGATGAAAAAAGAGAATTTTTGGATGAGATTGGATTGAAGCATTCAATTTTACAAGAGGGACAGGATATTTATCTTAGAGTTGGTACTAATCGTAATTATGGCATTAGACAATTTAGTCTTCCTCATGTGGATAAATTTGGTGGAGAGTTTGACATTATTGGAGGATATAATTTAGAGAATGATGGTGGACTTTTGGTAGGAAGTAGGACGAAGTCGGGAACGTCACTTGGAAAAGTGTCTGAAAAGACTATGAAATCTTATATTGATAAGAAGTTAGAGCAATAGTTATGTTATTTATTTAAGAAGTCAATTTCTTCATCTGAGAGGTCTAGTTTTTTTTGAATTTCTGACTTCATTAATAGGGGCTTTAAGAGATTGAAATCTTGCATTGCGCGTTTTGTTGAATAGTGTGCAAAACGAGCGAATTTTCTTGCGATTGTTTTCTTTTTTGCAATTTTTTGATTGTTAAGCCAAATTTTTAGAATTCTCTTTGGCCTGTCATATTTTGTGAAACCGCCGAGTGCAGAAGGTTTGGCAAAGGAGATTCCTGCGCTTTGAAATGCGTTTTGATATATTAAGAAACGCCAAGATTGATTTTTGTAAATTCTGCCTCGGAAAAGATCAGCATTCCCTAACTGTTCATATGCTTTGGCTAAAGCTTCATTTTTGTATTCTTTTGGTATGTTTTCTTCTATCCAGAGAAGAATTTCATCTAGTGAAAGGTCTGAAGAGTCAAATAAATTAAGGAAATCAGAGCGTTCTTTAAAAAGTTTTTTTAGAACTACAAAGATTGATTGTTGAGAATCACGAGTGTCTGTTGTATCAACAAAGATATCTTCTCCGGAACAATACGCTTGTAGGTCATTTAATGCTGCCCGCAAGTCTCCTTGAGATTTTATTGCAATTTGATTTAGGAAATATGGGCTTTCAGATATGTTTTCTTTTTCACAGACAAATTGCAGAACTTTGTTAATTTGTTCCATTGATAATGGTTTGAGCTCAACGAGTTTTGATTTTGCTCTCAGAGGAGAGAGTTTGCTCTGCCAGACGTCATTACAAGTCATTATGATTGGAAATTTTGTTCCATTAATGAGTCTGACGAGTTCTGGAACGCCGCCTATGTCTGTTCCTGTGACACCGTCAACTTCATCCATTAGTAGGATTTTAGACTTGGAAAATAGTGAAGCTTGTTCAGATGCGGGCTTAAGACGTTCTTCTAATTGGGCACGATTTCTCAAGTCGGAGGAATTGAGTTCGAGAATTTCAAAATTGTTTTCTTTTGCAGCTGTTGTAACGATAGAAGTTTTTCCTGTTCCTGCAGATCCATATAAGATGAGGGCTTTTTTATCTCTTGGAAATTCTTTTAAGAAAGCTTTAACGCTGAATATTGCTGTGTCTTGCCCAATTATTTCTGCGAATGATTCAGGACGATATTTCTCTGCAAAGCTTTCATGTTTGTTTTCTGGAGTCACGGTTTTATTTTTTAGTTTAGGTTGATTTGCCTTGTCCTGCTAAAACAAAAGAGGCAATGAGAGCTTGTAATTGTACGAATTCATCAGAGCCTTCTATCATTCTAAATTCTGTTTCACCTATTTTTTCTGTTAATTTGACTTTGATTTCTGGCTCTATTTCAAGATTCCATATTTCTTTTTGTATAGCTTTGATGATATCTGTACCAGGAATAGATTCTTTTAACATTACATCGAGTAGTTTGGATCTTGAATTTATGAAGTCTCCTGAGAGAGCGTAATCTAAAACAATACGAATATCCGCTGGCTTTGTTTTAGAAGCCATCATATTAATCATCTCTGAGTCTATATCTTGAGAAATGGATCCAGTTGTCTGGAGTAGGTTTATTGCTCTTCTGCAATCTCCTTCAGATGTTTCATAAAGTGTTTCAAATGCATCTTCACTCAGTTTTAAGTTTTCAGATTCAGAGATTCTTTCGATTACTTTTATTATGTCTTTTTTTTCTAATAAACGGAATCGAAATAAGACGCAACGAGATTGTATTGGATCTATAATACGAGAAGAATAATTACATGATAGGATAAAACGACATGTATTGGTGTAGTTTTCCATTGTTCTTCTTAGGGCTTGTTGAGCTTCTTTTGTTAAAGCATCTGCTTCATCTAGGAAGATTACTTTGAAGGGAACGTTTCCGATAGCTTTTGTACGAGCGAAATCCTTTACTTTTTGACGAACTACGTCAATACCTCGTTCATCGGACGCATTCAGTTCTAAATAGTTGTCACGCCAAGATTCTGCAAAGAGG
>CEPZ01087434.1_pt1 | contig 10923 bp, 11 predicted proteins | sample 530461 | NCBI WGS metagenome assembly CEPZ01 (sample SAMEA2620106, study PRJEB7988) | marine metagenome | isolation source: saline water (ENVO:00002010), including | reverse complement strand
TGAGTAGCAAGATTTAAGACTCCATTGTAATCAATGGAAAATTTTTCTGTATCGTCATTTTGATATTCAACAAGATTACCAGACACAATTTCCGATATGCTATTATAAGTCAATGGTAATGACACTTGACCTGATATTGATGTCATCCCACTAAGCAAATTTATTTCTTCTGTAGTTACAGCAGCACCATCCAAAAGATTCAATTCAGTAGCCGTAGAAGTAACCTCTGTATCACCAAGTTTAAAAGTCCCAGTAAGATTAACACTATTAGTACTAAGCTTTATAGCCGCGCCAACACCATCTCCATCATATACCTGTTTCTCTGTTGCTTCTAACCCCTCCCCAGCAGTTGAACCAAGAATAGTTAAAAGGTCCTTGTAGGTTTGACCTACTGAATTTCCAGATAACCCAGCCATTAGTAAAGATGTATTACATTTGCACTACTGGCAAGAGTACACGATATTGGATAAATAGTACCCGCCAAAAGTCCAGTAAATGTCACCGCGGTTCCGTTCACTGTCAAAGCATAATTGCCAGCAACCTTAATATAAACAGCCCTGCAAGCATCTACCGCAGTAGAACCATCACTTACAACAGCCTTTATATATGGAGCAGTACTTTCCTGAACAGTAAAATCCTGTAATCCTTTTTGTGTATCAAATGTTAAAGCCATATTCTCTCCTTTATCTGATTGCCCAAGCACCAACAGGCATAGTCTGCTTTAAACCACCATGTCTGTTCTTCTGGTATTGGAACACTTTCTTTTTAAATTCTCTCATATGAAACTCCCTTTTTTCATATTCACCATCTTGTTCAAAAAACTTTGCCTTTACGTAATCAACCAATGCAATCGCAAGTTCATTATCTACTGGAACCGTAGAGGACTCTGATGTTGGCATTGTAGGCATCTTGGTAAATGTAACAAGAATCCCATTAGTGATTGATTTAGTCGGACTCTCCCAATGTTTTGTAGTTGTATTCTGCTCAAGAATACCAACATTGCCACCTTCCATATAATAACCATATTTAGTATTATTAATTCTTCTAAGCTGATGACTCATATTTAAACCTCATCTATACTTGTTTGACCAACAACACGGCTTATTGGACGATATTCACTAGATTCTGTATCCAATATTGCTATATTAAGCAATTTAACAAGACCAGTTATCTGAGCAGACTCCATCGCATAATAACGCTGGTCTTTTACCAAATTTGTCTTAGCAGTAGCCACAGATTCCTCAATAAGCATATTTGATTCACGTATTGCATCCTCTAAATATGCATTAGCAAATCCAAAATTAGAAGTGCCAACGCGTTCCATTAATTCTTTCATAACCATTATGACGGCCCCCATAAAACATTATTTGGATCAAGTTCATCAGTAATAAGAGTATCCCATCTCATATCAAAAAAATCATCTGCCGTATTCCAAAAATGTCTCTCATAACTTTCATATTGATTTGATGGGCTAGTAGACTGTACAACATAAGAAGAATTAGGCACTGCCTCAGCAACAGCATATGAAGTAACAGGAGCCACCGCACTTGCAGTATACGAAGTATCTGGAACAACAGTTGTAGATGCCCAGGAAGTTTCATTTTCATTTCTTGGCATTATGCTGCCTCCTCACCTTTATTAGCATAAGGCTGAAACTCACGCTCATACCTTTGCTGGAGATGTATAATTCTTTCCATTAACCATGTATACTGCTGAGAGTCCTTTTGATACTTTGTTGTCCATTCCTGAATCTTAGCACCAACCTCAGCCGCCACTCTTTGCCAGTCAGCCTGGAATATTGCCACTTTCTGAGCATATTCTTGACTTTCTTTTTGTAAAACTTGTGCTTTAGCCTGAGTATCAACATTAGTACTGGCTTGCATTTTTGCAACATCTGCCTGTACCTGACCCTGCAATTCAGCCATATCTCTCTGAACATTAGCCGTCCAAATGGCATTTTCTTTATTAAATTCATTTAATTCATTCTGAATATCTGCCTGGTATTCTCCAAGTTCCTTATTCAGTCTACCTAACTGCACTTGAGCAAGTTCAGGATCCTCCTCAGTTTCCAAAAATGTCTCAAATTGAGCCGTATCAAATGATGACAGAGGCTTAGAATAATCTGGAGTACCAGTACTTAATGTCTTTGTAACCGTGCTAGTAGCATCTTGAAGTGATGGCGACGGATCAGTAAAATCTGGAGCAGTCGGCACACCTAAAGCACTGCTGTATATAGCAGACAGGTCAATATCAGTCTCTAAAGTAAACTCAGCTACCTTTTCCATCAAAACCTGTACAGACGCATACAATACCACCAAAGGATAAAGACCGCTAGGAAAACTGGATATTGCACTTGTCCCAGATGACGCGTTGGTTATTGTACCATAAACAACCTTGTTTACATATATGTTGTCAACTGTAGTTGTGCTAGGTAAAACATATACTTTACTTTGATACTTATAAAATACAGGATACTCAACTGTAGCTTTATGGAGAGATGTACTATCATCTGCCATCAATCTTAAATTAGCTGGTAATTCTGTACAATTCTTACCCACCCCGCTTTCTAACCTGACAACATCAAGAACCTTGTCTGTATCATCTACTGTAACATAAGAATTGCCAACAGTATTCGTAGAAGAACTGGCAAATTGATATACACTCTCTGGCGATATCTTCATCATCCGATTAACTACATCCTTGATTCCATTATCAAGGGCAGTAGTATAATCTTCAGTATCTATAGTACCAGCAAAGTTCTCTATCTGAGCTTTAAACGCTGCCATGTCTTATCCTTAAATCAGATCGGGGGCGGGACCAAGAAAACCGCATTATGAATCCGCCCCCGACATTGAGATCTATTTTATCTCAATTTTGATTGTTTTAACCAGTCCAAACAGCGTGCGCTTCAGGCATTACAATCTGCAAACCAGATTCGGTCTGGATCAGATCAATCCTGCGGTCAACACCAGTGTTTTCCAGGGACTGAACGCCAACATAAATTGACGTATCTCGGTTAAGACCATTACCTACCAGCGGACGATAAGCAACGTGCTTCATGTTCACACCAACGATCTTTGCACCGCCTTGTCCACTATCTAAGTGGATATTGCGGGTAACGTTCATGTTCCCATAAGGTGTACTGATTGTAGTAATACCAAGCCCGTACTTGTTGGACTTTCCAGTAACTGCAAAGTCTGCACGGCCCATACCATTAGCAGTACCTGCTCCAACAGCATTGACATTCTGAGCAAAGTAACCACCAAGTTTGTGCAACCAGTTATAAACATCTGTACTACACATGAAAAGCGTAGAATTGGAATTATTATAACGCGGGTCCAGGAAATCGCTCATATCTTCTAGAAAGTCATCTGAATCCTTAGCTGTTGTCCACGAAAACACGTTACCTTCCTGCAAGATGTAATCAACTGCACCCTGGGTATAACTAGTTCTAGAAGTAGAACCATCTCCAGTTACATAACCACGACCAAACAGGAGAGCCTGTTCAATATCCCATTTATGCTCAATCAGCTTGTTCTTCCAAATCCTGCCCCATTCATCAGAGACAAGTTTAAGCTGGGTTGCCCGAGCCGTATTTGTCATCTGCATGGTGGTTTTAAAGATTTGCGTGTATCCAGTACGAACCAGATAAGGCGAATCTTTAAAGGTGCTTGGAAATGTGCTTCCTTCAGCATGTGCTGAACCAACAACATAACACTTATGCTCTTCTGTATGACCAGAAGCACTCATAGTATCATATGATCCATCACTAGCATGTGCAACCGCAAGTCCAAGAGCATTATATCCAGAAGCAGCAGGTCTGATCACAGTACAGGTAGCATATACAGCTTCCGTATCTGAAGTTCCATCGCCAACAGCGGATATTTGAACGATCATGTAATCACGTCCAGTTACCGTGCCAACTGCACCATTATTAACAGTGGTTTTGAACAATGGAATTTTAACCAACTGACCATCTAAAAAGAAGATCGGTTTCGTTCCAGTAGCTCCTCTGGTAACTGCAGTTTGACCAAGAATAGATTGCACATTTCCAGCAGATTCGTAATCGCATTCGAATTTTATTGCAAAAGTCTGATCTTGCGCCAACTCAGCATTAGAGAAAGCAGTGTGAACGTATCCAGCATCATCATTCAATACTGGAACTGGTGTATCCAAATCAATCGCCACCGCATAAGCATAACGCTTATGCCACATGGAGCGTTCTTCGGTTGTTTTGAATTCGGGGTCGTCTGTAGGTTTGTTTGCCACCTGCGATACAAATCTAAAAAATGGTGTTTGGTCTATGGCTAATTCCGTTACCGCGGCACCGAAATTATACCTTCTCCTAAGATCACCAATCTTTGCTGGATCGCCAGTAGCAGTGGGCTGTTGCCCGTGAGTACTGAGATATAGAGGGCTGTCAGCCATCATAAACTCCTTTATTTTTCACACTTAGTCAGAGAATATATTATCCACGCTTCCGTCTAGTCCCTTGAGTGCATCGAGAACCGCCTTGTTAGGGTCTTCTTCAACTTTTACAGAGTTCATATTGCTCTGCGAAGCTGGAATATCCCTAACAGCATTCATTTGGTTCAGCATATCCTTTCTCGTTGAATTACTGACGTTTTGATTGATTTTATCACGGTTCTTCATGTAATAAAGATCATCAAACGACATTTTATGATCATTTGCCCAGTTCATCATTTCTTCAAAATCACCATCATTCATCTTCATACGTTCCTTAAACTGATTAGCCTGTTGGGCCATATAAGCTTTGGACTGTTCCTGTTCATCACGAACACGTTCTTCACCAATGATGTTATTGACTTTTTGACTTACTGTATTATCCATCAACGTACTAAAGTATTTTGCTGAATCTGAATTTTGGTCGTTCATTGCTTCCTGAATATCAAATTCAAAATCCTCTGGGACCTCAAACTGAGGTGGTTTTTTCCCGTCAACTAAGTACTGTTTTACTGTATCAACTAAACCTTCATCTTCATTCATAAGTTGAAGAAGAGGCATAAACGGTTCAACTTCATCCAGTTGTTGTTTCATCTTTTGCGCCTCGCGGGATGAATCCTTGTACCGTTTCTCATAATTTACCGTTTCAACAGGGTCAGTGTTACCAGCTTCCACATTAACTGGGGGTGCTGGGGACTGAGTTTCTGATACATCAATCGGCTCATCAATTGGATCTAAAATAGATCCGTTGACCTCTCGGTCAAGATCAGCGAAGAAGTTGCCATCGGAGCCAAAAATTGATTCATTAACTGCCTCTTGTGACGGCATGTTTTCTTCAACTTCTGGGTTTGCCATAGTTTCAGCTTCCATTTGCTTTTCCTTGTAGCTTTGCTTGTTGTTCAATTAATCGCAATTTATCAGCAGTCTGCTCTCTATCGGATGCCATTCCACGAGCAGTATCTCTCATCTTCAGTTGGGCATCACCTGCACTCTTGCGAACTTCATTCTCAACTTGCATGACCTTTGCTTTTATGCCAGACTGAACTAACTGTCTTTCTAAGGTCTGCATGATTCCGTCCTGGTCTTTTACTTTTTCTTCCAGTTCGGCAATCTGTCCCTGCATTTGAGCGTACAAGGATTTGCGTTGTGCGATTTTTGTTTTTTGCCGTACATCTGTTTCGGCCAATACTGCTATATCGTCCACAACGCCAAGTTTTAATAATTCTTTTAATTCGGCTAAATAAGCCCATCTATTCACTGGCAATGTTGAGCCAGCTACTATTTTCACATCAAATTTACCAGTTTCATAATCTAGGTACTTGCCAACCGCTTCTCCCATATCATTATAAATAGGAATATTCATCTCTACCTGCTTACCCTCTTCCTGAAGATCATTAGGCTGGACAAGTCGGAAAACCTTATGCGCCTTATATACTGCCTGAGAATAATCCTTTACAACCTTCCCAAGCTGCACTAAGGCTGGCTCAATAGAAGATTTCATCCATTGCTTTACTCTTCTGGTCCCGTACTCATCCATAGCAAGCATACCGCGGTATGTCTCTGACTGCTCACTTGGGTTACCCATAGCATTAGACCATATTCCAGCAAGATACTCCATTTCATTCTTACCGCCCTCAACAATATTAGCAAAGGCATTAGACAACTGCATCGGCAAAACTGGCGTAGGTGTTTCATATCCGCTATTGACAGGGAGCAATGCCCCTGGCGCAGATGAATACTTCTCCCAGTAAGCAGTGTCAACCGAACCTTCTTCATACATCCACCTTAAAGAAGAACCTAGGGATGCATTATGTACCATAAGCTGGTGTGCTTTGTTGATTTCTTTCTGCTTACCAACGAGAGGTGAAACAGCACTGAGCGGGAAAGGTGTGCCAGTCCATTTGTATGTGAAAGGGACAATGGGGTAATGTGATGTGGGTAAATCTTTTTCTTTAAGTAACTGGTCGCCAACAATACAGGTAAGCTTGACAATCTTTTTATAAAATTTCACTGCATCTACTATATAATTAGCAGTCATTTCATCCTTCAGCATAACTTTATAGACCTTGTCTGGAACTACCTGATTCTCAGTAACTACAAGTTCCTGCTGTGCTTTTGCCAGCATTTCTTCGGATGCCTTAGCCAATTGAGCTTCATTCTGCTTAACTGCCTTTTCAATCTCTAACTGCATTCTATCTGGAAGAACCTCACCAGCTTCTACCCCCTGTTGCAACTGATTTTGCAATTCCTGTATCTGAACTTCCATTTCTTCAGACATTTCTTTTAATTGAGCATCTACCTGCTCCTGAGCCTTCTGCAACGCTTCTCTTGTAGGAGGAATCTGGATAAATACATTCCAATATGGACGACTTTCCTTCTCATAACATTCAATGTAATCAATTAAAGGATCATCACCGCCCTTTCTATCAAAAGCCATATTAATATCATTAATCTGAAAATCTGCTGAATTAGCATCATTCGGAGAATAATTAAATTCTGAGTAATTGCCCGAAGCCCGCTTTATCTTTGCCGAATACTCTGGATATAGATTAATCAACTGTGTCTTGGGCAGTATCTTTCTTATAAGTACGTGAGAAGCATCCCGAAAGAGAGGGTCACGGGACTTCGGGTCAACATAAATATCAAATGAATTAGGATTCCTTAATATTACTTCACCCATACCCCTGTCAGCATTTGAATCAACATCTACCATCATATACCCTATACTCTTGGTAACTGCATCATTAATAACATTAGAATACAAAGTAGAACCATCAGACTGCTGCCAGATATAATCTGCAACATCAGAGAACACAGCCGCTACATCACTATCACTTCCCTCAGTTCCTACAGCTTGCCAGCGCGGACTGTTGGCAGTAGCATAAAAATCCAGCATCTCTACAACTGGTATAATTCTATTTACAGTAAATGTAGGCATACCTTGGTCCTGCAAATCTTCAACTTCCTGTTTTGAAAGCTGATTATCGAGATAAAAATCATATCCCTCTTGATTTATTGATTCCCAATCTATACGATGAGCATTATTAAGAGAATTGAATAAATTCCTTATTCTATCTGCTTTTTCGCCTACTTTAGCCATTAATTTGCCGTAGCTATCATTGTTATGTGAATTTCAGAAACATCAGCAGTATAAGCCTCAGAACCCTTTATATATATTTCATCCGAATCTATAACAAGAGGAATAATAATTGATTGCCCAACAGTAAGTATCCCATTAGTCACATCATTAGTATAAACAGTAACGGTCTTACCACTTCCTACCTCACTATCAAAACTAAGATAGAACATATTTACAGTCGCACCAGTATATCCACCACCAGTTGTTACTGTAGACTGACCTCCACCAACACCTGCCTCTTCCCACTCATCCTTGGTAGTGTCATTTAATACCATAACAATCTTCTTTGTCTTAGCCGCGTTATATGTATTAGTAAATTTCCCGCTACTAGCACCTATAATCTGATCTCTGGCTTTAAAATTATATGCTTTCCCGCCAAGAGTCTGAGTTACATCCATAACTGTTTCAAAACTAGAACTAATTATAATATTATTTGCCATTTAAAATGCATCTTTCCCTTCAAATTGACCCAGTAAACCATTAATAGTAGGATCTTCACTTCTCCTTAATTCACCAAATTGGTGATCAGGACCCATTCTTTCTGTATGCCTTCTCGCACCAGCCCTTTTATTTTTTAAATATTTATCTGCCCAAACTACATCCTGTAAATTACCCCAATTGGTATTTCTTTTATTCTGGTCAGTCCCATTCTGATAAGAATATCTACCAGCTTTAAGAACTCCCCATAAATCATCTCTTAAATCTGGTTCAAAATTATTAATCTCATTCCAAAATTCTGGAGCATCAACCTTATTGTGAGCATTATCAACATAGTTTGGAGTATAACCATCATTATTATACATAGCAGTATCGAACATATTCCTTCTATTTCTAAGATTGTAATCACCATTTTCTCCAACTTCGGAATCTGCAATAGAACTACGCCCTCCCTCTCTCCAGCCTTCATCAGAAAATACATCATGTGACAGTTCATAATCTGGTGAATCTGTAGCCCAGGGATCGGCATATAATGATTCTACATGTTCTGGATCAGTGTATATTGGACCTTCACCCATAATTACTCCCTAAGCAGTTACCCAGCTTCTCGGACTAGGCTTATGTTTGCCATAAATACCTTCTTTATTCTTCATAAGATTTACAGGAGGCGAAGCATATTTACATGCATAGGCAAGCGCATCTATAGTATCATCGTGCGCCATACGGGGACCAAAAGTTACAACTTCATGTTCTAAATCAAAATGATTCTTTCTTATGTGCATTGAACCTATAGCAAAACGCTGTGCAAGTATAGTTTGTATCCTGTCCAGCTTACTTAAACGGGTCCCAGGCTTTTCCTCTTTAAATCTAACACTAAAATCATTACGCCTCCTCATTTCACTCCGAAGTGACTGAAATATTGGTCTGGACATTGTAGTATCCTCCACCACATATAAATTCGGCTGATATTTATTCTGGAAATCAAACATGTAATCAACAATGCCAATTCTTTCCTCTCCTGGGATTCCCAGAACTGGGATACCGCGTTTACGCAAATACTCCAAAACATACACATTATTATGCTCATCTACAGCTACTATCATTATTACTGAATAATCTGATGTACTCCTCTGACTATCCGTAGCTGGGTCCACACCAGCAAATACATTGACTGGTTTTTCTACTCCATCATGATAAAGAAATGGTACACCAGTATCACTATCAATCTTAAAAACACCATCATGATATTTAATATGCCTTCTGTTAAATATAGAATCTTCCTCACTCTGAACCTGCATCATATATTCTTGATAAAATTTATGAGGCATTCCACTATCACGATAGAATTTCTTCTTCTCCTCCATTTTACTCTTAGAAAACCAGCTAGGCCATAAAACATTGCCCTTCTTATCTATCGCAGTATAAGTAATCACTTTCCAGGAAAATTTCTCTTTATTTTTCTTAGCCTTAGAGTCCCTAGTTAATAAATTGTTAATAAAACTATCAAAATGCACAGGTGTACCATTGATACGAAGCCTACCAGTATTAGGCTCCAAAGCAGGATAAACAACCGCAGTGATAAGGTTAGCATTTTTGCTTCTACTTTCTGGAGTAAGCGTATTATTCTCATCTTCAAAATCGTCCAGGATGATCAGGTCATAACGCTTATGCAGTTTAGCACCGCCACGTATCCCTGAAATGTTAGATTTAGATATAAGTTTGCAGCCATTGTTCAGTTCAATATCCTCTTCTGTCCACTTTCTGCCCTTTACTTGACCAAAATAATAATGAATCTTTTCGTTAAACTCTAAATGGTACTTAACATAGTCCATATTGCCAACCGATAACTTCTGCGTAGCAGATACCCAGCCATAAAACAACGGTTCATCTGAAAAGAGAAAATCCCGCAATATTGAAGCTTTTGTTAAAACTGTCTTACCGTGTCCGCGAGGCAAGATAACAGCTACCTGTTTATTGTTGAGATCGCAAATAGTATCAACTACCTCATAATGAAATGGAGGCGTTTCACTACGCATAAAATCGTCTGGAAGAAATAATTTACCAAAAGAGATCAAGTCTACTTTGGCAAGCTTTAAAGCCTCTTCCTGTACCGCTATGTTATTTATTTTTTCTATTTGGATTCTCCATAATTGCAAGTGCTGGCAAAACTCTCAGCATTTTACGTATTTCAGGTTCTCCATAAGTAACATTTAAATCACTATAAGGTTTTGACATCTTCATAAAAGATTTAGATAGCTTAACCTCACTTAAATCTAACGGGCTAATATCAAGATCTCTTCTAATTTGCATAAGCCTTGCCCATGTTTCTCCTGGCTGTAATAGATATTTTAACTCTTTATCTTCAGGAACAAGATATGTTTGATGTTGCGCCCGCCAACGCGCATGACCTTTCCCCTCGCCTTCTCCAAAACGCCTCTTACGAGTACTATATTCCATATCTTCCATATATTTTGCCATTTGAGGCGTAGCCTTTCCACCATGAGGAAGAACTGCATGCGCACCTTCATGCGCACCTGTTGACTTAATATAGCGGTCTGGGTCTTTTTTCATCATATTCCAGTACGGACTCATATCAGAATGTAAAAAACTCCGCCTATTAAGATAATGTTGTACATCCATAAATTGATCATTTAGAAGCATGTAGCCATGAGAAGGAGGAGCATCTAGTCCATCGAGGATTTTGCCCCTCAGCATAGTTATATTATCACCAAGTTCTTCCACCCCTTCATAACTTGCAGGCCGTGGCTCCCATGAACCAAGAGTTTTAACTTTAACGTGTTTTCCAAGATCATCATACTCGTCAGAATATCTATAGAAAGCATAAGGGATATCCCCTCTCATTAAGCTTTCGGAATGGTCTA
>CEPZ01007308.1_pt1 | contig 10928 bp, 16 predicted proteins | sample 530461 | NCBI WGS metagenome assembly CEPZ01 (sample SAMEA2620106, study PRJEB7988) | marine metagenome | isolation source: saline water (ENVO:00002010), including | reverse complement strand
CTTGCTTATTTTTCTCAGAATGTTCTGTTATAGATTCTAATTTTTTCCCAACATTTTTTAAATCAATATTGACATAAAGATTTTTTTCTTTTAGTATTTTGGAAATTTTTCTCTTGTATTCTTTAGAATGAACTCCTTTTTGTCTTAACTGCTCTCCGATTTTGTCTGCTGTAAGCCCTTTATTGGCAAGATCTATTACTTCCTTTTCATATTCTGAATTGGACAATTTCTTGAATTCTTTTTTCTTTGGTTTTTCTTCTTCAGTTTCTGATTTTTTCGGCATGTCTTTTTAATTTAAAAGGAATTTTTAAACTTATTGATATGAAATTTTTCAATAATTATTTAAATATAAAATTACTTTTAAAAAAGTAAAAATGGGGAAAACATTTGGGATTTTAAGTATTAAAGGAGGTGTTGGTAAGACAACTACTGCTATTGCATTAGGTGACGCAATTTCTAGTTTTGGTAAAAAGGTTTTGTTGATAGACTCTAATCTTTCAATGCCAAATTTAGGAGTTCATTTGAAAATATTGGATTCTGAAAAAAGTTTGCATAATGTTCTGAATAGGACAGCAAATACAAATGAAGCAATACATAATCTTGAAAACTTTGATGTGCTACCTTCTTCAATTTTTACTACAACCAAGATTAATCCTTTTGACTTGAAATCTAAAATTAGGGGTTTGAAAAGAAGATATGATTTCATTATTATTGATTCTTCTCCAGCATTAAATGAAGAAACTCTTGCAACAATGCTTGCTTCTGATGAAATTTTTATTGTCACAACTCCTGATTATCCGACTTTGACAGCAACCCTAAAAGCTGCAAAACTTGCGAATCAAAAAGATAATCAAATAAATGGATTGATTTTGAATAAAGTTCATAATAAGAATTTTGAGTTATCAATAGAAGATATTGAAAAAACTGTCGAAATTCCTGTAATGGCGGTTATTCCTCACGATGTGAATGTTTTGAAATCATTATCTGAATTTAAGCCTTTAACTTCCCACAAACCAAATTCTAAAGCAAGTATTGAATACAAAAAACTTGCAGGAGTTTTAGTTGGGCAAAAATATAAGCCATTTAATTTAAAAAACTTTTTTAAGTTTACACCAAAAAAACAAGAGATTAATAGAGAACTTTTTTATAATAGGGTTTTTAAATAGCCCCGCCCGGATTCGAACCGGGGTCACAAGCTTCAAAGGCTCGCATCCTTGACCACTAGACTACGGGGCTAATACTTATCTTTATATCTACCTCTTTTTTCAACTTTTTTAAATCTTTCAAAAACCTTTTTATGGTCTTTTGAAATTTCATAACCTTTTATCACAGCGTTAAATAACTTTTTCCAGTTCTCAAAATGTTTTGCCTCTAAAGCTTGTTTTAATAAATGCAAATCAACAGCTTTATCTTCTACTTTATTTGAGAAAAAGCCTAAACCAAAATCAATGAAATAGACATCATTTTTTTCTTCGCTGAAAATCATATTTGAAGTTGTTAAATCTCCATGAATAATTTCTGAATCATGAATTTTCGCAATATTTTTTCCAATGATTTCAAAAATTTTTAATTGTTCTTTTTCAGGAAACTTATTAAGATTGCTTGAAATTTTCTTTCCATCTATAAATTCCATGAAAATTTCTTTGTCTTTTTCATTCATCTTAATTATCTTTGGAACAAGAATTACTTTTGAAGCTTTTTCAAGAAGTTTTGTTTCAGAACGTGTGCGCAATTTTCTCATTTTTTCATCTAATTCAGGAATTCTATAAGATTTCTTCACTCTTTTTTTCGTAATAATATTTTTGTCTAAGAGAATTAGTGCTTCTGCTCCTTGGAAAAGAATTTTTTGGTTCATTTCAAAACTTCAATTTTCCACCTTTCATGAATTTCTTAGCAAATTTCATCATTTGTTTTTGGCTCATTCCTTCTTCCATATTCATTGTATTCCCTGATTTTATCATTTCATTTAACATATTATATTGTTTTAACAATGCACGAATATCACTATTATTAACCCCTGCACCTTTAGCAATTCTGGAAATTCTTGAAGTTTGCTTTTCGATAATCTCTGGATTTTCTTTTTCTTCTTTTGTCATTGATTTTATTATGTGTTCCCATTTTGAAATTTTTCCTTGTTGAGTTTCCATTAAATTTTCAGGAATTTTCGCAGAATTCATTCCAGGAATCATTGATTTTATTTTATCAAAACCTCCTAAAGAAGACATTGACTTAACTTGAGAAACAACATCTTCCAAACTTAATTTTCCTTCTTCAACTTTTTTTTGAATTTTTGCTTGTTTATCTTCATCTGTAACAGACTTTATTTTTTCAATTAATGATTGTAAATCACCCATTCCTAAAAGTCTTGATAAAAACGATTCAGGATTGAATTCTTCAATATCATTTATTTTTTCCCCTGTTGTTATGAAATAAACTCCTGCTCCTGTTTCTGCACAAGCTGTTAAAGCACCTCCACCTTTTGCTGTAGAATCCATTCTTGTTATTATTATTCCAGAAACATCGATTGCTTCTTTAAATTCTTGAGATTGTTTCTTTGCGGCTTGCCCAATATCTGCAGGCATCACTAAAATAGAATCTGTAGGAGAAATTGTTTTATTTAGTGATTTTATTTCTTTAATTAAATCTTTATCTAAAGTGTGTCTACCTGCTGTATCAATTATGACAACATTATAATTTTTCAATTCTTTCTCGTACTTCTTCCATATTTTCCTTGGGTCACGTTCATTTAAGTCAATAAAATAATTGAGCTTGTTTTTTTCTGCAAGTTGTTTTAATTGTTCTGAAGCAGCTGGACGATGAACATCTAATCCAATAACTGCAACTTTATTCCCTCTTTTCGCAAAATAATTCCCTAGTTTTGCAGTTGTTGTTGTTTTTCCTGTTCCATACAATCCTAAGAGTAAAATTCTATTTTGCCCTTGTTTTAATTTTAATGGTTTATATTCTCCTAAAAGATTCAACAATTCATCATGAAGAAGTTTAATCAAATGTTCTTTTTTTTCTATTTCTTTAATTCTTTCATCAAATGCCGCCTTTTTTATTTTGTCTGTTAATTCTTTAACTAAAACCACATTAATATCTGCTTCAATCAATGCTCTTTGTAGGTCTCTGACTATTGAATCCACGAGGTTCTTGTCGAGAAAAATCGCATTCGCGATTTTATCTGTGGCTTTTCTTATAACTTCTCCTAGTTTTTCAAGCATGTCTCAAGAAGTGTATTTGGGATTAATAAAGTTGTGGTGGATCTTTTTAGAAAAGTTTATAAAATTCTTTTAACACTTTTCATAATGAAAATACATCACATCTTCTATATTGTGGGAATTATATTTATCTTTGCTTCTGTGTGGTATTTTGCAAGAGAATTCATTGCATCATTGCCAGACCCAATTAAATTGACTTTGCTGATTGTTTCTGTGGTTCTTTCATTTATTCTTGCAGAAATGTTTAGGGGAAGTAATTTATAATGGCATATTGGTATCCCTTATTAGGTTGGGGTGTATTTTGGGTTGGATTAATTATGGGGATAATTTTATTTGCAATATATAAGAAAATTTATCCTGTTTTTTATATGATTTCTATAGCACTTTATATCTTTACTGCAGGATTTACAATAGATGTCTTTGAATTTGGAAAATTAGGAATTTTAACCGTTTTAGTAATTTCGGCAGTTGTTTTTATGGTAGGAGGTTATTACTTATCACAAATTCTACCCCATGAAACTGTTAAAAAATGAAAAAGGTAATCTATGGGGTTATTTTTGGAATTTCTTTAATAATTTCTTTTAATTTGCTATTGCTTTATTATACTCAAGACTTTTCAGAAGAGTTTAAATTTAATAATGATTTTGGATTAGACGGTGTTGATTATGATTATTCTGGAGATTATATTAATTATATTACTTCTAAATTAGGTACTCTTATTTTAGAAAACCAAGGTCATTTCGCACAAGTTTATAATTTTCCAAAAATTATTGGTTGTGTTGAACTGAAAAAAGGAAGTAATGTGTCTTTAGTAAGAGATCAATTCGCAATTTATGTTTCTAGAGATGAACAAATTCCTTACAAAAAAAGCAATCAAATAGAAATTGCTGTTGGCGAAAAAAAAGAATTTGATATAATGGGGTCTTATTATCCTAGGTCGATTTCTTTAGTAGAATTAGAAAATAATGTTAAAAGTATTTCACTTTATAAATTAAATAAAAAAGAAAAAAATCCTTTTGGAGTTAGTTATTATAACCCAAATGATGAAAATTGTGGGCAATTATCAATTAATTTAGAACCATTTGAAACTATTATTTTCTCTCCTTAACAAATTTATGGATATATTTTTAAATAATTCATTGTTATGCTATTTATGAAAAAGAGTGTGAATAGTGGCTCTAACAGAGTTTCAGATAATGATGAATATCATAAATACAATAAATTAATTTTATGGATAACTCTTTTTTTACTTGTTTTATTTGAAATTTATTCTGTGACAACAGACAGCCATTATAAATGGGATTTTTTCTTTTTAGTTGCAATGATGGTGGGGGTTTATGTTGTCAAAGATAAAATAAAACTTCATCCTTTTCATTTCACTTTATTAGGAGTATTCTTAATATTACATAATTTAGGCACCTTTGGAACATATAGAAATTTTTATTATGGGTTGGAATTTGATTTTTATGTTCATACATATTTTGGATTTGTTTCAGCATTAATGCTTTATAGAACATATAATTTAATTGGGCCTTATAGGCAAAAATGGTTTATGTTTATAGCTATAGTCGCAGTGGTTTTAGGAATGAGTGCTTTCCACGAGTTGTTTGAATATGCTGGTGCTATGACTGTTGGAGAAGGAGAAGGTGTTTTATTTATAGGGGCAGGAGATATAGATGAATGGGATACTCAGAAAGATATGAGAAATAATCTTATTGGGGGAATTTTAGCACTGAGTTTTTATTTTATTTATAATAAATTTCCTTTTAATAAAAAATCACAACAAAATTTAAATAATATTTAGATATTTATCTTTTATGGCACAAGCAATGATTACAGATAGAGGTTTAGCAAAGCATTTAGGTGAAAAAATTTGTGCTTGGAAACGTGATAAAGGGAGATCTAGTAGGCGTGAAGGAACATTAATTAGAAATGGTTCTAATGGTGCTTCTTTTGTAATTGATACTGGAGAAGAGAGATATTTTTTAAGAAGAGGTGATAGGGTAAGAATAGATTATGGGTCTAAAAAAGAAAGAATGTGGCATAAAACACGTGTTTTCAGCTATAAATAAATATTTCACAACCCCAATCTCTTTATGAACTTATTTTTATCAAAAACTTCTATTGCATCATATTCTTGCCCTGTTCCAAGATAAAGAATTGGCTTCTTAGTTACGTAACTTACTGAAAGAGAAGTGCCTCCTTTTTCATCGATGTCTGCTTTTGTCAAAATTATTCCATCGATTCCAATACTCCAATTAAAACTTTTTACTTGTTCTATTGCATCATTTCCTGTGATGCTTTCTCCTATAAATAATTTTAAATCTGGCTTGCACACCTTTGAAACTTTTTCTATTTCTTTGAGGAGATTTTTGGAAGTATGTATTCTTCCAGCGGTATCAATTAAAACACAATCAATAAGATTCTTTTTCGCATACTTTATTGCATCAAATCCTACAGAAGCAGGATCTGTTCCATACTCGTGGGAAATTACTTTAACACCAATTCTCTCACCATGTTTTTGAAGTTGTTCAATACTTGCTGCACGAAAAGTGTCGGCAGCCGCCAGAACGCTTGAGATTTTTTTACCTTTTAATTGCTCTGCAATTTTTGCAACAGTCGTTGTTTTTCCTGTACCATTTATCCCACAAAATAAAATCACATAAGGTTCTCCTGTTTTTTTCTTTTTTATTTCATCAACCAAACTAAATGGTTCTATTAAAATTTCTTTAATTATCTCTTTCAACGAATCTTTTATTTCTTCTTCAACCTCTTTTTTCAAAAATTCTTTCCCAACTATTTCAGATTTCAATTTACTTATTATTTCTTCAGCAACTTCTAAAGCGACATTATTTTCAAGCAGAAGCATTTCAAGTTCTTCTGAATAAACTTCAAACTCTTTTTCAGAAATTTTTACCTTGATTAGTTTAGAAGTTATTTTTTTCAGAAAACCTTTTTCTCCTGGTTTGATTTCTTCTTTTTTTTCAACTGTTTCTTGCAAATTTTCTTCTATACTTTTTATTTCTTCTGTATCAGGAATATATTTTTGCATTCCAGCATCAAATTCCATTGGAAGTCCAACATCTTTTATTTCGGCTTTTTCATCTTCTTTCTTTGGAGCTTCAACTAATTTTTCAGGCTCATCAATTGTTTCTGTTTTCTCTGAAATTTTCTTTGTCCAATTTTTCAGTTTTTCTTTTAATCCTTTAAACATATTTTTTTTAGTTTCAAGTGATTTATATTTTTAACTATTAGATATAAATTTTTATAAAGAAGGTTGCTTTTATTCTATAATGAAAGGGATATTAGTCATTCTTGATGGGTTAGGTGATTTGCCGCATAAACAACTTAATGAAAAAACCCCTTTGGAAGCAGCAGAAACTCCAAATCTAGATTTTTTGGCTAATAGAAGCGAAATAGGGTATATGTATCCTGTGAAGCCGAGTTTTATTCCTGAATCAGACGAAGCCATTATTTCAATATTTGGAAATGAATTAATCTCAAGTACAAGAGGGCGATTAGAGGCACATGGAACAGAGATTAAACTAACACGCGGAGATTTGGCATTAAGAGTTAATTTTGCAACAATCGATTCTTTGAAAAAAAAGAATATTATTGATAGGCGTGCAGGCAGAACTTTAACAACTTCTGAAGCAGAGATTTTTGCAGAAGAATTAAATAAAATAAAAATTCCTTGTGAATTTATTTTAAAGCCAACAATTCAACATAGAGGGGTTTTGGTTTTTAGAGGCGGTTTTTCAGATAATATTTCAAGTAATGATATATCATTGAATTTAAGGGGAGACTCAAATAAAATCAAGTCTGTAAAAGCTTTAGATGATGATGAAAATTCCCAATATACTGCGAATATAATTAATGAATTTCTTGAAAAAGTTCACGAAGTTCTTGAAAATCACCCTCTTAATGAAGAAAGGAAAAAGAAAGGATTATTACCTATTAATTATTTACTTGTTCGGGGCGCAGGAATTGAAAAACCTAAATTAAAATTTTATAGAAATTGGCTTTCTGTTGCATACATGCCTTTGGAAATTGGCTTTTCAAAAATTTTAGGAATGAAGGTTTTTTCTTTTAAATATCCAAAATTAAAAAAAATTGATGTCTATGCTAACTTACATAAAAGTCTGAAAAAAGCATGCAAGTTATCGATTAAGACTTTGAAAAAAAATCATAAGAAATTTGATTATGCTTATATTCATCTAAAAGAAACAGATCTTCCTGGGCACGATAATAAACCTTTGGAAAAAAAAGAAATGATAGAATACATTGATAAAACATTATTTAATTTTTTAAAGAAATTTGCCGTAAAGAAAAAAATAAAAATTGTAGTGACAGGAGATCATTCAACACCTTGCAAGCTTAAAAGACATTCGGCAGATCCTGTTCCTGTTTTGTTTTACAATGATTCTCCACCAAAAGAGAAAATATTTGATGAAAAAGAGGCTAGAAAGGGAACATTAGGAAGAATTTTGGGTAAAGATTTATTTAAGAAAGTTGGATTTGTTTAGTGATAAAGAAATTATAATAATTTTTTCATTTTTTAAATTAGGCCTTATTTCAAATAACAATTCTTAAAAATAACCTCTGTTTTTTAGAAACATGATAACTTTTAATGATATTTATGAGGCTTCTAGAAAAGAGATATATTCTGAGAAATTACAACCAATTTCAGAGAATTTTATTTTAGATGTTGCAGAATATTTAAAAGAAAAAAAAGAAATGTCTTCAAAAAAAGAAGATGTTTTTTCTGATGTTGTTGATAAAACAAAAAAACAACTCGAAAATGCCATAACTCTTTTTAGAGAATTAATGAATCGAAGAAGGAAGAAAATTTTAAGTTTGATCTTAATTGCCTCTGAAACAGGAATTTCAAAAAAAGATTTTGATAACATGCTTGATTTTGAAAAGATTCTTTTTGAAAATTTGATGAAATCAATTGATTTTTCTGATAAAACAATTAAAGGTATTCTGAATGGAAAAAATGGTGAGGATAAAGAAGATTCTCTTAAAATAACTTTTAAGGAAAATGTTGAAGAGTTTGTAAATTTAGATGGAAAAGTAACAGGCCCTTTTGAAAAAGGACAAACAGCAGATATTTCTGAGGCTATTGCAAGGATTTTAATTGAAAGTGAAAAAGCAGAAATTTCTGGATAAATTTAAGAGAGATAAATTTATTAACTTTAAAGAGATTCTTCTTTTATGAATTTAATCAGTAGAACAATGACTGGTGGGGCTATGATTTTTATTGGTTTAATTTTAATTGGTGTTTCTTTTTTTACAATGTTTATTACATTAATTTATGGAATTCCTATTTTGATTATTGGATTCATTATCTTTTTTAATAAAAAAGAAGACAATATAGAAAAAATTAAAACTAAAAGGAGTAAAACAAAATGAGTGATTTAATTGTTACAACAGGGAATGACGTCCCTGAAAAAAAAGTTGTGAAAGTTTTGGGTGTTGTGAGGGGATCTACTGTTAGGGCAAGGAATATAGGAAGAGATATTGGTGCAGGATTAAAGAATCTTGTTGGTGGTGAAATAAAAACATACACAGATATGACTTCAAATGCAAGAGATGAATCATATAATAGAATGGTTAATCAAGCAATTGACTTGGGTGCAGATGCAATTGTGGGTGTAAGGTTCATGACTTCAATGGTAATGCAAGGCGCTTCTGAAATGCTTTCTTACGGAACTGCTGTGAAGTTGAAGTGATTATTTTTGGAGAAAAATTAATTATCTGGGGGACAACCTTCTCTCAATTTAGGGAGTACTTTTTTTTGCCATTCCATCGTGTCAGAAGCATAATTTCTAGCTCCGGATTTTATCCAATCTCTAGGAGTCAATTGATTAGCAATTTTAGCCATTTGATTATATTGAGTTCGACCTTCCATAAAACGAGAATATCCTTCAAGTCCACCAAATAATGTAATTACATCTTTTTCATCAGGCTCATCAGTTGCCAAAACCTTTTCCAATAATCTCCTATATCTTCTAGCTAATTTATTTGAAACCATAAAAACAAAGATAAATCTTGTTTTATAAGGTTTATTGTTATAAAATAAATAATCAAATGATTATTTATAAATTATTTTTTGAATGAATAATATTGTCCAAAGAATTGCCCCTATAAATACCATCAATGAAGAGAAATACAATTCTAACGTGAAATACATTACACTAAGAATGTACATTCCTGATCCTGTGATACCTGAAGTTTGCAAATTTATGAAACCTTTTTTTTGTTTAAATCCTTGATAAATCTGAGGAAGAAGAGCATAACTAAATGAAATTATTACTATTGTAATTACAATATCTTGCCATACCATTTTTATTAAAAAGCCTGCGGAGAGATTTGAACTCCCGACCCCCGGTTAATTTGGATTGTTAAAATCGTACAAAACCGATGCTCTGCCACTGAGCTACGCAGGCTTAAAAGAATTAGATAAAATTCGTTTAAAAGATTTTTTATTTATTTTCAAGTTCTTTTTCAACCTTAAATACACGGATTTCACAAAGAGAAAGAGGGTAGATTTTTTTCAATTTTAAACTCAATGGTTTTTGAATTCTATTGTTTAAAATATCATTAAATAATTCTTCTGAAGTTTTGTCTTTCACATAATCTGTTAGTTCTTCTTTTGCTTTGTTTCTTATAACCTTCCTTACTGTTCTTGGGACTTTTCTTCTTGTTATTAAAAATGGTTTAATTCTTATTTGAGCATCTTCACATTTAACTGAAAAAGAGTCTTCCACATAATTTGTCCCTTTTCTTACCATTCTTTTCAAAAAATAAGGCATTAACTTTATTCCTTTTGGAATTGCTGTTGCTTTTTCTTTGTCAACATTTACTTTCAAACTAAGAATCATACCTTTTCCCTTAAGCATTCTTGTTAAATCATACTTCATAAGCCTTCCTTCTAATTCTTTTATTTCATATGCTTGTAGCTGTGTTTCCTTATTTATTAAAGGAATTCCAACGTCGAAGAATCTTTTTTTTCTTTTTGCCTGCGCCATTTTATTCTTGTAATACTTTTCCTGCTCTTTTATTTTTTCTTGAAGCACGATATTTGGACTTTTTACAAACATCACATGTGTACATTATATTTGTTTTTTTTGTGGTTTTAGTTTTACGTTTGAATTTTGATTGTGCTGGTTTTGAGCCCCATTTTCCGAGATTTCCTATTCCTCTACCTAATCCTCTTAACTTTGCTCTGTATTTTGAACCTCTGGTTAAAGTTCCTCTTCTGAATCCTGTTCCAACTACTTTTATTTTTTGTCCTGTAACTTTTCTACAATATGGGCAAAATCTTTTTGTGGTCTTAGGGATTTTCATGTGTTCAGAAGAAAAGTTTTGTTTTTAAAGGTAGTGGATAATTATTTTATAAATAAAATGGTCCCACGCAAACTCGAACTTGAAAACAACCTACGGTTTCCGCGAGAATCAAAGATTCTCGGGGCACAGAAAATTCCTGTTGTAGAATTTTCTTGGTTTTCGATTTTCCCTTCTAATTTAAACTTGTTTGTCCTATATTTGCAATCAATACAATTTAATTAGATTAAATTGTATATGGTCCCACGCAGAATCGAACTGCGGTCTTATCCATGTCGAGGATATGTCTTAGCCACTGGACTATGAGACCTAAAAGAAACCCGCTGGTTTCTTTTCAACTTCCTCAAAGCACTGAAC
>CEPZ01024936.1_pt1 | contig 10933 bp, 13 predicted proteins | sample 530461 | NCBI WGS metagenome assembly CEPZ01 (sample SAMEA2620106, study PRJEB7988) | marine metagenome | isolation source: saline water (ENVO:00002010), including | reverse complement strand
ATGACTCAATTAACTTTATTAGTCTTAATTACTTACTTCAAATGAATTTGGTGGACGAAGGATTTAGTGAAACAGGGTGGGGGATTCTTGATACGGCTATTGAAAGAAGTAATTCCAACTCTAAAATAGCGTTTTGTCCTATGACTAAGACTAGTGGTAAGCCCTCTCCTCATCCTAACTGTAATGGACTAGGGTATAGATTTAATGGACCTTCGGGAGAGACATCTTGGCGTGAACTATTACAATGCCTTAAGGGCACAGAATCTTTCGATAGCTATGAGTTTTCCCCCCAATACCTAGGCTTAGGAGATTATCATGTTGGCATCCAACCTAATATGCTAGAGTTATATAAACGTGCTATGGAGATGGATTACGCTATTACTACAGATGGAGGCTATCACCACTTATTTAATTTATGCGGAACCCCAATCACCCTATTCACAGGAACCAAAGTTACTAAGCCTGAATTTATGGCATTGGGAAATGCCTACATTCCCGAGGTGCATTTAGACTGTCGTAAAACCTGCTCTTCTTTTTATAGTGAAGTCTTTAGAGCAGAAGATAAATCAGTAACCTGTAATCTAGAGTGTGAAAATTTAAATCCATTAATATTAGCTGAGAAATGTCGGGAGGATATGTATGAAAATTTTAGTAACAGGAGCTAATGGGTTTATTGGAACTTCCTTGGTGGAACAGTTATCTTTATTAAATCATGAGGTAGAGGTGTTTACACGCAGAGATAAAGTAAAAACCTATACAGGCACAAAGTTTGATGTAGTTATTAACTGCGCTGCCTCGATCCATAATGAAAATCTAGATCAAATGTATGAAGATAATGTTCTACTCACCTATGATCTATTAACTAAGCTGAAGTATGACCACTTCATCCAAATAGGCTCTTCGTCGGAGTATGGTAGCACAGAGGAGATGATGAGTATTAAAGATTGCCCAGCCCCTGCCACCTCTTATGAGGGGACTAAATCCGCAGCTACCATGTTAGCTTTGGGGGTGGGTAAAAGTTTAGGTAAGAAGGTGTCTGTGGTTAGACCTTTTTCTATTTACGGCCCCGGTATGACTAAAAGATCTTTCCTACAAACACTCACCAAAGCTTTATTATATGATGAGCCTTATACACTTTATGCTGGGACACATGACTGGGTGTATATTGATGATTTTGTGGAGGGTTTGGTTAGAATTTTAGAACTTAAACTAGAGGGTATATTTAATTTATGCAGCGGTAGGTCTTCATCTAATAAAGATATTGCGGAGATTATTGCTAATGTTTTAGATAAGCCTACTGATGACTTGCAAGTTATTAATAAAAAATACAGAACATACGATAAAGAGAGTTGGTATGGTAACAGAAAAGAAACTGTACAACTACTAGGATGGGAAACAAAAACGACATTGCTGGCTGGCCTTACAAAATGCATAAAAAACTGGACATAAACACATTAGCACTACGAGTGTTGGAGATAAGTTATAAGCATAATTTATCTCATGTCGGCAGTTGCCTTACATGCCTACGATCAATCGTAGCTATTTTTGAAGAGAAAGAAGAAGATGATATTTTTATTCTTTCTAATGGTCATTCTGGAGTAGCTTATTATGTTGTACTAGAGGCGTTACACGATGATGTGGACGCTGAAGAAATCCTCCTTAAATGTGGAATCCACCCGGAACGTCACGCTCATCCTAGAATTAGTTTCTCAACAGGAAGTCTGGGGATGGGCGTTGGTGCTGCTGTAGGCTTTGCTTTATCTGATCGAGAGAGAAGAGTTTATTGTATTATATCAGACGGTGAAGCGGCAGAAGGTGTGGTATATGAAGCTTTGAATTTTGCTTCTGAAAAAGAACTCACCAATTTAAAAGTTGTAGTTAATTGGAATGGTTACTCAGCCTTGAGCCCAGCTAAGAAGATCATTAATAATTTACTGAATGTCTACCCCCAAGGATTAATTTCAATTGACTACACACATCAAGTAATGAAAGAATTGGGGCTGGAGGATTACCAAAATCTTAGTGGGCACTATCGAATACTAACAAAAGAGGAGTATGAAGATGCGAAGAAGATTCTCAAAAATTCTTGAAGAGATTATGGGGGAAGACCCAGACATTCATTTAGTAACAGCGGACTTAGGATATGGAATGTTTGATTCTATCAAAGAGAAATATCCCACTAGATTTCATAATGTAGGAGCAGCAGAACAACTGATGATGCTTACTGCCATTGGGTTATCTTTATCAGGAAAGAAACCAATCACCTACACTATTTCCCCCTTTTATTGGCGTTGCGCTGAGATGATCAGGAACTATGTGAACGAGGAACAAATTCCTATTCTCATGGTAGGGTCAGGGAGAGATAAAGACTACGCCCATGACGGATTCTCTCATGATGCGAGTGATGTAGATAACTTATTTAAGTGTTTTGCTAATGTTGCAGGTCGCACTTTTCAAACTAAAGATGATGTAGAAGATCATCTAAAAACTTATAAATGGAATTACCCATGGTATCTAAACTTAAAAAGATAGCTTTTTGTACACATGTATCTGATGATTGGTTCTTCCCCGTTGGGGCAGATAAATTAGTAACATCCTTTAAACACTTTCATCCAGACATCCCCTTCTTTGTGTTTGGTACGAATGAGTTGAATCAACTTAATGCTAAGTATGGAGGACAACTTACATGGGATAATATGCATCCTATGGTTACTAAAGCTGTGATGGATATGGGGTACGAATTAGTAGCTCATGTTGATGCAGACTCTATTGTGACTGGGGAGATTAGTAAATGGTTACAAGATGCTGATGTATTCACGGTTAGGAATAATAATGATAAGGGTTGGGCCTCAAAAGACAACAACCCTCCCATCACAGTTAATGAGTGTGGTGCCGATGAATACATGAATGCTGGTTTTGTGGCTTCTTCTAGTAAAGAATTCATTGAGGAGTGGATTACTAGGAACCTTACCGAATTGAAAACAGGACACTTCTTTTATCAAGAGCAAGATATACTTAACATAATGCTACAGGAAGATAAGTACAAAACACGGTGCTTAGATCCTAAGAATGTAGATAGACATTTTGGTATTTCTTGTTTAGACGGTAAAGAGGGGTACTGGGATAACCTCAAGGATTTAGATATCAAATACGAGGGCAAAGATACGCACCTCTCCTATAATAGCAAGACGATTAACTTGATCCATCAGGCGGGAGGCCACAGCTTGCCTAAGCTAGTGTTGGAAACTTTGTTTAGCCCCGAAGTAGCGGAGTACTTAAAAGGGATTACGTCTGGACCTATCTCCTTTGAGAAACCAACTCTACTATGAAACTAACACAAATAAATGGGGACGTATTGGATCTTTCTACATCACAGAAGTTTTTAGACTTTGCAAGCAAGGGTTACTCTAAAAGCTCTCTGATTGTAGACCAGTTCAACACGGGCAAGTTTCCCCCCATTCCGAGAGGTAAAACTTTTTTAGATATTGGAGGTAATGTTGGGTTATTTTCTTTATTCGCTGCCCCCTATTACGAGAAGCTAGTAATCTTAGAGCCTACTCCTGAGCATGTGGAAGTGGCCCAAGATCTGATTCATTGTATGGGGTTGGGTGATAAGATTGAAATAGTTGAAAAAGCTTATTGGCCTTTTGATGAGACTGTAACATTCAATGTAGGTGAAATTAACTCTACGATGAATTCAATTAGTAGCTGTAACCAAGTTCAGCAGCGGACCATCACTGTAGACTGTGTAACTCTTGAAACTTTATTCGATCAGTACCCAGATATAGACTTTATTAAGATGGACATTGAAGGGGCTGAAAATACGGCATATTTACATGAAGATTTTAAACATGTTACCAAAGCTAAAAGGTTATTAATGGAGGTCCACTCCTTTCCTGATCTTAATATTGAAAACATTATAAAAAATGTAAACAAAATTCAGACTCATCTTGTGACTAGTGGCATGAAAACCCTTTCCATCATTAGAGATGAACTGTACATGAGCGGGAGTTCATAATGGAAAGCATAGAATTTAACGGGGAGACTTACCCCATCTTGCAGACAAAGGGAAACGCCTCTCAATTCGCTATTCCATTCGCTAAACACTATTGTCAGGGTAGGGGAGTGGACATAGGGTTTTGCAAAGAAGAGTGGAAATTTCCTGACGCTATTGGAGCAGACTTAGAGGATAAAACTAATGGGTACCATGCTCGTAAGCTCCCTAAAAATTTGGACTATATCTATTCTTCACATTGTTTAGAGCATTTACTAGATTGGATTTCGGCAGTAGAGTACTGGGCCTCCTGTTTGAAGGATGGGGGAATTATGTTTCTCTATCTACCTCACCCTACACAAGAGTATTGGAAACCTTGGAATAATAGGAAACACTTCCATGTATTATATCCTGAGGATGTTAAAATGTGTATGGAGAAATTTGGAATGAAGAACATCCTTCTCTCAGAGAGAGATTTAAATCATTCCTATACTATAGTGGGGGAAAAATGAATTACTCTATTGCAACGATTGGGTACAAGTCTTTCGATAACATAAGTAGGAGGGTAAATGAAGCCTATAACTCCACCCACCCACCTAAGGAATTTGTAATAGTTATAAATCCTTACGGAGATTCAACAGAGACGGATAAGATTATTGAATTTGCTAAGAGTGATTCACGGGTAACAAGATGGGCCATTCTCTCCCAAAATATAGGTTGCGCTAAAGCTTTTAATTTAGGTTTCGATTTATGCAAAGAAGAGTGTATTTTCGCACTATCAGATGATTGCTCCGTAGGTCCTGAAACGTATGGGAGAATGTCTAGTCACTTTGTGGATCCTAAAGTCGGGGTAGTAGGCGTAGAGGCTGGTCATACCTCAGGAGATAAATACTCAGCCGCTAAAGGCTTCTTATTAGCCTACAGAAGGTCTATGATTCTTGAGGTAGGGGGTTATTTTGAGGAGTTCTCTCCTTTAGCTTGTGAGAGAGAGCTATGTTTAAGGTGTCAGCATATGGGATGGAGTATGGTAATAGACTCAAATTGTGAGTGGAGTCATGTGCATGATATTTCCAATAATCCTCACCACACTATTGAGTATATGGGAGAAAAGTTCACCGCAAATGAATTTATCTCTTTAATGTATCCTAAAGTTCAAAGCAGAATAGATGTGTATAATGCTAAGTAATAGAAAAGAGAAGATTAAACAGTTCCTAAGTGAACTGGAAGCGAGTGAGGAGACGTTTATTCCTCAATTCTGTCATAACCTCAAAAACCCTAAGAAGCTGTATTATGGGGGTCCATGGTTTGGTAAGGAAGAACTTGTCGAAGCCATAGATACTCTCTTATTTGGAAAGTGGCTGTCTAGTGGTCACAAGGTTAACCAGTTCGAAAAAGCCTTCTCTAAGAAGATAAACCAGAAGCATGGATTGATGGTCAACTCAGGTAGTTCGGCCAACCTAGTAGCCATGGCAGCCCTTAAGAAGCATTATGGCTGGAAGGATGGAGACGAGATCATCGTATCGGTTGTTGGGTTCCCTACTACGGTTAACCCTATCATTCAGAACAACTTGAAGCCTGTCTTCATCGACATTGAGATGGGCTCTCTCAACTTCGATCTATCACTGATTGAAGATAAGATTACCGATAGAACTAAGGCTATCTTTGTTTCCCCAGTTTTGGGCAACCCCCCAAATATGGATGACCTTGCGGAGCTTTGTCAAGAGAACGATATCCTCCCTATTCTAGATTGCTGTGACTCCCTTGGTTCCAAGTGGAGAGGTAAGGAGTTATCTGAATACTTCAAACTATCAACATTCTCTTTTTACCCTGCTCACCACATTACTACGGGGGAAGGTGGTATGATTACGTCTGATGATCCTGAGCTTATAAAGCTTTGTAGAAGCATGGCTTGGTGGGGCAGAGACTGTTACTGTGTTGGTGTTCAGAATCTTACTCAGTGCGGAACGTGCGGTAAGAGGTTCGGCAAGTGGATTGAAGATCTTGATACGGTCCTCGACCATAAGTATCTTTTTATCAACATTGGATACAACTTGAAGCCTCTTGATATGCAAGGTGCTATCGGACTTGTTCAGCTAAGTAAGTTTGACGAGATTCACCGACTTCGTAAGGAAATTAAGGTTGAGGTGGAAGACACTATCCAAGTTCTCCCTAAGACTAGGAAATGCTCTGAGTGGCCTGAGGCTGATACCTCTTGGTTTGGAGTTCCTGTTATCTGTGATGATAAAGAAACTAAAAGACATTTAGTAGACTACTTGGAGACTAGAGGAGTTCAAACCAGAAACTACTTTGCGGGTAATCTACTGTACCAACCTGCCTTTAGAAGATTTGGCAAGGTAGATGAATACCCTAATGCTAACAAGGTGTTAGACTTAGTATTCTTCCTTGGATGCTCCCCTACTATCACTGATGAGAAGGTTGAATACTTCAAAGAGATTATAGGGGGATATAAGCGTGATTAGTGTTTACGGGGCAGCGGGATTTGTGGGGACAGAGGTTATGAGAGTTTTGGGTGAGGACGCTTTGCCCATATCTAGAAACTCTTTAGATTGCTCAGGTGCTGATGAGATTTTATACCTCATCAGCACTACCACGAACTACAATGTTCTAACTAATCCTTATATTGATATTGAAACAAACCTAATTCATCTTGTCAGAGTATTAGAATCTTGTAAGTACAGTGGGGCCGTGTTTAACTTTGTTAGCTCATGGTTTGTTTATGGCGACCAAGAGAAGCTCCCAGTAACTGAGGAAGCTCCGTGCAAGCCTACAGGGTTTTACTCTATCACCAAGAAATGCGCTGAAGACTTAGTGATATCTTACTGCAAGACTTTTGATATGGATTATAGAATATTTAGATTAGGAAATGTGTATGGAACTGGAGATAAGGGCGTTTCTGCTCAGAAGAATGCTTTACAGTACCTTATAGGGGAGATGAAAAAGGACAAGGATATAAATCTCTACTTTGGAGGCAAGTTTTATAGGGACTACATTCATGTGGAAGACGTAGCTAGGGCTTTGATGTTCCTTATGAAGAAATCTCCTCTAAACGATATATACAATGTTGGAGGGAATAACACCCTTATGTTTAGAGACATAATAGATCATGCTAAAAATCTTTTAGGGTCTAAATCAATCTTCAATATTATTGACCCACCCTCTTTCCACAAAATTGTACAAACCAAAGACATGAATTTGGATTCTTTTAAGCTACTTGAACTAGGATTTGAGTATAAGCATAACATTTTAAAAAGTCTAAAGGATATTACATTATGATAAACCCCTTCGATCCTGCCGCTAAGATCCTAGCTAATATGGATTATGTTGAAAAGTTCTTAAAAACTGGGATCTCGTCTCCCATCTTAGTAGAAGTGGACCCTAGTAATACCTGCAACCATGCTTGCGGGTTCTGTATCTCTAGTTACATACACTTACCTGAATCTAAGGGATTGGAAACCTATGATAAGTCTATTATGCCTAGGGAACAGTTACTCACTCTAAGTGAGGATCTTATAAAGATAAAGACCAAAGCAATCAACTGGACTGGAGGAGGGGAGCCTACTGTAAACCCAAGCCTAAAGGAGGCAGTTCAGTTAGTAAGTAAGTCCCCTGTTAAGATGGGTATGTTTACAAATGGGACAATGTTAGACAAGTTTGATTTATTTGAAACTTTAGCTGATAATATGTCTTGGGTTAGGTTATCTATTGATGCAGGTACTGAAGAGTCTTATAACAATATTAGAAGAGTTAAACCCGCTTACGATTGGAATAAGATGGTTTCCAATATGAAAGAACTTATTAGGGTTAGGAATAAATCAGGAAGTAAGATGGATATTGGTGTAGGGTTTGTCCTTACTCCTGATAACTATACTGAAATTATAGAATTTGCTAAGTTCTTCAATGAGTTCGATATAGCTTATTGTCAGTTCAAACCAGAAATTGTAAATAAGGAAAGGGAAGGAGGTAAACAAAGAACTCTTGAGTTCTTCAATAATTTGAAGCCATACTTTACCGAAGCTGAGAGTATTCTTGGAGATAAGTTCCAAGTAAATGACTATAAGGTAACCGATCTTAAAGAAGATAGGAATTTCTTTGGAAGAACATACAAGAAATGCTTAGGATCACAGGTATCCCCATGCGTAGGCGCAGACGGTAATGTGTATGTTTGTACTAACCATAGAGGTTATAAGCAATATTCTTATGGGTCTATATACGACAAGAGCTTCATAGACATCTGGAATGACATCTCGGTAAGAAATAACATAATGAAAGTTATCGAGGAGGAAGAGGAGTTTTCAAACTGTACTGCGCTATGCAAGCCTCACGAAAGCAATAAAATCTTATACTCAATGTATGAAGGATACCACGAGTCCCCGAATAAAGAAAAGTATCTAAAAGCTTTAAAGGAACAGGCTAAAGGCGTATCCCCAACCCATCCTGAGTTCATATAATGTTAGGGGATAAATACTGTGTATCGTTCGTGCCGGGTTGTCCTTGGACTACTGGGTATCATATTCTAAACGCTTTTAGTAAGTTAGGTATAGACTACGAGTTTGCTTTACCTGAAGCTGCTGCCTCAATAAAGGCTGATAAGTATCTGTTCATAGATAGTGGGCATGTAATACCTATTAATACTCCTAAAGATAAGACGGCAATATACTCTATTGACTGCTACCAAAATGAGTTGGAATTGTATAAGGTATGGGATACTCGTTTAAGCTGGTGGGAAGATATATGTGGAAAGGTATCCATAGTCTTCGAAGCATTTGAGTTTGGATATAGGTGGTTTAGACGTAGGAATGTTAAGGTTGTGTATATTTCTATGGGTATAAACGAGGATCTATACTACAAAGATGACAAAGATAAAGAGTATGATGTTTGTTTTGTAGGAGGTAGGAAAACTAGTGGTATGAGGGGGAAGATTTTAGACTTTGTTGGTTCTAAATTTAATTTGCACTCTCCCACTACTTACGGAGATGGTCTTAGAGATGCCGCTTCCAAATCTAAATGTTTCTTGGATATTCCTCCTATGGAAGATGATATGCTGGGTCAGAGATTCTTCGAAGGATATGCATGTGGTACACCTATGGTTAGTATGGAAAGACCCACCTTAAGTTACTTCTTAAAAAAGGACTCAGGAATTTTTATTTATAACACTTATGATCTTTATAATTCCTTGGAGGAGGCTATAATAGAAGCGACAACCTATACCAAGTCTCTGAAAAGAGACGTAGATCACCTAACTTGGACTAGTAAGGTAAAGACTATGTTAAAATATTTCTAGGAGAAGGCATGAAAGTAAAATTTAAAAAATTATATCCTGAGGCAACAATTCCTACTAAGGCGACAGAAGGAGCAGCCGCATATGATTTATATTCTGTGGAGACAACTTATATTCCAGCGGGTGAAATGGTGACAATTGGAACTGGACTTTCATTAGAAATTCCTAAGGGTTGGAAAGGAGAAATTTATTCTAGGAGTGGGTTTGCCTCTAAGGGTATTGTCGTAGCTAACTCTCCAGGGAAAATTGATAGTGATTACCGAGGAGAAATCCAAGTTCTTCTTCATAATATTCGGAATCAAGATATGGCAGCTATTGGTCCAGGAGAGAGGATTGCTCAACTTGAATTAAATCCTGTGTATGATATTGAATTTGAAGAAGTTGTTGATTTGAGTACAACGGAGAGAGGAGATATGGGTTTTGGTTCAACAGGTTATCACTAAAAAGAATATCCCGAAGAAAAAACAATCAAAACCTAAGAAGCATCAGACAATTGTATTATGTATGATTGTAAAAAATGAAGCTACGGTTATTGAACGTTGCTTTAATTCTGTGAAAGGGATAGTAGATTATTATGTAATCTGTGACACGGGCTCTACTGATGGAACTCAGGATGTTATTCGTGCATACTGGGAGAAGAATAAGCTTAAAGGAGAAGTTCTTGATCGACCGTGGGTAAACTTTGCTCATAATAGGCAAGAGGCTTTTGATGAGGGAGCAGGTAAATGTGATTACATCATGACCATGGATGCTGATGAGGTTTTTGTTCCTTTTGAAAATGGATCCCCTACGCTCACCAAAAAAATTGAAACTCTTCCCAAATTTGTGTGGGATAAAGTTGATGTAAGAACCTGTATGGGTACTTTTTTTTATAATCGTATTCAGTTTTTTAAAAACGGACTGAACTGGAAATGGCACTATCCAATTCATGAAGTATGTACAGCGGATAATTATAAGAGCAGGGGGGTATTAGATGATTGTTGTATTATTCCTACGGCAGATGGTGGTAGGGCTAAAGATGGAAAAAGATTTCTAAGAGATGCTTTTATTCTTGAAAATTATCTTATTGACAACCCAAAGTGTGCTAGAAGTTGGTTTTATCTTTCTCAATCTTACCACAACGCGGGGGAGATAAATAAAGCTATTCCTCCACTATTTAAAGTTTTAGAGTTTAGTGCCTGGGATGAGGAAAAATATTTAACTTTCCTACGAATAGGAAAACTTAAACTAGCTCAGGGGAAATCTTTTTTTGACGCAGAGTCTTATTTTTTAAAGGCACATCAAGAGAAACCCACAAGAAGAGAGCCTTTGTTTGAGCTTTTACGATACTACAGAAAAACAGATCAACATCATTTAGCAATACTGTTTGGAGAAAAAGCGGTAAAAATTTCATTTCCTCTTAAAGATGTTTTATTTGTAGAGGCAGATGTTTATGAGTGGCGTGTAGAGGATGAATTATCCGTTTCTTACTATTGGACAGGTCGTTATCAAGAATCGTATGATTTATGTTATAAAATTTTAAATAATAAATCGGCACAAATACCTGTTGGTGAGAGAGATAGAATTAAAAGTAATTTAGATTTTAGTAAGGAAAAAATAGTATAATGGATGACATAAATCTATCGCTAATGGGGTATGCC
>CEPZ01075573.1_pt1 | contig 10946 bp, 10 predicted proteins | sample 530461 | NCBI WGS metagenome assembly CEPZ01 (sample SAMEA2620106, study PRJEB7988) | marine metagenome | isolation source: saline water (ENVO:00002010), including | reverse complement strand
CGAGTGATTTCACTTAGCTAAAATACCAAAATAATAAAAGTGAAATCAGGAGATTGTGGGTGGGAAGTATGATAACGGCAACTTGTTAAGGTGGCAAGGGTGGGTATTGACGAAGTCAATTTTAGTGGGGATTTGGAATTCCAAAAATAACAAGGCAACCCACTAAGCAACAAAAATCTATCCACAGTAAGATTTAATAAACCAAATCAACTTATTTATTAATGCCTTCAACAATCAAAAGATTAAAAATCAAAAACCCGGAAAGAGTAAGACTTCAAAAATCCCACAAAGTAGGAATCGGAATTTTTGTCTTTGTAAAAATACTTCTAATCATCGCAGTCATCTACCTCGCATACACACTAACCGTCGTAAAAACAGACCTCCAAGGAAAAATAAACGACCTTGAAACTGAATTAGCAGCTGAAATAGAAACAAACAAACGCTCCTCACAACTTCAAATAAATGAACTAAGAAATAATTTCCTTTCAACACAAGAAGAATTCTCACTAGAAATAAGCAAACTCCAAGCAAAAGGAGGAGATGACTTTTCCGGAATTATTCAAGAAGTCATCCCTGGAGTTGTATCTATATCCACAGACGTTGCACAAGGCTCAGGTTTCATAATCTCTGAACACGGTCATGTCATTACAAACTCCCATGTATTATCAGGAGGTTCATACGCACAAGTCCTAATCTATGAAACAACTAGATTAAAAGACGCATCACTTATAGGCTACGACGAAGAACTAGACATAGCAATTCTAAAAATCTCTGGAGACTACGAAGAAGAATTCCTAACATTCGCAAACTCAGATGACCTCGAGGTCGGAGAAAGAGCAATCGCAATCGGAAATCCACTAGGACTCTCATTCACAGTAACAGAAGGAATCATATCAGCACTAAACAGAGAAGGCGCAAACAACATCGAAGCATACATTCAAATAGACACACCTCTAAACTCTGGAAATTCAGGAGGCCCACTAATCAGCGATGAAGGAGAAGTAATCGGAGTCAACAATTTCAAAATCCGAGGCGGAGAAGGTTTAGGATTTGCACTAGAATCTAACTTCGCGCGCGCAACAGCTAACAAAATTCTCAGAGATGCAAATGAAACAATCAACGGAGGAACAGAAATTTTTCAGATATAAAATGACAAAACAAAAAACAACAGAAGGCCTAACAGTAAAAAAATCCAACTTCAGCGAATGGTACTCCCAAATCCTAGAAAAAGCAGAAATCACAGACATTAACACAGGAGTCAAAGGCTCAATTGTCATAAGACCTTGGGGCGCACTAATCCTAGAAAACATGTATCAAATTTACGAAGAAGCATTACAAAAAAAATCACACCTCCCAACATTCATGCCAACATTTATCCCAGAAGAAAATCTGAAAAAAGAATCTTCACATGTAAAAGGTTTCACTCCCGAAGTTTTCTGGCTTGAACAAAAAAACAAAGAAGGAAAAATAGCTCTCAGACCAACATCAGAAACACTATACACACCAATGTTCGCATCCTGGATTCGCAGTTATAGAGATTTACCAATGAAACTCTACCAAAGAGCAACAGTCTATCGTTTCGACACAAAAGCAACCCGCCCCCTCATAAGAGGAAGAGAATTCATGTGGATAGAAGCCCACGACGCATTCGCAACTAAAAAACAAGCAGAAGCTCAAGTTCAAGAAGACATTAAAACAACAGAAGAAGTAATGCACCAAATATTTGGAATACCTTTCCTTGCAATGAAAAGACCAGAGTGGGACAAATTTGCAGGCGCAGAATACACAATCGGTTCAGACGCAGTCATGCCAGACGGAAAATTAATCCAACAACCATCAACACATTTACTAGGCCAACACTTTTCAAAACCATTCAACGCAAAATTCAAAACCCAAGACGGAAAAGAAGAACACATCTGGACAACAGCATACGGCCCAGCAATCTCAAGAATAATGGCATCAGTAATCTCAACTCATGGCGACGACAAAGGCCTCATTCTACCTTATCAAATTGCCCCAATAAAAGTAAGAATAATTCCCATCTTCAACAAAAAAAACAAAATCAAAATTCTAAAAGAAACAAAAAAAATACTTGAAAAACTAAACTCCCTAGAAATAAAATCAGACTTAGATGATAGCGACCAAAGCACCGGCTGGAAATTAAATGAATCAGAACTAATTGGAATTCCATTTAGACTAGAACTCGGGGAAAAAGAACTAAAGCAAAAAAAACTCACACTCTTCACACGAGACTTAAATAAAAAAGAAACAATCTCAATTAAAGATCTAAACAAAATTCCAGAGTTAGGAAAAAAACTAGATCAAAGACTAAAAACAAAAGCAGACAAATTCCTAAAAGGCAGAATAACAAATTGCAAAACATTTAACGAAATAAAATCAGCCATTGACAACACACTCATAGCACGAACAAACTTATGTTCCATCAGCAAGGAAGGAATCCCATGCGCCAATAAAATAGAAAAATCTCTCTCAGTTGAAATCCGTGGTGTTTTAGCAAACAAAACAGAAAAACCTACAGGAAAATGTGCGGTTTGCAGCAAACCAGCAGAAAAAGTCGTTTACATTGGGAAAGCTTACTAATTCAAAAAAATCACATTCCCAACATCAATTTATTAACTTCATCTTCCATACTCAAAGTTAATTCTATCAAACTTCCAAGTTCTTGTTCAACTTCTTCCATTTCTTTTTTTCCTCCTTGTTTTTTTTGTTTCATCTTCATAAAAATGAAACTCAAAATAACTCAACATTCTTCCAAAGCTCGAATTTAATTAGAAAGTATTCTTAATTTAATTCAAGCCAAAAGAAAATTTTGAATTAAATTAAGCGATGTATTTAATGATAAACCCGCAGCTAAAGACAGTTACACAATTCCAAGTCAAATGTCTAGTCAAGGCTTCCATTTTACAATATATAATAGAATTACATCTTTTTAAATTTTGCCGTCGGTGTGTAGTTACTTAAAAATAAGAAAAGCGATTAATTACTCTTCATCCTCTTCTTAATCTCCCCCTCAAAACCCCTATCACTCGGAAAATAAAACCCCTCCTCCAAAATCTCATCAGGCAAATGCTTCTGCTCAACCTTCGCATCTTTATAATCATGCGCATACTTGTATCCTTTTCCATACCCAATCTCTTTCATCAACCTTGTTGGAGCGTTACGCAAATGCAGCGGCACAGGCAAATTTCCTGTTTCATCAATAACTCTCTTCGATTTACTAACAGCAGAATAAACAGCATTACTCTTCGGCGCACTAGCAAGATAAACAGCAGCCTGTATCAGTGCACAATCACACTCTGGATAACCTAAAAACTCAACAGCATTTTTCGCAGCAATGCAAACCTGCAACGCCTGCGGGTCAGCATTCCCAATATCTTCAGAAGCAAACCGAATCATCCGACGAACAATATACTTCGGGTCCTCGCCGGCAACAATCATTCTCATCACCCAATACACACTCCCATCAACATCACTATCTCTCAAACTTTTATGCATCGCAGAAATAATATTATAATGTTCCTCCCCATCTTTATCATAACGCAAATGACTTTTCTGAACAGCCTGCAAAAAATCCTCCTTCGAAAGTTCAAATCCCTCATCCCCTCCTTCTCCATCCCCAGAATGAAACGAAGCACTCATCTCAATAATATTAAGTGCACTTCGCGCATCTCCATTCGCAAGTTTAGACAAAAGAGAAAGATTCTCATCACTCACCATCAAACCATCATAAGGAAACTCTCCATTATTCATTGAATTAACAAGTATCTGTTTTATCTCCACATCACTCAACATATTCAAAATAAAAACCCTACTTCTCGACAATAACGCAGAAATAACTTCAAAACTTGGATTTTCAGTTGTCGCCCCAATCAAAGTAATCACTCCTTTCTCAACAAAAGGCAAAAGAAAATCCTGCTGCGCCTTGTTAAATCGGTGAATCTCATCCAAAAAAAGCACAACTCGTTTATGAAACAACCGCGCCTTGTTAATCGCATTTTTCACATCTTCTTTTTTCGCAGAAACCGCAGACATTTCAACAAACTCTGAATTAGTCAATCTCGACATCAACCGCGCAAGTGTTGTCTTCCCACATCCTGGCGGCCCCCATAAAATAATACTACTCGCCAGCTCACCACTCTCAATCAATTTCCTGATAGGCTTCCCATTTCCAACTAAATGCTCCTGCCCAACAAATTCATCTAAATTCTTCGGCCTCATTAAATGCGCTAACGGAACTTTCATACCAAGAAAAAAACTCGCTGGTATTTAATAATTTATATTCAAAAAGCGATTTATCTCAGGTGGCTTTGCGAGTGAAAAGCGAGTTGCCCCAACCGGGTGGGCGAGTGATTTCACTTAGCTAAAATACCAAAATTATAAAAGTGAAATCGGGAGATTGGGTGGGACAATATTATAAGGCAACTCGCGGAAAATAATAATAACAAATCGCGGTAAAAAATAAGGCAATTTAATCTCAAACCCGTTCCTCATAAAAATCCCTAAACCTTGGCAAATCTTCAACATTCATCCGCGCGCCAATAGCTCTCTCATGCCCCCCACCAGAAGCACTCTCAATTTTCTTAAAGGCCTCCAATCCAATCTTCCTCACATTAATCGGCCCCCGCACAGAAACATTTGCATTAGCTCCCTTAACATAAGCAACAATCACAACCTTCCCCGGAAACCGATAAGACAACTCATTAGAAAGATTAGAACTCAAACTCAAATCACCCCCATACTCAAAAAATATAACTTTATCAGCTTTCCTCGCAATCCACCTCGCTTTCTCAAATAACCTCGAATAAACACTATTCACTTCCTGATACCTCTTATGAATCATCAAATTCCTACTATCCTCTTTCAAAATTTCAAACGGAGAATTAATTTTAACAAGGAAATTTAGCATAGCAACAACATTACTCGTTCTGTCTTTCAACGCAAAATCAAGCATTTTAATAATTGTTCCAATCTCTGTAGAATACAAAACATCAAAAGCACCGTCAAAATTCCTCTTCCACAATTCCGGAAATTCACGCGCAAACTCATCTTTAAACCCTGGAACAAAATTATCAGCAATACAACCTATCATTGACAACCACTGAAAATCATTTCTCTTAACAATCTGATAAACTAAATAACTAACAGGCTCATTCGACTTATTCTTATTATAAATAGGATTATAATAAAAAACCAAATCATTCTTAATATTATAAGGCACATCATGATGATCAATCCAGACAATCGGAATCCCCTTTTCAGTCACACGCTCAACAAACTCTAAAGAAACCTCCGGCTTATCTAAAATAAAAACATAATCAGCATTAAGCTCATCAACTCGCTTCGCATAAATTTCCTCAAAGCTAGACTTAACAGCAACACCTTTCCCCCGCCCAATAAATTTCCGCAGCATGACAAAACTCATCAATCCATCACAGTCATTATCAAAAAACATTACAGGGTTCTGCGCTTTTTCCAAATGTTCTCTAATTTCACTGATTTGTTTTTCACTTAACATCAAATTTCCAGAAACTTTGGGTTAATAAAACTAATGTTTACCCAGTATCTCTGATACTTATAAAAGATTTTAGAATTCCCCAAACATCTGGGGGGGGAGAATAAAAGCGGGGCAGGGAGGGTTTTCGACGATAATCGAAATTAGTGGGGAAATGGGAATTCTAAAATCACCCCAATCATCAAACTTTATAAAACCAAAACCCCTCAAAGAGACATGAAAAAAGGCGACGGCAATAAATTTGTACTCTGGTTATTCATCATCATACTCCTAGCTTTCGAACTCTACTCAATTTCAATTAAAAGCAGTTACATATGGGACGGCCTCTTCTTAATCGGATTTTTATTTTTCATCTATCACATAAAAACCAGACTCCACCTACACCCATTCCATTTTTTCCTCTTAGGCATCTTCCTAGTACTCCACAACCTCGGCGTATTCGGATTCTACTTCAATCACTACTACGGAATCGAATTCGACACATACGTCCACTTTTACTTCGGCGTTGTTTCAACACTTATACTATTCAGAACATACGATTCATTAGTTCCAACAAAAGACAACCGAATAAAATATTTCGCACTACTAGTAATAATCCTAGGAATGAGCGCATTCCACGAATTACTTGAATACGCCGGCGGAGTCATTTTAGGAGAAGGCTGGGGATTCTTAAAAGCCGGAGCAGGAGACATAGAAATGTGGGACACTCAAACAGATATGAGAAACAATGTTTTCGGAGGGCTATTAGCAATAGGCCTTTACCACTTAAAGAAAAAATTCAGAAAGCCAAGAAAAAGAAATAAAAAATAAACTACATCTGCCTAACTTTCCCAACCAAAAAATAAATCATAACAAAAACAAGCGCCCCAACCAAAACCCAAGTCAAAATTTCCGGCGTCTGAACAACTTGAGAAACACCCTCAACAGCAGAATAATCAGTCGCAACTTCAATAGAACCAGCAATTCCTCCCGAAGCCTGTTCCTTAGAAACATCAGCAACATCAACTCCAGAACTCAAATACTTCTCCACTAAAACACCAACCCCTGCTGTCCCAACCAAAGCCAAAAACCCATTAACAATCTTCGACCGAGACTTCGGCGAAATCACAATCTTCTGATTAGCAACACGATACTGCGCAATCTTCCGCCCCTTAACACTCCACCAAAAATCCTTACTCTTCTCAATCAAACCCGCCTTCAAAAGCTTCTTAACATTATAATTAACAGTATTCGCCGGCAACTTCAAATCCCGCGCAATCTCTGTCTCCGAAGCCTCACGCTCCGCAAGATAATCAATTATTTTCTTAGAAGTTTTATTACTAATAACATCTGCCAAATTCGCAATTCTTGGATCATCCAAATCAATCGAAATATATTTCTTATTCATTCTAAAATCACCGGCCCACCGCCACGACCATAATACCTTTGCTCATCATAAGGCAATTCAACTTCATTAACAAAATCCAAATCATCTAAATCATTTGCCATTATCAAAGTCCGCGAAATCGTATACAAAACATCGTCCATAAACAACGAACGCTGCACAGCATGTGGCCCGTAATAATAAGCCTCCTCGCTATCATTTTTCTTATGATCAATCTTTCCAGCTAACTCAATCCCATCCAAACTAATATCAAAAACAAAAGCCCCCTGCCAATATTCATAAATAGGATAACTTCCCCACTCAGTAACTCTCTCTTCGCCAGTATCAACTCTATAAGACATTGGCAAAACTAAAAGATTTTTCTCTTTATCAAACAAAAACGCTTTATGATCATACAAAGCATTTGAATCAGAATAAAGTCCCTCAACTTCATACTTTGCTTTCTCAATCGGATTTTCAACATCTGAAACATCAAACAACGCAATCTTCACACCAGTAACCCTACCTTCCTCTGTCGCTTCCTTCCCAATTCCAATAACATGATTTTCATCATAAGGATGCAAATAACTAGAAAAACCAGTAACTTTCAAATAACCCAAAACTTCAGGATCATTACTATCTGATAAATCAATTACATATAAAGGGTCAACCTGCCGAAACGTAACCATATAAGCTCTATCCCCCATAAACCGCGCAGAATAAATCCGCTCACCTTTTGCAAGATCCTCAACACTTCCAATAATATCTAAATCACTATCTAAAACATAAAGATGATTCAAACTCGTATCTCTCCAATTCCCAGTAGTAGTTGCAATCCGAAAATTCCCTTCATGCTCATCCATTGAAAACTGATTCAATACTCTTCCAGGGACTTCACCAACACCCTGATAATCAATATCCATTTTATCAATCGCAATCTTATGAACAATCGTCCTCTCCCTCTCTTTAGAAAGTTCAATTTCAAATTCCTCCATCTTCTCCATTAACTCTTCATCAAACTCTTCCTTCTCATCTCCAATCAAACTCCCAGAATAACCTTCAACAACATCCATAATCTCTCTCTGTTTTTCATAATACTTATCATCCGAATCTAAAATATCTCTCACATCTTCCCTCTCAGCCCGAGGCAAAATATCTAAAAGAACATCCTCAATCAACCTATCAAAATAATCCTCTCCTGAAATATACTTATTCCCAGTCAAATAAATATTATTCTCAGACACATAAAGATTCCACGTATTCCCAGTAAGATAAACCTTGCTCTCAAAATCCCCATCATCCAAATCAACAGCCATCACAGAACTAAAAGAATACCTATAATCCTCATAAGGAAAATAAGCAACATCCTCAGCCACAACACTTTTCTCAACACCATCAACTTCAAAAACCGGAAGCTCAACATTCCCCCTATAAACATGCTTATTAGAAATAACATAAACATAATCACCAATCATCCGCGCATCTCGATAATTCCCATCAGCAAAAATCTCCTGCTCCATCTCCGGATCTTCCTTATCAGAAATATCATAAACAAAAATCTTAGTCCTAGACTCACCATCATCATAACTCTGAGAAAAAACAATTAACTTACCATCATTAATAAAAATATTCCGAACATTATCATCAAATTCAATCTCACTTAAAATCTTCATTTCATCAGCAGGAAATGCACTAACAATAACAACTTTCTTTCCAGAAACAACATAAATATACTTCCCATCATTTTTCACAATATCAGGCTCATCAACACCTTCAACCTGAATATTAGTAGTAGAAAAATCCGAAGCAGATTCTGATTTTCCTGCACTATCCATAGCAGCACCATCAACAGCAGACTCTGCCATCACAACATCCCCTCCGAAACCTCCATAATAATAATCTCCAGAACTCTGATTAACAAAATCAACAAGTTCACTATATGAATTAAATGTTTTTATTTCACCCTGATTAGGATAATGAGGATCAACAGGTCCTTGAATTAAAATCACTAACAACGCAGTCAGCACTGCAACAGCTAAAATCGCAATCGCGAAAATTCCAACAATCAAATTACTTCCTGATTTATTTCTCATGATTTACACAGTAAAAATACCTTTATAAATAATTTCAAGACTTCAATCTTGTTTGAAGTAACTACTTTTTCTTCCGACGTAATTTTTTACTTCCTCCCTTTTTCTTCCTAAAAATCCTCGCCACCCTAATCACAACAAACACAATTACTGCAATAATTAAAATAAAAATTACCATACTAAAAAGAATGTTTTCCTTATCTAAAATATCACCAATATCTTCTAAAATTTCAGAGCATTTTTTTTCTTCTATCTTTGTATACTCTGCATTACAAGTGTTTGAATCAAAACAATTTCTTTTTTTCATGCCATCAATACAATCACCCCAACTACTACACTTCCACTCACTTGTACAATTAACATACCCATTACATCATAAAAATGTTTTTAAACTCGTAAATCAAAATAGTTCCATGAACAAGTGGTTAGAAATTTTAATAGGACTGATTTTTGTAATTGTTCCCATCTATGTATGGGCAATGAACTACTACGGATTTGGAACAGCAGCGCTTGAATTCCTTAAAGGAGGAATTGTCTGGTTTGTAATTATGATCGGACTTTTATTTCTCATGCTAGGAATCAGCGACCTGAAAAATTAAAATCTTTCTGAAAAATTTTACAAAGATTTTTTGTAATGTGAATTATAACTTATTCTAAACTACAATAATTCTTATAAAAACATTCAGCAAATTAAAAGAATGTTTAGCACAGACATAAGTGGAAATCTATCAGTAGATGAATTAAGTATTGAAGCAGAAAGAGTTAGAGAGGTATTTAACGGAGAAGTAGAAGGTTTCTTTTTTAACGGAAAACCAATAGAAACATATGTAGAAGTATATCCTCTAAAACCAATAGGAGATGATGATCATTTATTAATAGGAAGCACAGGAATAGGAAACTTCCGTGATTATGTTGAACCAGAATATTGGGAAGGGTATAAAAAAAGAGAAAGAGAATATAGAAACAAAGGAAGAAAACCCAATAAAATAGGATTAATAGGACGTAATTGGGCATTACTATTTCCATATCACAAAACAGCATTAATTCTAGAAGATTACATATTTGACACAGATCATCCAGACAAATTAAAAGACTTGGAAAATCTTGGTTATACTATTGCTAGACAAAGAAAAAAAAATTATTCTACAATTTTAGGAAATGAAAATAAAGTTGAATTAATAAAATCTCTAAGAAATCCTGCATTATCAACTAGTGCAATCGATCCTAGAACTATAGAAATTTTGGAAAAATTAACTTCAAACTTACCTACTGGAAATCCTACATATACATTTGGAATATTTGATCCCGGATTTTTTTGGAGTGGTGATGAAGAAGCATATGGTCCTTCTCCCGAAGATGTTGAAAAAAGAATTAATCCGGTAAAAAAACTAGTAGAGATACCAGCAAAATGGGCAATTAATGGAGGATTGGAAAAACTAGCAAAAAAACTACCATTAACAAGAGCAATTGGTCTTACCTCTAAAGTAAAAATTGATGGAGATACATACCATATCCCTATGATAGACTTCGCAGAAGGAGTATCTAATCTTCCAAAAGGAGATTTAGATAAAGTTAATATTCCCGGCATGTTTGTACTATCAGGAAAATCAGGCCATTTTTACGGATTTGAACTTTTAGAAGAGAAAGAATTAGAATCATTTTTAGATAAATCTAAAAGATTATTTAGTATTGATCAACATTGGCCAGATTTACAAATCAGACAAGGATTCTCAATGTTAAGATTAACTCCTTCAAGAAGAAAATTATTTCAACCCTGTTTCAGAGAATTATATACTCCAGACAAAGCAGGAAATGATGACAAATCCAACACTCATCAAGATTCAGCTTTACTAGTTGCATAAATCACCCAACAGCAACAATCAAAATCCCCTCAATAATCGCCGCAATCACAAGCAGAGGAACAACAATCAAAATAAAAACATTCAAAGACTCTCGCGCC
>CEPZ01085982.1_pt1 | contig 10952 bp, 18 predicted proteins | sample 530461 | NCBI WGS metagenome assembly CEPZ01 (sample SAMEA2620106, study PRJEB7988) | marine metagenome | isolation source: saline water (ENVO:00002010), including | reverse complement strand
GGCCTGGGACGCCGCCTGCTGGACTCTTTGGGACTGATGGAGGTGGAACCCCTGATGGCCCAGGGAACGCCAAAGGACATCGCCTACGAGCCGTCCAGGCGGGAGAAGGATGAAACGTCCAGGTATCGAACCGAGGCGATGGGGATCTTGGCCAGGAAAGAACCGGAGGCCAGGCTGTTCCAGAACCAGGCCGCCAACTGGCGCCTGGGTGTCATCCCGCAGGAAACCCGGACCACTATCCGGCCTGAGTTCCAGGCGCTTGGCCTGGCCGGGTTCAATGTGCGACCTATTCCTCGCAATGAGTACCTGAAGGCGCTACAACCGCCGTCGCAACGGTAATGCGACACGCAGTTGAGAGTGCAACCAATGTCGTCCTGGGATACCTGATCAACCTGGCATTGGTTTACCTGTTGCTACATGGCATGGGGTACAAGATCCGGATGCATGAAAATGCCGGCATTGGCGCGGTGCTTGCCGCGGTGGCATTTATTCGAGGATACGGTGTCCGTAGGTTTTTTCACAAAAAATGGCTGTAGCCAAGACTGTAGCAGGGTGGAAAACATTGTCTACTCAAATGCGTTTTATGCCTGCAAACAAAAGCCGAAATAATTTTTTTTACAAAGGCGCCTCTCCGGTTTCGGCAAGTGGCACCATATTCCAGTTATTAAGAAACAGTCGCGTTTCTATGTTTTTTGGAGATTCGAGCGCCAGTTTGCATAAATGCCTGATGACTGGAGTGTAACTGAGTAGACCCGTGTAGACAGGGTAATCTGCGTTAAGCTGTAGCTAATTCTGTAGCAGCGGTCCGGCATTGTAGCGGGGCCGGTGGCATTCGTGGCAGTTCGCTTCCTGGGGGACAACAATTAAGAACCGGCCGCTTTCTAGGATCTCCACCGCGTAAGATTTAATAGCGACCCTGCAGGCTACTCGCTGTGCTTGTTTCTTTGCATTGGCAAAGGTTGCCGTCGTTAAGGCCGTCAGCACGCTAATAATGGCCACTACGACCAGCAATTCAACCAATGTCCATCCCTTTCGCATCTCCCATAGTGATGAATGGTGCCTGCTGGTTTTTTTTAGTCCAACAATAAAGTCAGACGATGGGAAAAGTGTCGGGTATTATTGTTGAAGTATTTTACCCGACAAAATCTGAAGTGTTGGCACAAAAAATGCCGACCCTCCGAGAGGAGGACCGGCATAGTGAAAAGGCGGATGGCCACCGGCCCGAATTCGAAGCCGTGGTCGGTGGCTCATCCCGCCGTCAAGTACGACAACGTACAAAGAAGAACTTAACGCCGTGGGTGGCATTGTTCAAGAAAAATGCCGGCCCCCGAAGGAGCCGGCATCCCAAACACATCATGAACAATCCCCGCACTCACGGGGAAATTGGTAGGCCTGGCAGGACTCGAACCTGCAATCAGACGGTTATATGCCGCCCACTCTTACCAATTGAGTTACAGGCCCGTTGAGTTACTGGCCTGCTTTGGCGAATTGGACAGCTTTGACGACCTGGCCGGTCATCGGGTTGAACTCCCGCACCAGCCTGGTATTCCATAGCAACCAGTCTGGATCCGTTTCTGCATCCATCTCGTCACCGTATGTGGTGGTTCCGACGACAACTCCCTTGCCGAACAAAGGCTGCGGGTAATGCGGCACAGTGAACATCGCGACCTTGGATTTGTCCCAGTCAAACATGGCCGCATCGTTGTAGCCGTTGTCGTTGACGTACAGGGTGTCCCCCTGGTCGAACCTTCCCGCCGTTGTGAAGAATCCGCCGACAATTTCAGAGATTTTGTCTGCCAGTTCCTTCTTCTCGATCTTGAGGGTTTCGATCTTCACGTCAAACGGATTGATGACGTGAACCAGGTGGGTGGTTGGACGTAGTTTTGACATTAGTAATCTCCTGCCGGCTCGACAGCTTCGGCCTGGTAGCCGTGCTTCACGTTGCCGCCGGTTAAAAAGGCCAGGCCGTCCGCCGTGCAATCGCCGCCGTCCTTCAGGAGGACCGGCCTCAGGACAAACGGCGACACTGATGTGTCATCGTGTGCCGGGTCCTCAAAGGCGGCGAACATGACCAGGCCGTTCAGCAGGTTGGTGTAGACGTACATCCGCTGAATGGTGTCATCATTGAACAGCATTTTTTTCGCGACTTCCGGATCAGTGATGGTCATGCCGCCCTCCTTCCCGCGGCTACCTTCTTTTCTTCATGCAGGATTGCCAGCTTCACGGAGTGTTCCGCGGTCCCGTTCTTGACGATTTTGGACAGCAGGTATTCCCTGGTCAGTCCCAGCTTGAAAAGGGATGCCTCGGTGTCAATCACCTCGTACCCGTGCGGGGTTTTGTCCGTCCGGACCAGCTTCATCACCAGCCTTGGATCCTGGTGGTGCTTCGGAAGGCAGGTGCCTTTCCTGTTGGTTGGCGGAATAACAACCCCGTTGACCATGGACATATCATCGGCAGTGATGCCGGGAGACGCCTCAATGTATTCGATTAACTCGCCCAGCGCATTCGGGACGACCGTCAGTGTTAGTTTGATTTTTTTCATATCAGTGGGGGGTGTAAAAAGTGGACGCGGAGGCCGGAATCGAACCGGCGAATAGCGGATTTGCAATCCGCTGCCTTACCACTTGGCTACTCCGCGGGGAGTGGGTCATTTTGTTTGTTGCATCCATTTCCTATTGAATGGTCCGTGGCCTTTATCGCAATGAATACAGATGTTTAATCCAAGTTCGATATGCTTTTCGTCAATTTCCGCCATGCAAATTTTGCATTTGGGGATCCTCTCTTTCTCCTTTTCTGTTTTTGTTTCCATAACAATTTAACTAAAAACCGGCAATGCGACCTTCGCGTTGGGAACGTCCAGAGGGGCCGTGTAGTAGGCTTCCGTCGTCTTGTATGTCGCGTGACCCAGCAAGGTCTGCGCGTCGTACAGGTTGCCTGTCTGCGTGACCACCTGGCTGCCGAAGTGCTTGCGGAACTGATGCAACACACGGTTTTCCTTCCAACCGCGTGCCTTGAACCAGGCGCTGACCTTCTTGAAGGCCTGGTACTTCCGGCCACGTTGCAGGATGTATTCCGCATCCATCGGCTGCCAGTTATGGTTGGGCCGGCGCAGCGTCTTGGTGTCGATCAATTCCTGTGCGACATCGTCGCTGATCGGAACGACCCGTTCCTTGTTGCCTTTCGGTGAGTACTCGTCGTCGAACTGGATGTGCAGGATCCAGCCGCCGTTGAACTCCTTCAACCAGGACCACTTGGCATGGCGGCATTCATCGGCCCGGAAGCCGGCGCCGTAGGCCATCAGGAACGCGGCGTAGCTGTCAGGCAACTGCGCCTTCAGGTCCTTGATGTCGGCGAAGAATCGCGCCTCTTCATCCGCGGTTGGCGGAACATACTTGGTGCTACCGGAAGGCAGCAACCTGACCTCGTTGAGGACCAGAATGTTGGCCGGCAATTCCATGCCAACCTCTCCCCAGAAATCGCACCGCACTCGCTTGCCGAAGATGGCCCTGGCCTTCTTCAAGACACTGTTGGCGCCACCGGCGGCGATGTTCTTCAACCGACCCGGCTTCATGTGATCGACAGCATCGGACTGGAACTTCCAGATCGCCTGCTTGTCGAACTTGTCGACTCGCAATTTGTTGAAGTCACCCAGATGCGCCAGGACCTTTTTGAGGCAATAAACGTTGAGTTCGCGGGTCTTCAGGGAGGCACCGCCAACCTGTGCGTCACCGGCAGCCAGGTACTTGGCAGCCAGGTCGACCAGGAGAGGCCAGGTGCTGCGCTGACCCAGGACCTTGGCCTGGCCGTCGCCGTGCAGCCTGGAATGAACCTCCTGATTGATCGCCTCCCAGGCCTCCTGCTTGGAGTGTTCCGGGAGTGCGGTGATCCAGGTGTCCTTACCGAAGATTGCCTTGCGAGCCATCCAGGACCCGTTACGTAGGCGCAACGACTTGACCTTGACGTAGCAAGGGATCTCCAGGCGTGAGCCGTTCTTTTGGATGGTTAGCTTCTTCATGCTGCCACCTCCCCGCGAGTAACCCCAATAGTGCCAGTGTTGCCTGGCACGATGCTAACGATCCGGCCCCACCGAAAGGTTCTGGTGCCAACAGGACCGTAGGGACCCATGATGGTCGCTTTAAGCGTGGCCACGCCGGCGCCAGGCCGTGGGTTGGCGACAGTGTAGGCGAATGTCCGCCCGGTTTTCCGGCCATTGTGAGTGGCCGGCCGATAGGTAATAATAAATAACTTGTTCATGGTTTGTAAGTCGGCCTGGGGGAGTGATTTGGCCCCGAACCGGCACCCATAGTACATACTGTCTTTACACCCGTCAAGAAAAAATCTTTATTTATTTTTTAGGGGGGCGGAAAGAAAAAGGCTTTACAAGTCCAGCCGCTTAATTTACTTTTCCGTCGCTGTGAGACGTGTTGTTAAAAAACTAATCAATTTCCGGTTGCCGGTTCAGGAACTGAAAATCCTGGAAAGGTATTGCCGGAAGCGAAGCCTAACCAAGACCGCCGTATTTAGACGGTTCCTGGAATCACTGCCAAAAACATGATTAACTCCCATTACGATTATCATAAGGTCCCCCCATCGGTGCGCGTGTTGCATATGGCCTGGGTCTTGTTCCTGGCCGGCGCAATTGTCGCCATGGTTGCGGGTTATCACCGGACACCTGTCGATGAAAAAGCGCCACACCAGATTTCTCGATAACGCGACGGCTGTTGCGGCCAAGCATTTTGATTTAACGCCAGGCCAGGTCCGGTCCAGAGGCAGGGCCGAACAGCAGGTTTTCTGCCGTTGGTTCATCTGGCGCCTGGGACGCGAGTACGGGTTCATCAATGAACAACTGGGTCGTCATTTTGACCGAGACACCAGCACCGTTTCGGAAGGAGTCAATCAACTGGCGTTCATGCTGGACTGCTATCCGGAATGGCGAGAGGAGTGGAATATTTTTTACGGGAAAATGAAAAAGCATATGAAAACAACATACCTAACCAGGAAACAAACCGCCGACCGCCTGGCCGTGAGTGACAGGTCGGTTGATCGCTGGATTGGATCCGGCCGGCTGCACGCCGTTCGGGTGGGACGTTCGGTCCGCATTTCTGAGCGGTCCGTCGACAAGTTAATTGCCGACTGCACGGTGGCCGCGGGATGAACGCACGACAAAAGGGCGCCAGGGGTGAACGCGAGTTCAGTTCATTCCTCCGGGATGAAGGCTATGAAGCGATCCGCGGGTGTCAGAACGCCGGCCGCGATGCCAGGGGCCAGGATGCGCCGGACGTCATTCACAACGTGCCTGGCTGCCACTTTGAAGTTAAGAGGACGGAAAAACTGCACCTTATCAAGGCGCTTGACCAGGCGGTAAAAGATGCAGATGGCAAGGTGCCTATTGTTGCCTGGCGCCGCAATAATTGGCCATGGATGGCGATCCTACCAATGAAAGATTTAATGGAATTTATTCGGGAATGGATCCCGTTTAATGGTAAAGAAAGTAAATAAAATAAGATGATTAAAATCGGAGATACAGTATTGGAAAGTACAAGCAAGCGGTCCTTCGTCCCTGCGGCGGAAGGAATGAGGAATGCGGTCTGCGTTGATGCAGAATACCTGGGTTGGTTTGAGGATGACTACGACGATAAGCCAAAGAAGTTGCAGAAGGTGAAGCTGGTGTTTGAAACCGACGATTTGATGCCAGAGGGGTCGGAGGATTTTCACGGCAACGACATCAGCGGCCGGCCGAAGACCATTGGCAAAAAATACACGTTGAGCCAGCACCCAAAGGCCACGTTGTCCATCCATCTGGAAGCCTGGCGCGGCCGTCCCTGGTCCGCAGAGGAACTGGATCCGGAAATTGGATTCAACACTGAGGAGTTAATCGGGTCACCGTGTCAGTTGCTGATTATTCACAAGCAAATTGCGGACAGCAACACAGGTGCGCCGAAGACCATTGGCATGATCGACCGGGTGTTGAAGCCAGGCGACAAGAAGATGAAGCCGAGCGGTCATTACGTTCGGATCAAGGACCGGGAAGGTTACGAGATTCCCTCAACCAAGAAACCGAAATGATCGTAGCAACCGAACAGCCTACTCACTGGTACAAACCTGACGGATCGGCTGCATACGGTTCAACCCTGCGTGAAGCCAGGAAGGAGGGACTGTTGCCGTCTGTGACGACAGTGACCTCCCTCCTGGCGGCGCCAGGCCTGGAAGCCTGGAAGCAGTCACAACTGGTGTTGGCAGCGTTGACAATGCCGCAGGACGAACTGGGTGATGACCTGAACAAGGCCGCGGCCAGGATCGTCAGCGACGCGAAGCAGGCCGGCAAGGATGCAGCCACCCGCGGCACAGAGATCCACAATGATTGCGAGGCCATTTTGCGTAACGGCAAGTGGAAACCCGGCCTGATCAACGACGCCGTTTACCAGTGGGTTTCTGATAACGTGGAATCGGTTGAGTGGTGCGAGAAGACCCTGGTCAATACGCATTACGGTTATGCCGGCCGGGCCGATGCGTTGATCGAACACGTTGAACACGGTCCGGTCCTGGTTGACTGGAAGAGTCAAAAATTCAAGAAGCAAAAGAAGGGATTCAAGCCGACGTTTTACGAGAAATGGATCCTGCAACTGGCTGCCTATGCATGGTGTATTCCGAAATCTGTGCGGTGTATGTCGGTGGCCATAAACACCCAGGCTGAGTCGGAGGATGACGCAATCATTGTCGACAAGCTGTGGGATCAGGAGGAACAGGACGAAGCGTTTAGGCAGTTCACAAATTTACACTCATTATGGTGCTGGGATCGAAAATACCATCCGTCCGGGGAAATGTAACCTGGCTATCGGATGTTGAGGCGAAGGACGCGAAGAACTATGCCGACATGGTTTCGGGTATGTCCGCAACCATGGTTGAAGACCAGGCGCGGACCAGCGACCCGTCGGTCATCCTGTCCGGATTTGAGGGGGAGATGGCTTTCTGCAAGATCCACAACGTGTTCCATTTTAAGTCGAGCGAATCCCGGTCCTGGGACGCAGTGGTTGACGGCAAGTATGTCGACGTCAAGACCACGCCGGTATCTCACGGCAGCCTGTTGGTGAAGTACGGCGGCGAAAGGCAGCCGGCCGAACTGTACGCATTGATGATCAAGTCAGGCCGCAAGTTTACATACAAGGGTTACGTCACGGCCAAGCAAATGTTTGATCCTAAAAACCTGGGCGACCTGGGATACGGACCGGTTTGGGTTGTCGGCCAGGAGGACCTGGTTCCGAAAATCATTGGTGCCACCGGATGGGTGTGGGGAGAGACATGATCCTGAAGGTAGTGTGGCAGTGGAGAACCGCAAGGAAATTGTGCGATTAGCCAACGAGATTGAAGAACTTAAAGCAAAGGCAAAGCTGAGTGAGGGTTACCGGTTTGACGTTAGACCGCACCGGCGCGATTCCGAAAAATGGCAACACATAATGAAGACTGATTTTTTAACACGGGAGTTGATAAAGGAACGGTTAAAGGAAATCTGGCATCTCCACAAAGAAGACGCGCACCGGGAGGTTGAGACAAGCGTCTGCGAGTTGAAAGGCCGGTCGCCGCTACCCCTCCCGATTGGTATGCAGATCAAAAAAGAAACAGCCGGTTACAAGGGAGATAACGCCGTATGATCCTGAAGGTAAAACGACGTGAACACGGCTTTGCCATCATGGCCAGGGCGGCGCTTGAGGACAGCAGCCTGTCGTACAAGGCCAGGGGAATCTACGCCTACCTGATGACCAAGCCGGAAAGCTGGACGGTCAACATGAAGGATCTGCAGCGCGGTCGCGATGGTCGCGAGGCTGTCCAGAGTGGCCTGAAGGAACTCCAGGCTGCCGGCCTGGCTGAGTACAAAATCCTGCCTGGCAACGGCGGTGAATGGATCCTGTACGAGGTTCCCCCCGGTAAACGGGTTTCCCGGTCGCCGGGAAAACCGGTAACCGGGAAATCCGGTAACCGGGAAACCCGTTCGCTTAGTAAGGAAGGAATAGTAGTAAGTAATAAAAAGAAAAAAGAAAAAGAACCAGATCTCCAGACCCTGCTGAACGAACAGCACCAGTCCCTGGCCACTCAGGCCTTTCGGAATGCCTGGGCGCTGTGGAACCAGCACCGCAGGGAAATGAACAAGTCAGCCTACAAGCCAACCGGCCTGAACCAATGCCTGGCCAGGCTGGCTGAGTGGGGATCAGAACGCGCAGTCGCAGCAATCAAGCATTCAATCGCAAATACATACCAAGGAATCCATGAGCCAAACAGCAGCAGCAGCAGTAAATCGAGTAATGGCAAACGTAATGCCGGAACCCTCAACGCCAACAAGGCCGACATCTACGCCGGTATCGGTTGATCTCGGATTCGACACGTTTCGAGATCCGGACCTTGAACGGGCGCATACGGCATCCATCCAGTTCTACGAGGACATGGTGAGCCGGAAAAACCCGCGCTGGCTGTCCCTCCTGGGACCGTGCGGCACCGGCAAGACGCACCTGGCCAAGGCCATCTGGACAGCCTGGAAGAAGAACGTGCGTGACCATACCAGGAATCGATACGGCATTACCGAAAGCCTGGACGGTAAGTGGATCTACTGGCCGAAGGCAGCCGACCGGATCCGCGGCGGCGAGTACGGCCTGGTGCCGGCCCTGGAACGCGCAGACCTGGTTGTCATGGACGACATCGGCGGCGAGTACGACCCCTCCGGATTTGTCACGGGCCAACTGAATCGCCTGGCCAACCAGCGCCTGGGTAAGTGGACCATCTGGACCAGCAACCTGTCCATGGACCAGATCGCATCCAACCTGGACAACCGCATCGCAGACAGGCTGATCCGGTCAGGTAGCAGCGTGGTGGAGATTGCTGCGACCAGCTACTCCGTCCGGGAATATTTTGGCGGTGAAAAGAACAACTAACCCGGCAGCTAGAAAGGCTGCCAGCGCATACTCAGGAACAGTTGAACTTGGCAAGAACACCACCAACCCCGGTCCCGTAATTGCGGTGACCGGGGAGACTTTGCAGAACATGACCGTAATTTGCGCTGAGAAGGCTGGAATACAGTGGGTACTGTATGCATACTCCCCGGCAGGTAAAAACGTCGTAGGACGCAGATTTGAGCGATTACGGCCCATGCCAGCCTTTAAGGAGGCTTACGAAACACAGGAGGAGGCAGAAAACGATGCCACGCGGCTCAATCAATACATCCAGCGAAGTAATCAACCGGCCAGACGTCAGTCACGCCAGGCAGTCGACCAGCAACGCCTCGATGAACACGTCGCCAGCCATAAAACAACCTGAGACCGGCGTAGGCTGCAAACTGGATCCAGAGGTGTACCAGGACATCGCCAACGGACTCGTAGAAGGCCGCACAGTCGCCGCCCTGGCCAATACCTACGGCGTCAGTCCCAGTACCGTCTCAGTCCTGCGTAACAGGCACTACGACAGCATCCCACAACCCAAACAACGCCTGGCAACCAAGCTGGGCGGTGTAGCCGAGGCCGCCGCGGATCGGATGCTGCAAATGATAGAAGACGGCACGGTCAGTGATAGGGCGCTACCGGTTATGGCTGGAGTTTCCATTGAAAAGGCGATGTTGCTGTCCGGAGCGGTTCCGACGTCCAGGGTGGAACACGTCAGCGTCAAATCGGACAGCATCGGGGACATCCTGGACCGCCTGCCGGCCGCCAACACAGTACCAGTTGCCAATGAGGGTAATGGCGATGATAGCTAAACCACTGAACACCAACGACCTGCGTCCTTCAGCTACAGGCCTGGCTACAGTTTTTGGCCAGCGGAGGCAGAGGCGGGAAGGGGGGCGGGGGGGGGTCCCATCCATCATCAATGATGATGTCTTCTATGGGTTATCTCCCACAGAAATTTTTCGCAAAATGCAGTGCCGGGTTTTTTTGGTTTTACCGGCCTGCGCCGGTCGATTCGGGAAGAGGGGCCGGTCGGCCGGCATTTAATTTATGTTATTGGCGGATGGATACGAGGACGCGGTGATTGGCATTGGCCGGCAATTCGACAGGAAGCTGGTGGTATATGATGAGGCCAAGTGTTTGGATATTTTGGTGAAGCGGGACGGGATGAGTCCGGAGGAGGCCAGGGAATTTTTTGAGTATAACGTGACTGGCGCCTGGGTTGGCGAGGGGACGCCGATATTTTTTGAGTATATGACGTTGGATGAAATCGAAGGAAATGACGATTGAGGAGATCAGGAGATACATTGAGGCTAATATCAAGGCCACCAGTGATGTAACTGCCTCCAGGATTTACGAGGTAATGACGGGCGAGTCTGCCGTCAGGAAAACGACAAGGGGAACCATTCTGGTTATTACATAAATTTCTGTTATGGCACAGATAAGCAAAGAACAAATGACGGCAGCGTTGAACACGCTGATTAACTTGTCCCTGCAGGTAGCGCGGGAACAACAGGCACAGGTCCAGAACTCGGCCAATGTATTGGCGGTGGCGCTGGGGTTAGTGGAGGAGGCGCCTCCGGCGGATGACCCGGCGGATCACGTTGAGAAGGACCAGTTCCGGTCTGATGCAGAGGCGGATGCGGATGCATTGGCGAGTGCTGACGGATGAAAACGTATAAAACGGGAAAGCTGGCGCAGGTGATGTTCAAACACCAGTTGGATAGGCCAAACCAACAAGGAAGGCCGGTTAAGGCATGGTCAGGCAATCATTCTAGAGGTCGGGTGCCTACGGAACAGCGACCAAAGAATCGCAGGAAGAAGTGATGGGATCAGTTAAAAAGGAAGAGATTAGGCGCATGGACGAGACGAGGGAGGCGTGTGCTGCGGCCCCGACGTGTACGAGGTGCGGCGGTGAGGTGGACGATCCAGATGACGGGATGTGTGGTTGGTGTAATCACATAACGGATAAGCGTGATTGACCTGCAACCAGGCGAACGCATTGAGCGGGTTTTGTCGGCTGAGACT
>CEPZ01088000.1_pt1 | contig 10962 bp, 33 predicted proteins | sample 530461 | NCBI WGS metagenome assembly CEPZ01 (sample SAMEA2620106, study PRJEB7988) | marine metagenome | isolation source: saline water (ENVO:00002010), including | reverse complement strand
AAGAAAAAAAATTGTTTTTTATTGTTCATTTGTTATCCCTCGTGGATTTATGCACCTAGTAATCCAGCTGACCTTAATCCTTGTGCTGCTACACTAATACCTGCAGACATTATACCTAATGCAAAGAACAGAGTTACCAAACCTACTATTGTTGAGGCTGCTCCAGTAACATTACTTGGAATATTTTGACTTCCATTCCAAGTATATTGGGCATCCCAAACTCCGTCTGCTACTGCGGGCATCAAATTAACACCTACTAAAATCACTATAAATCCACCGATTAGATTGCCTAACATTTTCTTTTATGTCCAATGTTAGTTTTACATACCTAGTAATCCAGCTGCTCTCAATCCTTGTGCTGCTACACTAATACCTGCACTAGCAATACCTAATGCAAAGAATAATGTTGTCAAACCTAGAATCGTTGAGGCTGCTCCAGTAACGTTTCCGCTCTGAGCTGCAACAACTTGGTCTGCTACACTCGGAATAAGGTTTACACCTACAACTATAACTATAAAACCACCAATTAAATTGCCTAACATCTTTTACTTCTTCCCTCCTCATAAATATCTTAGAAAAGTAAATATATATACACTAGAGTAGTGAATTTACTAGTAAAATCATGTCTAGTATATTTATATTTGATAAAACAAAATAAAAGTATGGTTAATTATATGAAGTATGCTTTTTTTGATTTGTATTTGTTGAAAAGTTTTGAAAATTATAGTAGTTTTAATGTTTTAATTAGTAAAATCTCAAAAAAAGCCCCAAATTGCAGTATTTTGGGGGGACGTCCTTTAAATCGTCTCAATCTCAGTCCCAATATATAATATATAACTTACTAGAGGAGGCAAAATGCCCGAAGAAATAAAGACAGACCTTAGTAAATTCAATATGTCCCAGCGGATTCTAGCAAGAATTGATAATATGCAAACACAAGCTGCAGAATATTACATAGAAGGAGAGTTAGCACTATGGTTTTTTGAATGGAAGAATGTTAAGTTTCAGATTGTGGGTAAGCTAGATGAGCAAGAACAATCAGAGTTAAAAGAGAAAGAGGATGAGATAATAAAACATATTTTCAACACACCTTATGGTCAGGTATTAAAACCTTCTGGTGTTCCTTTTGTTGAAGGGTATGTTGTTCTTATTCAAACTTACATTGAAGAGAAAGATATTGGGTTAGTCTCTAAATCTGATGAGACTACATTTACATAAGATGATAGTTACATGGAATAAAAGGTCTTTTTATATGTCAGGTTACCTAGTTAAGAATCTAACTAATTATGTTAAAGGAGTTATGAGTAAGAATACCTCTGCTGTTTTTTTATTTGATGGTAGGAGTGGTCTAGGTAAAACTACATTATCTTCTCAGGTTGGTTGCTTTATTAATCAAGAATGTAAGAAGTATATGGATAAGGTTCGGGTATTCTGTCTTGATGATATGGCTTGGACTCCTGATATTTTTATAGAGAAATTAAAGAAAGCTAAGAAAGGTGATGTCATTATTCTAGATGAGTCTATGATTCTATCTAACAGAAGCACTATGTCTGAAATAAATAGAATGATTATTATTATGATGAGTATGATTAGAAGTAAACAAATATTTGTTATCTTTAATGTTAATAGTATATTTGATTTAGATAAGAACCTACCTTTACATAGAGCTGATATGTTGTGTCATCTCTATGCTGAAGATGATAAGTTTGCATCTAGGGGAAGGTATGGAGTAGTCCCTAGTGCTAAAGGTAAACTAAAGGATTTATATATTAATGGGAAGAAATACTATGATTACTCTAAAGCTAGATATGCTTTTAGAGATAAGTTTACACCTTTCTTTCCTTTTAGTGAGAAAGAATATGAAAAGAGAAAGCAGAAAGACATAGCTGATTACTTCTCTCAAAAGAAAACTACTAGCTCTCAATATAAAATCTCTAGAGATTTAGGAATCTGTTATCTTAAAAAAGAATATGGTCTGAGTCCTGAAGAGATTGGAGAGATATTCAAGATTGGTAGAGCAACTGTCTTTCGGGTTTTGAAGGAGACATCCACATAAAGACTAATATGATAGCTCCAGCAAGATAAGCTAAGTTAGTCCAACCTTCTGAACCTGCCCAATATCCTAAAAGGAATAATCCATATAGGAATAAGGCTTCTATTGTTTGTCTTTTTTTAAATTTCATTCTTTAAGATATTCTTCTTTAGATTCCTCCTTCCTAAACTTACTTAAAATAAGTTTAATATAAAGTTTCCCTATGTTAAAAGCGAGGATAAATGGATTATGAAAACCCATCTCCGCTAACTCTAGTAGATAATCTTCATAATTATTATAACAATCCTTATTACAAAAAAAGTATTGCTTTCCTTTTCCATCGAAATCTGTTATTGGATTGCTTACAAATTTCTCACAATAATTACATTTATATCTCATTCTTTAGATTCCTCCCTTTGTGATTATACAAATTGTTAAAGTAACCGATAATCCTAATGCTACAAGTATCAATAACCATAATAGATAACATGGTATTTCGTAGGTATTATCTTTTACAAACACCATCTTCTTTAGATTCCTCCTTTAAACTTGCTAAAACTAAACAAATAAAAGTAGATAAGAGTAATACTGCAAGTAATATTCCTGTAATCGCCATTAAGATAACAGCGGTTTCCTTTGTATCCCTAACTATGCCAAATACCAGAAAAACAATTCCTAATCCTATTAAGACTCCGTATCTTTGTTTCATCTTATCCTCCTTTGTTCATTAATAGACTAATAGATGAACTTTATAGATTACCCCCTTTTTCTTTACGATATTCCTCTATTATTTTATGAACAGTCCCTAAGCCTATGGACTTCTTGTTTTTGTTCTTATCATACCAATAAGCATTTTCTTTAATTTTCCTCATAGATGTTCCTTTATTGTATAACTCTATTATCCTATCTTTAGTTTGTTTAGGGATAGCTCTCCTTCCCCATTTGTTTCCTTTGTAACTATAAGTTCCTTTCTTCTTTCTTCTCACAGCTTGTTTTACTCTCTCTGATTTCTTATTAGATTCATCCTCAGCCATCCACCCCATTAACTGTAACATCATATCATAGACAATTTCATTAAAAGGCTCTGGAATATTGTTTAGATTATCTAACCAACTTTGTCTATAACTATGGATTTTGCAATTATATATTCCACAAAACCTAAAAAATTCTATTAGTCTTTTCCTATTTCTATATATTCTATCTAAATCCCAAACAATTAAATGGTCTATCTGTTTTTTCTTTATTTGATTCTTTAATTTATTAAACCCCTCTCTTTCCTTATTGTCTTTCCATGCTGATTGTTTATCTTCAAATAATTGATACACACCATAATCATTAATAGATTCACAACCTTTTAATTGATTCTTCTGTTCCTGTTCTTCAGTTGAAACCCTACAATAGATGGCTACTTTCATCTATACCATCCCAATTCCTACAGAGACTGCACCGACTAATATCCAAAACAAAAACCAAGCTACATTAATCCAACCGATTACATATACAGCTTTCTTATACCATGTGTCTAGTTCCCAATCCATTTTATATCCTCCATTAATATTTTATTCATTTATCCACCCCTTAAATCCTGTCATCATTAGAATAAAGCCTATCCCGCACATCAGAGTGAATGCAACATGCCAGAAGCCTGTTAAAGCATTAGATTCAATAGCACCAAAGACATAACCTACAAAACTAGGAAAGATTAAGTATAGCCCAGCTATAAACATCAATGCTCCTATAGATGCTAATATTATGTATTTCATTTTTTAACTAACACCACATATTCTTTTCTTTGTTCTATTACCTTATCTCGTTGTAAGTCTCGTAATACTTTGTTTGCTATCTTTCTGTCTATCCTAAAAAAAGAAAATTCTCTCAACAAGTCTTTTCTTTTGATTTTCCTACTTACTACAGCATCCTCTATTATTGCTAAGACTTTTCCATAAAAGTCAAATGTTTTCTTCATTTTCCATCAAGACAGATATATCTAAATCAGGAATTACCCACATAGGTTCTTCAGGTTCTACACAATAATCACAAGGAGACTCTATTATTGCTCTGCATTCTGATGTGTCATGATAATATGCAAAAGATAGTAATAGCAAAAAAACAACAAAAACTACCAAACCTATAAGTTTGTTCCAGTCTCCTATTAAAAGTCTCTTTAAGTGAATGTTATCTCTAGAGTATGGTTTGTCTAAGTCTTTCTTTATAGGATAGACTATCTTATTTCCTAGTTTAGATTTCTGGATATATAAATCCTCTCTTATCTTTTCTATGTTTTTCATCTTCTTATATAAACCTCCTTTTCTTCTTCTACAACCTTATAATCTACTAAAGCCCATGATAATCCTGTTGCATATATTATCATTACTAAAACAACTAAGATAAATGTCAGAACACCAGAACTACTTTTAATTATCTCATATATAGTTAGAGTATAAACTCCTCCTAGAAGAAGAAAAGTAATAAACTTTTCTATAAAATCATTCTTTCTCTTTAGTTCAATTAACTTAACCTTCTTTTCTTTTACCATCTCACTCATTAAACTTAGCTGTTATAAAGTAAACTACAGGCATTAGTAAAACAGTTATTAATATCTTCATACCTAAGCCAAGTCCCTCCCCAAATGTGTCTCCTAAGAATCTAGGAGCAATCCATATAGCTAACATACATAACCCGTAAAGGATTAAGAATGGTAAAGCTATTTCATCAAAATCGTCAAACATCTTTATTTACCTCCAACATTTTTTCTATTTGTTCTGATTGAGCTTGTAAGTCTTTTAGAGCTTGTAGTTGTTGATATTTCTGAACTAACTGAACCCCTTGAATAAATATGTTGAAAACTAAGAATAACAGGATTGGATATAAGCCCATCATAGCAAAAACTATACCTGCTCCTATTGTTCCTAAGACAGAACCTGCATATCCACTTACTTCTGACTTTAGAAGTTGCTCTGGGGTTAATCTCATTATCCCGTCTTTCCATTTCTTCTTAAACTTCTTCCATCCTAATTTCCTAAGATTTTTAAGTAACTTCATCTTCTATTATGTAATGTCTAAAATAGTATAGAGTTACTAATCCTGCTAGATAACCTAGTAAGAAAAGCATTACCGAGAAACCGATTTGTCCTATTGTTACCATTTTTAGATATCCTCCTTTGATTGTTTTTGAAGGGAGGGTATGAGGGTTAAAAGAGATAACCCAGCCATTATGTTCATGTTAAGAGTAATATTAAGAATATTACAACATAATGTTTTTCACCTCACGGCTTCAGCAACCTCCTCTCTTCAATTTTAAGTTTTTTCCATCATCTAAACACTTCTTAGGTTTAGCCTTCAATTTGTTTTGTTCCTTCTTCTTTAGTTCCTTGATTGATTTTATTGGTGGCATTTATTCTAAATCTCCTACAAATATCCCGTAAAGTATTTCATAAATAACAGCACAAACTAACAAACCAGCTCCAACCCCAGCTAGAATTACAGCATAAGTTTCCCATATAGAATACTCCCATTCTTTCTCTAAGCAAGTTTCACCCACTATTTCATTTCTATAATAATCATAACATTCAGTTATTTCTAAAGTTGGTTCTACATAAGATTGAATAAAAACCTCTGATGCTATCCCAATCCCAAGACCTAACATCAAGAATATGAAAGCTGCACTAAAAAAAGGATTCATCCTACCCTCCTTGCTAGTTTGATTAGATTATCAGAAACCTGTTCTAAAGCTAAGGTCATGTTCATCTGTTTATCAGAAATAGATTTGATTAGACCCATAGAGTCTCCTTGCATACCTACAACATCTTGTATAGCTTCTTCATGTTTATCTAGAATTCTATCTCTTAGTTGGTTCATTACTTTGTTAAATACTTTAGAATCAGGGACAGCCTTATCTCTATCTATGAATTCAAGTTCATTTAGGTTGTGGGAGTTATCTATCAAAGACCAAGCCTTTCCTTGCTCGTCTTTGAAATGGATAGCTCCTTTGGTGGTGAGATTGAAATGTTGGGCTATTTCGTTCTCTATTAGGCTGTAATGGTGGTTCTTTACCTTAACATTATATCTTCTGTTTATTTTAAAACTTGTGAATAATAGATTCTCTAGTTTAGTTATTATTTGATTTAGTCTGTATAATGCTTCTTGAAGAGCTTGTTCGGGTTGGTCTCTTAGGAAAGAGTCTTTTTTGGTCAAGTAAATGATAAGGGAGTTATTACATAACCAGACTTTGTATTTTCTTTTGTAGTAGGGAAGCTCTATTCTAGGTATTGTTTTTCCTAGACCAACCCACTCTATAGAGATGTTGTTTTTCTTTAGGAAAAGATGTCTATTTTGCCATCCCTTTATGGTAGGAATTTTGAGGGTAAATTGGAAGGCATGACCCCTGAATTTTGGTTTTTTTAGGGTGGTATTTTTGGTAGTCCCCTTAGGTGTAATTTGAACTTCTTTTTGAGTTACTTTCCAGACCCCATAACTAACTTTTTTAATATAGCCATTTAGCTTAAGCTTCTTTAAATGATAGGATAGAGCTGATTTCTTCATACCTAATCTTTTACATACCTGCATAGGATTGAGACCTTGTTTTAGGAAGTAATATACAGACAAGTTCAAATCTTTTCTATAAGGTGTAATTTGAACTTCTGTTTTCATTTTAAAGTTAAGAAAATTCCTCCATTAAATTGTAGCCCCCTAGCAGGATTTATAGTGAAAATATTTTCTAACGACTTTTGGTATGCCGAGCTACTTTTCCACTCTAGATAATCTAATTCTAAGAGGTGTCCTACTAGGATTTGGCTATTAGAATCAGTAGGTCTAGAGGCAAAAAGGAGGTCGCAAACTGCGTGACGACAGCATACGCCCTTGATATAATATGGTGTGTTGGAATTTTTGCTACATAAAATACCATGAAAACCTCTAGACTTTCTACTTAGCATTGAGGAATCCCTTCAACTCTCAACGTTTCATCATCTGTGCAGTTCTCTTCTGTAAACTTATCTAAGTCCCAAGTTCCTACTACATCCCATAGGCTAACTGTTTTGGGTTTCTTCTGGAAAATTTTTTCAAAGAATTGTTTTATTTTCATTTTTTATTTCACAAAGGAATCATCTAGACTTTTTTCCTCTGCTTCTCACCTCCTCTTTTGTAAACTAAATTTAGACTTTTCCTTTTATAAGTTTTGTTGTTGTGTAAACACTATGTAAACCTGAATAATGCTTTCCTAAAGCCTAACTCTGTAGAAATCCTTAATTTCTTACGTCTATTCTCATTAGCAAAGCCAGTCCGAACACATCCACATAATTGATTAAACCTTATTCTCTTCCTGATTCTTGAGAGTTCTCTCCTAAGGGTGTCTTTACCTTCCTTAAACATAAAACCCTCTTTAAACGCTACGGAATTGAGCCTAACAGACTCCTCTAATTTAGCCATCAGAAACACTAGGAATAATATGAAGAAAGTGTATCCTAGAATACTAGTATCATAACTTATAAAGAAATATAAACACCCATCTCTTAAAGCCCTATCGGACAAGAGATGTGGTGGTTTTAGGCACTAACACACTCTAAAGTAAGAACAATAGATATATAAATGTTGTGATAACAAGAATCTTATAAGGAGATAAACCAATAAAATGGCTACACCATCAGACCTAGAGTCGGTAAAATCAAAAGTTTCTAAATTCGGGTATCATAGAGATAAAAAGACTCCGAGACTTATAGTAGAGATTCCTAAAGAAGTTTACACAGAGAATCCAGAAAAATTAATAGATAAAGAAGTTTTAATTGTATTTGAAGATACTGATAAGTCTAAAGAAAAAAAAGAATAGTTTATTCAGAGGAGGCTTCCCCTATTACAACTTTCTTCCAAGTTCTATCCCCTTTGTTTTTCTTTGCTATCTCGTATTCCTTATCTTCTAGATAGACTGTTATTTGTTTCATTTTAATTCCTCCTTTCTGATTTTTGCTTCTTTCAACATATCTTCAACAATCTCAATTGCTTGTTCGGTATTTCTTACTTCATTCTGGACTACTCCAACAATTTGTCTTGCTAATATTTTTTCATTCATTCTTTTACCCCCTTTACGTTATGCACAAAAACATCTATGTAACCATCTACATCCTTAACTATAGCTACTCTTTTTATTAAAAGCCATACACCTCTCTTTTCAAAGATTCGTATAACTAGTTGTTTCTTCTTATACTCTGTTTCTATCTTTATGTTTTCCATTTATAATTTAACTTAAACCCTCCAATATATAAATCTATAAATATTAAAAATAATAAATAAGACCAATAAAGGAACTAATATTCCTAAGAATATTCCTAACCTCACATTAATTATTTTCATTTTAACCACTCTTTTACTTCTCTTAAACTCTTGAAGATTCTATCATTTAACTCTCCAATCTTTAAATCGTTTGTAATCTCATTCACTCTATAATGTGGCTCTTTTTCTTTTCCAAACATATCAGTCCAAGCATTTGTTAATCTAACTAAATGAGGTTTGTTTGTTCCCTTTTGGTGTAAAACCCAATATCTTAAATCACCAAAAAACTTCTTATTGTCTGCACTAAACCACTTAAGGTTTCTTGCTTTTACTTCTGTTAAACTTATTGTCTTATTCATTTTGCCACCTCCTCAAACCAACAAGTTAGAGTATTCACTAAATGCCCATCATTATCAAATATATCAATTAATAGCCCTGAAGTCATCTCCTTAACTCTTACCCTTCCAATCTTAGTCTCTATTGTTTGTTCACTCATTTTGCCAACCCCCTAACTTCAACTAATAACTTGCTTAGTTCTTCAGGTGACCCTTCATATAAACACTTAGAACCATTAAAGAGGGTTTTATCGAACCCTTCTAATTTTTGTCTTGTTGCTTCCAACACTTCGTATTCTTCCCAATCCATATATTCTTTCTTTGGTAAGAGTTTTTTTATGCTCTCTTTTATTTTATTCATCTTGTTTGCCTCCTGTCCATACGGACAAAGTATAGTAAGTATAGCTACTATATAAACCTTTCGGTAAGATTGCTAGAAACCTTTTAGCAATTTTAAGAATTCTGTATAGAAATAGCTCTAATAGTGATTTTAGAAACCTAAATCAAATAGCTTCTTTGCCCTCTTCTTAAATATCTTGGTTGGTTGATTCTTCTTATATGCTATGTGCATTTTTTTATGTAGGTTAAACATCTTCTTAGATTTAACCTGAACCTCTAATCTTATGTCTTTGTTTCTTGAATCAATCAAACCTATATGATGTGCATAATAAACCCCCCCTAAAGGATTCTTATAATAATTATCTGTTTCTTTTTTATCAAATCTATACTTCTTCTTTATCTGGTCTGTCCTTACATTTGCTTGTTTTCTATTCTTTGTTAATACAGTTGCTCCAGCAACATCCTTCAAATTTTGTATATATCTTTGTCTTAATTTCTTCATTGTGCTTGGGACAGTTTTAATCCTTCCTATACTTTTTGGATTCCCTTTTAGAAACTTTTTAAGTAGTTTAGTTCTTCTGTTGTTATGTTCTTCAATAGCTGATAACTCCTCTGATAAAAGAACCTCTCCACCACCATATCTAGCTTTATGATAATAAGCCTTACTCTCTGAATGTTCTGGATATTTAGAGACTTTAGAATTAAATGGTTTAGGGTCATCTATATTTGCAACCCCATCCTTATCAAAATCATCAAATATATATTCTTTATTTGAGACATTCTCTAACTTCTTTGGATATAATTTCACCATTTTCTTTAAACATTATCTAGCATATAAATATGCATCTTCAGTATAATCTATTAAATCCAATTCTTCTTCATTCAGTTTTCTTTCCTTTTCGTTACCCATCTTAAACATATTTAGTTAAACGTCCTTTTATATTTTTTGGTTTTCATCTATCTCCTTTATAAACTTCATCTTCTCGTTTATATACTCCTTGTCTTTACTATTATGAATATTATGTAATATATCTGCCAACTTAACTATTAAGCCTTCTCTGGTCTTTATATTAAATTGTCTTTTCTTATCTTTAGTTACTTCTAAAACAATATCAGCAACCTGTTTCCCAAATATCTTTTTAATATCTTCATAGGTGTATTCAGTATCTTCTATCACATCATGAAGTAATGCAGCACATAAGATATCTTCTTTATCTATAACACATCTTACTATCTCATGAACTTTAAGAGGATGGATAAAGTAATCTTTATCTGTTCCTTTCCTCTTTTGTCCTTCATGTGCTTTTCTGCTAAACTCAAAAGCATCTCTTTGTTTACCCCTCATTATCTATTCTCCTCTCTATTTGTGATTCTGCATTTATCATCAAATCAGAGATACAAATCACCTTACCTTTCTTTGATTCTTCCACAAAATCATTAAGTTGTTTCTTAAAGACTTCCCTATCATCTGTTTTTTTATATCTTATTACTCCTTTATCATTACTATATTTTATATTCTCAGTTGCTTCTTTAATCCATTCTTCTTCACTTTCCCAACCATAATTAACATGCAAATAAAACATCACATCAAAATAATCAGTCATAACATCAGACCTATCATAGTTATACTTATTTGCTACTTCTTCTAATTCTTTTAATAGACTTTCCCCTTCTTCATTATACTTTGATTTTCTTAACTGCATATCTTCTTCTTTTGGGTTCCATTCAGTATTGATAGGGTTAAACCCACATTCTTTAATTGTTATATTAATCGCTGAACCCCCAGAGAAATGCTCACTTGTTACAGATATCTTCATACCTTTATATTTCTCTCTTATTTCTTTTCTAATCAACTTAGTTATATCTGTTGTTGATAAGCTTTTCACTTCTTCATATTTTTCTCCTGTAAAATTCATTTTTGTTTGCCTCCTGTCCATAAGGACAGAGTATAGTAAGTATAGCTACTATATAAACCTTTCGGTAAGATTGCTA
>CEPZ01027973.1_pt1 | contig 10965 bp, 13 predicted proteins | sample 530461 | NCBI WGS metagenome assembly CEPZ01 (sample SAMEA2620106, study PRJEB7988) | marine metagenome | isolation source: saline water (ENVO:00002010), including | reverse complement strand
GATTGTGTAAGCGTAGATGTGTAATACTGAACGTCGTCTATTTCGCCATCCCAGTAATCTTGTGAATCCCTTCCCCCTATATTGTATAAAGTCAATTCGCTAGTTTCATTGATAGCGCCAGTACTTGATTCTGTCCCATTTAGATATAGACGGAAATTATCTGAACTATCACGGGTTATAACCAAGTGAAACCAAGTATCAAAATTCATATTGGGAACTGTAAAATTATTATTAATAACTCCCTGCGCCCTTAATAGGATAGTTGTTGAATTGGTGCGGTATATAAAATCAGTACTAGACCCGCCCAATATTACTTGATTGTTCGCGTTAGCATTGATCCACATAGACCAAGAAGCTGCCCCTGTAGAGTTCCCTGTATAAGCTCCACTAAAGTACTGGTCCACACCATCGAAAGCAGCTACATAGCCCCTTGTCGCATCGTCTGGGTTCGTTACAGCGTTGTTATTCGTAAGGTCTGTACCGCCTGAAGAATCCCCTAAGAAGTCTGTTGAAGCGAACTTATACCTAGCCTGTACGGTTAATGGGTAGTCTATCATCGTAGCAGTAACTTCTTGCTGTATATCTCTTCTACGGATATTATTAGTATCCCCATCCTGAGAAGCTGAACCCCAGAAGACTCCGTTATCGTATACAAGCAATTGAGGTGATTCTGCGTTAAGCTCGTCAACTATTGTCGCAGAGGATAAGGTTCCTCTTATCTCGTTTCTTAAAGTGTTAACATCTGCCCCATCAGTATCGACTCTCTTAGCGGTCATACATGATACTGAGACTAAAGCCGGAGTAGCTAAAAAGGTATTATTAAAGATAGGATCTGTTGAGACGTTATCAGCGTGGACTACTATAACAGGGTATACTTTATCGTTGTCTGCATCTCTCCATCTACGGACAGGGATACTGTTAGCCGTGATATATGCATTAGCCTCAAGTAAAGCTATATAAGCATCTTCTAGCATTTCTTCTATGTCTAGTGAAACTGTCACTATCGCCTCCAGACTCGTTTAAGTATCTTACCATGTCTCTTGAGTTGCTTCTCTGCTTTAACTTCCATTTGTATTCTAGACTTAGCTAAGATGTTAGCTGGAGGGGTATTCTTTCCCCCTTTGTCTAGATAACCTATATAATCAATAGCGTTAGTTAGGACAGCTACTGACTTATTAGAACGTACTTTATTCTGTACAGTTGAGCTTCCAGGAGGTAAACGTCTATTAGTATTAGTCTTCTTCCCGAAGTTAGGGAGCATCTGATACCAAGCAGCCTTAGCTAGCCCTCTACCCTTGATCTTCTTGCCGTCTTGATCCCTAGGCTGTGCTAAGGGAGTATTCTTCCCTAGAGCAAAGATATACGATATAGGGAGCTCTTTAGCTAGATCCTTTTGCATAGACCTACCAGCTCTTTGGATATCTTTCATCTTTCTATCAAAGCGTTGTTTATTTTTTATCTTAAAAGCCATTATAGATCCGCGTACTCGTCTTCGAGTTTTACTCTCATGGTTGCTTGGACTGAATCCTCGACTACCTCTGTTATGGTGTACACTACTGAGGAAATAGTGCACGTGGACTCGTTAGGGGTAGGTACTGTTGTTAAATCGTCGTGATTGAATCGAACCCATCTCTCGACCTCGTTTGACTCTCCTTCGTCTAGGAGCTCGTTGGTCTTCTTCTGGGATTGTTGCATTACAGCTGAAGTGATAGTCTCGCCATCTATGATAACAGTAATCGCCATACCTTGAAACTTAGCTATACAGGCTGCTAGATCATCTCTTATCTTTTCTTTTGTAATCATTCTCTCTTCCTAAAAATAAAGAGGGAACTAGTGACTAAAACGATGGAGTTTTAAATGGTCCACTAGTCCCTCAAATTACTTCACTTATTTACCGAACTTTCTTAATACCTGCAGTAACAACTACAGAGTCAAAAGTAGGACTTGTTCCACCGATAGTCTGGACAGAACGGATGTACTTATTTACTCCGCGTGTATCAACAGCAATACTTTCATTGCTATTGGATGCTGTTACAGTAGTAAAAGTAGCTCCTGTAACGTCAGCGTATGTACTGTCATCAGCAGAATCTTGAATCTTGCATGCGTTAGTAGGAGATGTTCCACCTACAGTTCCACAAATAAGAGTAACCTTAATTTTACCTTCGTAAGAACTGATATCTAGACCAGTTCCAGTGGCTGTAGAAGTATGTACATCTGGTTTGTCCAGATCTGCTACAGTGATTTCGCCATTAATATCTATACTCATAATTAATTATCCTTTTTTTGAGTTGATTTAGATTTTCGTTTAGCCTTAGCTTTAGATTTAGCTACCTTTTTAGGAGCTTCTGCCTCTATAATAGGAGTTATAGATACAGGAGCTTCTTGTACAGGCGCTTCGTAACGTTTAGCCTTGCCAGTACGTTCAAGCTGTCTAGCAGTGCTTTCTGTCACGTCAATAACCTCCCCGATACTAACGGGGCGGCTATTAGCGCATGTATTTTTAAGTATTTCAATCTTAACCATGACTGGACCTATTATTGATTACCAGCGTCAGTACTAAGACAGAAGCTTTCACCGTGGCGAACTGCTACGTCGTGCTCTGAGTTAACAATAATACGAGTCTGGTTCTGCTCAGCGATTGTATTTGGATCAACCAAGATACTCATTCCGCCCCATGATCCTAGAATCAATTGAGAGAAATCACCGAATAGAACTCGGTTGTTATCCATCTGTTGAGATACCATTGCTGGGTAACCGTTGATCTCGTTATTTTCCCATAGGTAACCAGATACAGCAGCAGTCTTAAGAGTAGCTTTTAGAACAGCTCTTGTCTGTGCAGTGGTTACGAAGTTAAACGAACCGTTATCAGCGTTATCGATAGCTACGAGCTCTTCAAAATCAAGCATCTTAGCCCATGTTGGCGTTGTCGAGAACGTCACTGTATTGAGCCCTGTCGCCAATGAGATACCTTCTGGCTGTCCTGAGACTCCCGAACCGAACAAACTTGCCAGGTCGAGCGCTACAGCTTGATCTTTAGCGATATCATCACGGATCATAGATTCAACATCTAAAGAACCCTGTTGTACTAATTGCTTAGATACATGAGTTCTAGAAGCCAAACGATGAGGTGAAAGCAATACATTACCTAATGTCATATCTGAAGCTGTCACAGCTGCAGTCTCATCTAGCCAATAAGCAGTAGTAGCACCAGTAGTCTTGGGAATAAGAACGTTACCTTGTAGGCCGCTTAGGTTACGAGCACCTAAAGCAGTAGTAACAAGCTTATTACGCAAGAGTTCAATCATGCTCATTCCAGCGTTATCCTCATCAACAAGTACACCACCTGTACTGAAAACTTCCGCTTCCATTACACGTTTAGCGTTCTGTGCTTCGTAAGGTACGTGGAACTCGCCAGCTGCTAGGCTGTGGTTAGAACGCTTAGAGATCTCATCAGATACCTCTGCTTCAAAGCCTTGTACACGGCCAGTAGTAAGAACAGAGTTAATAGCACGAGCTATAGAATAGCTTTCTGTTTCTTTCTTGCTTAGACCAATTTCACTTTCAACTGTAGCAGAAGGTGCAATAGGTTTAACACTATCTTCACCGAATTTACCACGTAGAGCATTAAGTGTGAACTCGTCAGCACTTAGACCGTTATTGATTGCATCGTTGTAGATCTCATCAGATACACTGAACTCTGCTTTAAGATCACCGATAGAACGTACACGATCTGCTTCAGCCTTACGACCAGCCTTACGTGCTTGCTCTTCGATCTCTTTTACATTAATTTCTTTTTCTTCCATTTTAGGAGATTCCTTAATTTCTATTTCTATTTTACGTTCTTGTTCGACAGATGTGTCGAACTGATCTTCATTAGAGCGATTTATATTAGGATCAGCTGGTATAGAAACAGAGGACACTTCAAAGCCTGTCCAATCCGTTACTCTCCAGATTACCTCATCGCCCTCTTTTTCTCGCTTAACCTTGTTGACTGAGTACCCTATAGAGATACCTGATCTTATGCCGTCGAGATAATCCTGATATATTTCCTCACCAAGTGCTGACTTAGAGAAGCGGACAGCCCCCCGCATCACGCCATCGCTTAGAGCGTAGCTTTCAATCTTGCCAATTTGTATATTAGGGTCATGGTTAAGAAGAAAAGGAGCGTTGTGCATTCTTTCGAGGTTGACCGCCTCTGGAGAATGATCTAATAATTCCATTCCTACTTCACCATTAAAGCTTCTTTGCACTTTGTACTCTGAACTAAATTCAAAATCAATAGTTCTAGTATCTACGTCTTCAGGAAGGCTTATATTAGCCTCGCGGTAAAAAGTACCCGTCTTTATAGTTTCTTTTCTGTATTCGTCCATTTTATGTCCTTCGTTGTGCATTAAGTGTACTTTACACTAAAAGTTACATTTTTGCAACTTTTTATGCTAATTTTTATTAGTTAATCTAAAATATTATGTATTTATAGTATCTCTACCCATGAAACTGTCCCCTCGTCCCATCTGTAGGCTATCTGGAGCTTGAAGCCGTACTTTCCATCATCTGGGTAAGATATTGGTGTATCCCAGATTTTTAAGTCGTCATCCCATACCCAAGACGCATAGCGTTTTGGTGGTCTAGGCACTGTCAATTGATACTTGCCTTCTTTCCTGCCGCTTGTTTGCTCCATCCATACTTCAATATCGATGACCATATCAGGGACCCATGAACACCTAAAGCTATCTAGGCACGCTTGATTGCTGCTGATTATTGTCACACCTTCAGCTGGAATTGTTTTGCTTCCAATGACAGTTTCACCATTCTTTAATATTACACCACATTCAAGTTCGCTAAATTCTAAAGTTTCCCCTGTTGTATCTAAGCATGCAATTACTGTGCAATACGTTGCTGCAAGATTCTCTTCTGTGAATTCGAACTCTTCGGTCGTTCTGTTGTATTTTATATTTAGCTTACTCATAAATTTTATACCTTATCATACATTTGCCACTGCCACCGTCTGCCCCATCTGCGAAGCCTGCTGGCTCTCCCCCGCCTCCAGCGCCAGATCCTGTATTAGCACTAGCAGAGTTGCCATCTGCAGCTTTAGATCCGTTAGCACCGCCGCCTTGGCCACCTGTTCCAGGCACCCCGCTGCTTTGGCGAGCACCGGCACCACCACCTCCACAGTAGTATTCAAGAACTCCCAGTATTGTAGTTGATAAACCGTCGCCACCGTCTCCAGCAACATCTGGTGAGCCGCTGTTGTCTCCATCAGCACCTGCCTGTGAAGCACCGCCCCCACCGCCTGCGACAAATGCTTCGCCTGAGCCCCCATCGAATCCAGCTAAACCAGTACCACCAGCATTTAAGCCCGAACCACCGCCATTCGCACCATCGCCACCTGTATGCGGCCACAGCCCCCCACTCCCGCCACTCCCGCCCCCAAGGGCAAGGGCAACACCAACGATCTCAGAATCTTCACCATCTGTTGCATATGATGTTTGACCCACACCGCCAACACCCCCTGCTCCAATTGTTATCGTATAGCTTTGCTTAGATAATGTGGTTGAGCCTGGCAAGAATTGGCCAGCACCCCCGCCGCCCCCCTCGTAAGCTCCCCCTGATCCAGCCCCAGCACCGAGTAGAAGGTATTCAACAGGGCCTTCAGATGTGACGGTAAACGTTCCTGAAGCTGTGAATATATGCGCCCGCCATTTTTGGCCAGACTCTGTATATTCTATAATGGTTCCACCTGTGGCATTCGTTCTTTGAATGACTGTACCCATTACGCCAGATTGATATGGTATTAACCTAGCCATTATATCGCCCCGTATGCCCACCACTCATTTGGACCTAGTTTCACAATAGTAACAACCCCTTTATATGCACCGCCAAGGATTTCTATTTCTGTATCATCTACGCCATTCACTGTAACCCCTGCGACTGGGTCTATGCTTAAAGTTCCAGCTCCGAATTGGGCGATTACTATCGCGTCCTCATCTGCAAAGGTTAAAGTTGCGTCAAGTGGTATAGTCACGCTTGCGGCTGTGGCTTTATCCACAGAAATAATATTACCTACATCAGCAAGGGTAATTGTAGTGCTGTCTGTCTCTGCTCTACGGTAAGACTTAAAAAGGGAGCGTTTATTTCCTGCGCTGTCTATTTGAGCTATTGAATCCCCATCATTATAAATATTTATGTAGCCTGAAGCTGCCGTATCTGGGTCCGCTTGTGTAGGTATCTTTATTAGTCCATCGTCTGCCATTTCCTAAATCCTTTCTTTTATAGAACTAGTTCACCTAGTTTGCTCAAAATGTCGTTGTTGTCTGTTGGGGTTTCACCATTGATTATATCTACAACTAGTGAGTTATTCATTCCATTCATACATAATGAATAATATTCTGTTCCTCTGAAATATAGCTGGATGCATCCGTAGGTGTCTTGATTTACATCAATTCTTGATCTACTTATATATATTTCTTTACAGTTAACCTTCGCTGAAGCATCATTGAACTTTATATTGATATAAGAATTGCTAGAAACTATCACTAAATTAGCCATTAGCCTATTATTAACTCCCGCACGTTTACACCTGCTACATAATTACCCGTTCCTGTAACGGTTGATGCACATAGCCAAATTTCATCTCTTGTTCCATCTATCGCAACACCTGGGTGTATTACAGTTTTTATATCTAGGTTCACATCGTTTATATTGTCTGATGCATAGCCAATTGCTAGCCTTTCCCCGTCAGCCGATACGGCATTAGCTCCAGATCCTACGGCGTATTCAACGGGTGAAGTTGTCCCTGCTGAGGTCCAAGAAGGTGAATCCGAATACGTTGGATTCATTTGCAATTCCCATCTTGTATCCTCGTTTCCTGTGGCCATTAATGATATTAATTCATTTATTACTGTCGCATCTAAATGGGTGCTTTTAAGCCTGTAGCCTATCATAGCCTCTAATGATGTTCCAAGTGTCTGTGTAGTTACTCCAGTATTAAACCCCCTCGATACTCCCGAGGGCTCTTTGCCGCCTTCTGATTGTATAGAACAACATATTTGTTTTGCTGTAAGTGTACCCCCTGTTGATCTAACCTCATATCTTACAGAATGATTAGGGGATGACATATAAGCGCCCGTTTGCCCTGCATTCGCGTTCTTTATTTCGTGGACTAAACAAAGACCCCCGCCTATATCTAGGTAATACCGCACGCGTCCCACTGCCAAGTGAAAGTCTATTACAAATATCTGGGTGCTATCCCAATCTGCAGTTAGTCCTGAAGCGCCAGTTCCGTCCATTGGATCGTCCCACTGATCTTGGGTAAATGCTGTTTCTGTTCCGTTCTTAGATATAGCTAAATAAACATCTGTTCCATCTGAACCAAAATAGATCCCGTCTATGTCTGCCGTATATGGTGCTGAAGTAGACGAATTGAAGTATCCGAATTTTGCTGATGTGTTTGCAACTGGTTCACCTAATACACCTGTTAAGAATATTAATTGGCTCTTTCCTGGTTGATAGTCGAACCTCATAAATGTTTGGCGTATAACATAATCATTGTTCGCTGATACCGCCAGAGAAACGGCTGCATCTGTGCTTGAATGTGTAGAGGTGGCACCGCCTGCAGTTACTTCATCCCAGACTTGAGCACCCTTTCCCACTAATAGCTTTGAATCAAATGTTGTATGTGGGTTGGATGTCCTAAACCTGCTGAATGCGTCAAAGTTCGGCCCATCAGCAAACCCTTGAACTGTCATGTCTCTTAAAGTAGTCATTATTTTATCGTCCACATATCAAGATCTTCTGAGAACTCAATTGTCAAGCCCTCGTATTGTTTTAATGGAACTAGCCCAGCTACGGTCTTTACTGAAGATACAGTCAGCTCACCAACCCCTATATTGGTTATATAGTGAAGCTCACCGTCTTTAGGTGCAGAATTCAAACCCGCCGTTATAGCTGTACTTGAATTCGCGATATATGATAGAATATTGCTATTTACAGTGAAATTCACCGTTTTTATTTTAGGTGGTATTGTACTATGTGCTGAAGCAATAACCGCTTGCCCGTCTACTTGAAAGCATCCGTCTATAGTTAATGAACCAGAGGTAAAATGTTGCTTGTTCACAGGTACTGTTATGTCTGTCCCTGCTGGGATTGAGTAATTAGGGTAACCTTCTGTAGCGGGTACAGATAGATCAACTACACCTGTTCCGCCTATTGGGGAAAGAGTAACGCTTGCATCTGTAGAGGTTAGCTGTGTGACTCCACCTACGCCGCCACCACCACCGCCTGACTGTATAGTTATACTCTCGGTTTTCTTTGATCCATCTCTATAAAGCTTGGTTATAACAAGGGTTCCGCTACCTTTCTTCTTTATACTGAGGTCTACTAATGAACGCTCTTTAGATATAGCCCTTTTAAGTGTTCCGAATATACGCTCGTAATCAACATCCGCGCTTTTGCCATCTTTACCTCTAGGGCCTCTTAATCCTTGTATACCTTTACCGCCCTTCTCGCCTATCTTACCGCGTGGACCTCGCTCACCCTGTATTGAGTCCCCTTTTTCGCCTTTTATGCCTTCAGGACCCCTTATAGAGTCCCCTTTAGGGCCTTTTATACCTTGAGGTCCCCTTATAGAGTCCCCTTGTTCTCCCTTATCGCCCTTGATAGGTTCTGGGATAGCTTCAATGGCTTCACCTATAATACGTTCGTAATCTACGTGTATTCTACTCGGTTTAGCTCTTAAAGGTTTAGCTGTTTTAGGGTTAGCTATCATTTACGCTCTGCAGGTTACCATCTTTGTAGACGAAGTTGATACCATTGATTGGATATATTAAACCCTCTTGAAATCCGCGCTCTTCTTCGGGTTCTTCTTCTGTCTCGGTTTCTTCGGGTTCAGGTGCTGGCACCTCTTCGTTGTCGCCTACTTCTTGGAAAGATTCCTCTTTCTGCTTAGAGCCGAACTCTAAGTCATGCTTCTCGGCTAACATCGCGTTAGCTTGGATAGCACCATAGACAGAATTAATATCCTCTTCTGGTCCTATCTCTATTGCGTACTCATCAGAGATCCACCCTTTATCGCGCTGTAAGATAAGTGCATCGAGGTCTTTTTTGGGATCCACAAATGCGTAGCTACGTGGGATCCACGTCCTAGAAGAATATTTAACGAATTTAGCTGGTCTAAGTGGTGCTAGTATACCCTTTGTAATAGATTTATTTAAGAATATCTCAAATACTGGGTCATTAAATTGGCTACGCTGTAAAGATTGGTCTATCATGAATCCGTCACGCTCTGCTAGCTTGCCTAGTCGCGCGTTGCTAAAGTTAGCCTCTGTTATGTCATTAGAAAAGGAATCAAAAGCTAAACCAAACGCTGTAGAGATCTCACGGAGCATTGAATTCCGCATCTCTTTTTGCTGTGTGGTAGGATGCTCTACTTTTATAGTTTCTATCTTACCGTTTGCAGCGTTCCAAAGACTGGCTGGCTCTGCGCTGAACATCGGTACATTGTTCTGGTCTGGTAAGTCCCCTGTGAACTCTGTCCCTGGTGGTGGCATTAATTGGAACGAGTTACAGGCAGCGACCCGAGCGGCGGCGATTTCCGCCTCTTGATACGCTTGGAGACCCTTGATGCTTTGCATAGCTGAGGCCCATTCCGTGATTCCGCGAACTTGGCCTATGCGTGTAGCCTTGAAGCCGTGTAATATCTTATTAGCTGGTATACGCTCGTGCTTATGTCTTGTATTGTTGCGCATTTGTACTGAATTGGGGTTAGAACTGAACACCCAGTAAGCTACAGCTCTATCTAAACTGTCTAGCTCTACACCCATACGGATTCTGTTACCGTTATTAGGCGAAGTCCTATTTAGTTCGAGATCCAGTACATCTGTTTCTAATATCTGTAGCTTAAAACCGTATTTATACCGTGAATTGATATCTATGCGAACTATGAACTCTCCATCTCTCTTCCTAGATCGTAAAGTCATTCTTTCTAAGTCTTGGAAGCTATACCGCCCCGTTACTTCGCAGTTCTGAGGTAAACAGAAGTCTTTCCATGCTGCTTCTATGATCTTCTTCGCGTCTTGATCTACTTTTCCGTCTGGGTTTCTTGGTTCAGCTCTCAAGCGTTGACCTTTGCCTATTATCTGGGTTTCTAAGGTGTTCAATGCTCCAAATACTAAGGGGTTATTCCGCTCTAACTCACGGGCTCTATTTTTAGTCTTAAGACTTCCGCCGTATATCTCTTCATTAGCTGTATTAGAAGAACTAAGCCAATCTGCTGTAAGTCTGTTATCTACGCTTGATTCGTAGTATCGTTTATGTGTGGGAGGGTTAACTTTTTTTTGCTTCTTCTTAAAGGGGTTCCATTTCATCTTATTGGACTCTCGTGAATTTATAACGGCCTACTCGGTTAGTCTTACGACCGTTGTCTAGGTTCTCGTCTTCTTTCTCGGCTGCACAGATACGGCGTAAGCCTTCTAGCCATGATAATTTAGAGGCTCCTGACATCTCGGATACTTGTATCCCATCTATTTCGTAAGATAGCTGTGTGGCATCCGCTGTGCCTGCTATAGATGTCTCTAAGGCGTCTAGTGCTTGGCATGCCCAAGAACGGGGATCTGCTACAGAGCCGTCTGAGTAATCTTGGACGATTTCCATTTGGCCTGTTATCGCTAAATGGGTGTCTGTTCCGTTATTGACTATTCCTTGATAATAATAAGTATCTGGAGTATAGAGAACTGTTACGGCCTCTTCTACGTCAACGTTATGCACGTTGGATACATTTGTAGTAGTTATTGAGAAGTCAGCAGGTGAGCTGCTCCCTTGTACGAAGTAATATATTAAAGTCCAGCCATCGTCTGGCTTATAGTCCGCTAAATCCTTGTCCCATTTCCAACTAACTCCAGCTACGAGTGATTCTGGCTCAGTGTCGGGTATAGTAAAAGCCATAGATGCCCCTTTGTCTAATTAGTG
>CEPZ01013060.1_pt1 | contig 10970 bp, 8 predicted proteins | sample 530461 | NCBI WGS metagenome assembly CEPZ01 (sample SAMEA2620106, study PRJEB7988) | marine metagenome | isolation source: saline water (ENVO:00002010), including | reverse complement strand
GAATAAAGTAAGACGCCGGGCGTGACGCCGTTGAAGGCATTCCCGTTTAGCCACGGAAGATAGTTGACCTCCCTAAAGTGAAAGGTCGGCTGATCAAACACAAAGTTGAACTTCAGCGGTTGCGAGGTAGCATTGTTCTCACGATTGATGTCCGGCATAATGTTGTCAGGATCAATGACCGCCTTCTCCGCTCCTTCGGGAAGCGAGACGTTCTTCATCCCAGAGAAACCAGCCAGCCAGCGCCGTTCTATCTCTGAGCCAGAACGATCATACAGAGCCAGTTCAACCGGGGAATTCATGCTGCCGAGATTAGTCACCGTCACCGCACCATCCCGAACAGGCCCCACTCCATAATCAATCACCTTCGTGTCGTTCACCGCATCATCGAAAAACCAGTCCAGCGGCTGGTCGGAATGCTTCGCAAAAAAACTGCGGAAATCAGCGGGCGATGGATGCCTGAATTCCCAAGTCTCATAAAAGTCCTGCATAATCTCATCCATCTTCTTTTCGCCGAGAAAGTGTTGTAGATAGCGCGTGAAGATGGCGGTCTTGCCGTAAACCACGGTACCGTAGTTTTCCTGGGCAAAATCTGTGGACGGGAGATCCATGGGCTGATCGTCACCAGAGGCGGCGCGAGACTGATAAGAGAGATATCCCATTATCCAGCGAAAATCGAGGTTGCGACCGATCCTCATCTTGTTCTGCATAAAATCGGAGACAACGATCTGACCGTTCCGTTCGGGGTACTTCTTCTCCCAATAGCGGATGTTAGTGTATTCATTGAGTCCTTCATCGAGGAAGGCGTGATCCCGCTCGTCAGAACCGAGAATTCCGTAGAACCAGTTGTGCCCCACCTCGTGCATAATGACGAACTCTAACAGGTCTTTCGAGCCACCGCTGGAGATGATGGTGATATTCGGATACTCCATTCCGCCTCCCGCCGACATATCTCCATCCACGGCGGTAATGTGGTTGTAGGGGTAGTCACCGTAGAATCGGCTGTACCAATAGCCCGAGTCGTGGAGATACTCGATTGACCTCTCCCACAGTTTCGCGTTCTTTGGCAGGTACATACTCCACAATGTCACCTTGTGGGTCGAGTCCGCAACCCAAAGTTCTCCTTTGCGGACGATCCAGTCCGGGTCGGCAAACCAGGCAAAATCGTGCACCTTCTCCTGATGAAAATGAAGCGTCTTTATCCGCCGACTTTCGTCTTTTCCGAATGACCCTTCGGGCGCCTCTCCACTCTTGTCTCTCGTCTCTTCGGCCTTCTCTTTTTCAGCTTCTTCCTTTTGGCTTGTCTCCTTTTTCCTTCTTTCCTTTCTCATCTCCTTGATTCTCTTCTTGAATGCCTTTTTGTTCAGAGCGTGGAGAGAATCCCCCTCCGCCGTGAGAGAGTCGAGCCAGCCATACTCAGCCTCCCCGTCCACGATGTCACCGGTTGCCATGATGCGATATTCCTGTGGAAGGGTGATATGAACATCAAAGGTGCCGAACTCACTGAAGAATTCGCCCTGATCGAGGTACGGCATGGGGTGCCACCCTTGAGAATCGTAGACTGCCGGTTTGGGATACCACTGGCAGATCTCATAATGCTTGCCGGAATGGCCCAGCCGGGAGAAGACGATGGGAAGCTTGACAAAGAAAGGGGTTTCGATGGTGACGCTCTGACTTGGCGGCACAGGGTCATTCAGGTAAACCTTTGCCGCGTCGATCCATTCAGGGTGATATTCCCATTTCAGGGACTGTCCCTCCACAGAGAAATCGAGACTGTCAATGTAGCCTCTGTCATCTTCCTCCGAAAAGTGAAACCGTGTGGAATAGTGTTCGAGCCTCTGCTTGGCGAAGGCGGTCTCATCATTTTTGTAGGCGTTGGGCCAGAGATGAAACCAGATGAACCGGAGAGTGTCAGGAGAGTGATTGGTGTAGGTCAGCTTTTCGCGGGCTGAAAGAGTGTGGGAGGAGTCATTAAGGGTGACGTGGATTTCGTAAGCTACATGCTGCTGCCAGTATTCTCTTTCCCCGACGAGAGGACCCGCGCCGAGAAGTACGAGAAGCATCAGGGGTCTAGAAATCAGGCACTGCATGAGAATACGCTTGGTCAGGGACAGAACTACTTACTAAAGTTATGGTTGTCACCGAAATGAGACAACAACTCCACGACAGACTCTCAACTGCTTCAGGCCTCAAAATGGTTGAATCTCCTCGATCTCAATTCTAAATTGAGCCACCGCTCGGCAGGTCTAATGAAGAATAACTTCCGACTCCTTTTACAAATGGTATGCATCACCGCTGTTGTGACCGGTCAGGATTACCTTTGGCCGGTTAAGCTCGGCAAAGCGATCACCTCCAATTTTGCCGAAGTGCGGCCGCGGCGTTTCCATTCCGGCATCGACATCAGAACAGACGGTTCTACGGGACATGAGATTGTCGCCATTGAAGCAGGTTACGTGTGGCGCGTTAAGGTATCCTCAAACGGCTACGGAAAGGTCTTGTATCTCAAGCTGAATGACGGCTCTACCGCTGTCTATGCACACCTGCAGAAATTCATGCCGCTGCTGAACGATATCATCAAGATTGAACAGGACATCAACCGCTCATATTCTGTGGAGAAGTACTTCCGTGAGAACGAATTCACCATAGCAAAAGGAGAAGTTCTCGGTACCACAGGCGAAAGTGGAGGCGCCTTTGGTCCGCATCTGCATTTCGAGTTGAGGGACTCCTTGAATCGGCCTATCAATCCTCTTACTCACGGTTTTCCGTTGAACGATAAGCATGCTCCAGTGCCTGATGCCGTGGCCATCATACCGTTAAGCAAAGATGCTGTTATCAACGGCTCTTCTCTTTCCCAGACTTTTCCCCTGCACCGAAGAGGCGGTTCCAGCTACGAATTCCCTGATACTATTCATGTCTACGGATCTGTCGGATTCGATGTATCGGTTACTGATGAGATTACAGGATTCCCGAACAAGTTCAATATCGCCGGAGCTTCACTTTCGGTAGATGACGTTGAGGTGTATAGAGCTGACTTTGAATCCTTTTCGTTCGAGCGGACCCATTTCGTAGAAACCGAAAGAGACAATGCACTCAGAAGGCTAAACGACGGCGAGTTTCACCGCCTTTTCACTCTCGATCACAACAGTAACTTGAGTTTCATAAAGGAAGGATCTGGCGGCACGCTCTCGCCGTCACCGGGACATCACACAGTTTCAATCCGCCTGTTTGATCACAAAAAGAATATTTCCCGAATTAAGGGGACGATTTACCACGCTCCGCCTTTCTCTATAGGCGCCACAGTACTGACTCAGGATAGAAAGACAGTGACAATATCACTGGAAACTATTGGTACTCCTTTTCCTGTTACCGATTTCGCCTGCTACAGTTTCAACAATAAGGGCTACGTGGAAGAAAAAGTTGAAGCCCTCTCAAGCCGTCAAGACGGAAGAGCGCTAATAGTCGATCTTCCCGCCTCAAGAGTCAGAGGGCGTATTCTTCAGTTAATCGGCACTGATAAACTGGGCGGAGTCAGCCTCCCTTTCCATTTGCCTCTTGGTGCGGACGAAGCTGACCCTATCAAGATGGCAATCGATTTTGACATCTCCCACCTTGAGAAATCGGTGGTGATTCAAGTGGACTCTCGCGGGTGGGTGGCTGATCCACCGGAAGTAGTGTTAACGGGGCGAAATAGAGAAGTCCCGATTCAACTTCAACGGACGAGACCGACGACTTTCATCTCTACCCCTCTCGATCCTCAGACAGTGGCTGGCGTCACCGAGGCAGTTGTCTTGTACGATGGTTCCCCTGCACGAGAATCACATTTCATCTTTAAACCGAAGTTGTTCACGGGCGATCGGGCGATGGCGGTGATTTCACCTGACGGCAGATGTTCCCTTCAGGCTGTGCCCACTACATTTTACGATACAACAGCCATTTGGATAGAGAACATCGAAACGCCGGTCCCGGTTGAGGGCGGTGAGTTCAGAAGCAGAGCCTATCAGTTACAGCCATTTGAAAGACCTCTTCAAGACTCCGCCCGCGTAGCCATCGCACTGGCTAAATCGATTGCCAATGCCGATCGGATGAGTATCTTCTACTACGATCAAAAGGGAGGATGGACCTGCCTGCCGTCCCAATTCTCGCGCAGCAGGTGGATGTTCTTTGCCTCCCTCTACAGCTTGGAGGCAGTGGCTGTCATCGAAGATAGAGTACCTCCCGTAATCGAAACAATCCTCCCGGGAGACGGCGGATTCTACGACTACAACGATCTGATGAGTTTCAGCGCTAAAGTCAAGGATTCTCTGGCAGGCGTCAAAGATGACAAAGCTATCCAACTCTCTCTCGATGGCGAACAACTTCTCTTCGAGTACCAGCCCGTCAAGAAAAAGGTCATCTATCAGCTGGACAGCCCACTCGAGAGCGGCTCTCATACGCTGATCATCAAGGTCGCAGATCAGGTGGGAAACATGACAACAAAAGAGATTGCGTTTTCCGTAAATTAGCCATCCATGTTCCTCCCCTACCGAGACGACAACCCCCGTGTGCTGATCCCCTATGTCACCTACACTCTGGTGGGATTAAACTGTTTTGCCTTCTTATTACAGAACATAGGACCGCCTGAATTCACTATGGCTTTCGCCATTATTCCCAAGATGGCGTCAGTCGATTTCGGTTTCTATATCCTTACACTCTTCACTTCCATGTTTTTGCACGGCGGGTTGATGCATCTCGGAGGCAATATGCTCTATCTCTGGATTTTCGCCGATAACGTGGAGGGAGTTTTGGGGTACATAAAATTCGCCGTCTTCTATCTGACGTGTGGTATAGCGGCAGGCGTACTGCAGACGGCTATCGATCCCATGTCAACGGTTCCTATCGTCGGTGCCAGCGGCGCCATTGCAGGAGTTCTGGGCGCCTACATGATCACCTTTCCCCGCGCAAGGGTTCATACCCTCATCTTTCTTTTCATCTATTTTACCAGTATCAGAATCCCGGCTCTCTATGTGCTCGGATTCTGGTTTTTCGCCCAATTAAGCAACGGACTGGCAATGCTGGGAATTGATACAACGGGTGGCGTGGCGTGGTTCGCTCATATCGGTGGATTCGTAGCCGGGGTTGCTCTTATGCGCGTGCTAAAACTGATAAGATTGGAGATGGTCTGATGAATCCTCTTATAGAAGCTGCAATCAAAGTGAGAGAAAACGCCTACGCCCCATACTCTGACTACACGGTAGGCGCTGCGGTGGAGACAGACGACGGTACAATCATTACCGGCTGCAATGTGGAGTCAAGCAGTTACGGTCTCACCAACTGCGCCGAACGCGTGGCGCTGGGCGCTGCCATCGCCCGAGGATTCAAATCGTTCAAAGCTATGGCTATCGCCGGAAAAAGCAGCGCTGGCCCCTGTGGCGCCTGCCGGCAGGTAATCTGGGATCTGTGTGGTGATATCACCATCACCATGATAGACGAAGCCGGAAACGAGACAGTTCACACCAGCGGTGATCTGTTGCCTTATCCCTTCGATGACAGTCATCTGAAACAGTGACGAACAAACTTATCGGTATTGCCGGAGGGACCGGTTCGGGAAAGACCTTCCTTACCAACGCAATTGTGACATCCCTCGATAAGAACGAAGTGACCGTTGTTGAACAGGATTCTTACTACAGAGACCAGTCCCACCTTTCGCTCGAAGAAAGGTCAAAGATCAACTACGATCATCCCGATGCTATCGACTTTGAACTATTGCGGCGTCATCTGACTGAGATTCTTGAAGGAAAGGAGATTGAGTCTCCTCTTTACGACTTTTCTACCCACACGAGACGTAAGAAAACAGAGGTCATACAGGCGCGTCCGGCAGTTATCCTTGAGGGTATCCTCATTCTGGCTGTAGCGGAAATCAGGAATTTGATCGATCTCAAGATCTACGCTGACGCCAATAGTGATATCCGCTTCATACGCCGGCTCAAACGGGATAATGAAGCGCGGGGCAGATCCGTCCCTCACATCATTCAACAGTACCTCGCATCGGTTCGACCGATGCACGAACAATTTGTGGAAAAAACGAAGAATTATGCGGATATTATCGTCCACGATGGAGACGATATTCAAGTCACAGTCGAACTGATTAAATCGAGAATCCGGATGTAGTACTCCAAGGAGGTTCCAGAAACTGGGATCCTTAGTCTTTAGTGGTGGTACGGTACGAATGTCACCCAATCCCAGAGAGATATAAATGCCTACATTAAGTCCAAGAGAATCAGGCTGGCTGGAAGTAATCTGCGGCAGTATGTTCAGCGGGAAAACGGAAGAACTTATCCGCCGCTTGCGAAGAGCCCAGATTGCCCGACAGGAAGTCTCTATTTTCAAGCCGAAGATCGATGACCGCTTCAGCGTCAACCATATTGTTTCTCACTCAAAACTGAAGATGGAATCACAGCAAGTTCCCGATGCAAAAGACATCCTGAGAGAAGCTGAATATGCGGATGTAGTTGGGATTGATGAAGCTCAATTCTTCGACAAAAGTCTCATTGATGTCTGCAAGGAGCTGGCGAAGCGTAAGAAGCGGGTAATTGTAGCCGGTCTGGATAAAGATTACAGAGGCGAACCGTTTGGTCCGATTCCAGCTTTACTCACTGAAGCGGAATATATCACTAAAACGCTAGCCATCTGTATGATATGTGGTAATCCTGCCAACTGTACCCAGCGTCTGACAGCCGATACCGAACAGGTTGTCATTGGCGAGAGCGAAACATATGAAGCCCGCTGTCGTAACTGTTATGAACCTCCGGAGGATACCTAAGGAGAAAGAACATTGCTGAGACTAACTGGGATTCTGGGCATTGCGTTAATTCTTGGGGTAGCCTTTCTGATTTCCAATAACAGGAAGGCCGTCAACTTGAGGGTTGTCCTGTGGGGATTAGGACTACAACTCTTTTTCGCTGTTTTTATCCTTGCTACCCCCATTGGTAAACCAGCTTTCCTATTTTTTGATAAAGTCTTCAATAAACTTCTGCAGTTCTCTGATGAGGGTGCACAGTTCGTTTTTAATAATCTGGCTTTGGGGCCTGATTTTGAAGATTCACTCGGCTTCTTTTTCGCTTTTCAGGTGTTACCGACTATTATTTTCTTTTCTGCTTTCATGGCCATTCTCTATCACTTTGGGATTATGCAGTTTATAGTAAAGCTCATCGCCAAAGCGATGCAGAAAACGATGCAAACCAGCGGTTCTGAAACACTGTCTTGTTCAGCAAACATTTTTGTCGGACAGACGGAGGGACCATTGGTAGTACGTCCATTCCTCGAGACCATGACGCGCAGTGAACTCACAGCGGTAATGACTGGAGGATTTGCCACAATCGCTGGAGGTGTCATGGCGGTATATGTCAAATGGCTCGCTGATATTCCCAACATCGCAGGGCATTTGATTGCGGCATCTGTGATGAGCGCCCCGGCTGCCCTTGTTATCGCTAAGATTATCTACCCAGAAACGGAAGAATCCCAGACACGCGGTAATCTGAAAATGAACTTAAGCGACTCTTCAGACAACGCTATGGAAGCAGTGGCCCGTGGCGCCACAGACGGAATGCGCCTTGCGGCTAACGTCGCTGCTATGCTCATTGCCATCGTCGCCCTGGTGGCTTTCGTTAATTATATTCTAGGGCTCGTAGATCTTAGTCTTGAGCAAATTCTTGGTTGGATCTTTTCCCCTCTGGCATTTTGCATGGGCGTGCCAGCAAAAGATATTTTTGTTGTTGGAAGCCTGATGGGAGAGAAAATCGTTCTAACAGAATTGATAGCCTATGGGCATCTTCAAGAAATAACCTCGCAACTTGAAACAAAGTCGATCATCATTTCTTCATACGCACTTTGTGGATTTGCCAACTTTGCTTCCATAGGGATTCAGTTAGGCGGTATCGGTGCTTTAGCTCCCAGCCGTAGAAAGGATCTGGCCAAGGTCGCCATGAAAGCGATGATAGGCGGGGCTCTTGCTTCCTGGCTCACAGCCACCATCGCCGGCATACTTATTTAATCAGGAGAAATTGTGAGACTGGTTTTCTTAGGTCCACCAGGTATCGGAAAAGGAACTCAGGCAAAGATTCTGTCAAAAAGATTCTCTCTCCTCCATCTCTCCACGGGAGACATGTTGCGAGACGAGATTTCCCGCCATACTGAACTGGGAATCCTCGCCAAGTCTTACATTGATGACGGAAATCTCGTTCCTGACAACGTGATGTTGAATATGATGTCTCACCGCCTGCAACAAAAGGATGCCGAATCTGGCTATATTCTCGACGGCTTTCCCAGAACTGTTCCGCAGGCAGAAGGATTGGAGAAAATCTTCGACTCGATTAATCAGCAGCTGAACGCTGTGATTTCCCTCGAAGGTAGTGAAGACGTTTTGATAGAACGATTGTCAAACCGCCGCACCTGCCCCGATTGCGGCAAGATTACAAACCTCATCTTTGCACCGCCCGCCGTTGCGGGGAAGTGTGATTCCTGTGGCGGAGAACTGTATCAGCGCGAAGACGACAGGCCAGAGGTCATTCGTGAAAGACTTGTGGTTTATTCTGAGCTGACCAGTCCACTACTGGAATACTACTCATCCGGGGGACTCCTCAAAACTGTCAGCGGAGTCGATAGCGTGGAAGAAATTCGTGACAATATACTAAAAGAACTCTAGGATCGGCCTGTGGAAAAATAAGATGCTTAAGGTTGGCGTAACCGGCGGGATTGGAACTGGAAAGAGCGTAGCCAGCGGGCGGATGGCCCAGCTGGGCGCATACGTGTTCGACGCAGATACCGAAGCCAAGAATATTCTAAAGACGGACAAGAATGTGCAGACAGACCTGATTGAGGAATTCGGGACGGATATTCTCAATCATGACAGTACGATCAGCGAAAATAAACTGGCTGTGACAGGATTCGCAAACGAAGAGAATCAGGCAGTTCTCAACGCTATCATCCACCCTTATGTGTTCGATGCAATCGACAAAAAATTTGATGAAGTTGAGAAGCATAACAAAACATCTATTTTCATTGTTGATGCAGCTCTGGTATATGAATCGGGCCTTGATCAGCACCTCGACTACATAATCGTTGTAACCGCACAGTACGGTTTACGGATTCACCGCGCATCACTTAAGGGCAAACTTAACCGCGCTCAAATTCAGAAAAGGATGGATCTCCAACTCCCTGAAGAGTCAAAGATCAGGATGGCTGATTACGTTATTGACAATAACGGTACCGAAGAAGACCTGATCAGACAGGTGGATAAAATTTACGAGGCGTTGATATAATCGCTTTATGTTTATCTTTGCGCGGTCTTTGCCGTCCGGACTCCCCACCCAACCATTTCACTATTCGACAGTCTGTCTAAGCTGATGAGTTCATCGAAGCGCTTCGGGACCTTCGAGGGTGTCTTCACCCCCACAATTCTCACTATCCTCGGCGCCATCATGTACCTTCGACTCGGATGGGTGGTGGGTAATGCCGGCTTCGGCGGCGCGCTCGTCATCATCCTGCTGGCGAAACTTGTCACAGTCACAACCGGGCTCGCCATCGCCTCCATGGCTTCCAACATCAAAATTGGGGCCGGCGGATCATACGCCATCATATCGAGATCCCTGGGACTCGAAATAGGAGGCGCCATCGGTATTCCGCTCTATCTTTCTCAAGCCTTGGGTGCCGCCATGTATATCATCGGCTTCACCGAGGGGTGGCTCGCTATTTTTCCTCAGCACGATCCGTTTCAGGTCGCATCCGTTGTCCTGGTACTACTGCTGACACTTTCGCTTATCAGCGCCAAGGTTGCTATGAAAGTCCAGTATATCATTATGTTTCTCATCATCTCTTCGCTGATTTCCTTTTTCATGGGCAAAGGGGACGGTGTCGCTGAAATCTCCTTGTGGGGAGATTCTGAGGCCGCACCTTTCTGGACCGTCTTCGCCATTTTTTTCCCAGCCGTTACCGGTATTGAGGCGGGAGCAGCCATGTCAGGTGATCTGAAGGATCCGAAAAGAAGCCTCTCCGTGGGGCTTCTCTCGTCCATCGCTCTGTCGTTCGTGGTCTACGTGGCGCTGGCGTTCTGGATGGACTACAGTATTCCCGCGAAGGCCCTGCGCTCGAACTACACCATCATGATAGACGCCGCCAGATGGGAGTGGATTGTGGTGGCGGCACTCTTGGGCGCAACCCTTTCATCGGCGCTTGGGAGTATCATCGGCGGTCCAAGAACGCTCATGGCGCTGGGACAGCACAGGGTCGTCCCTTTAGGCAAATTCCTTGCTCAGCAGAGTAAAAACGGGGAACCGAGGTTTGCCATAGTAACTACGGGCGTGATCATCGAACTGGGGATACTTCTGGGCGACCTAAACACCATTGCACCCCTGCTCACTATGTTCTTCCTGATTACCTATGGAACCATCAATATGGTGGTCTTCATCGAAAAGAAGATTGGCATCACCAGCTACCGTCCCAGTTTTGATATTCCTCTGATCATCCCTCTGATTGGCACACTCTGGTGCGGGACGGCAATGTTTCTGATCAATCCCCTTTTCGGATCAGTTGCCGTGGTGATCATCATACTCGTCTATCTGTGGCAGATCCGTTTAGGACATCAAGCACCGTGGGGAGACGTCCGGTCAGGTATTTTCGTTGCCATTGCCGAATGGGCCGTCAGGATGACGGCAAGAATGCCAGCCAGCAGCAAATCGTGGAAACCTAACGTTGTGGTCCCCGTGGAAGAACCCGGACGGTGGCATGAAAGGATAAAGCTGGTGCGAAATATCGTCTTTCCGAAAGGGAGCGTCAGGGCATTCAGTGTACGCATCCTGGAAAGAGGTATCCGGCACAGGATTGGTCAGATGGTGGATCAGCTGTTAATCCGAAGCGATAATAGTGCTGAACCACCTGGCACATCCAAAGAGCTGAAGAACGATCTGGCTACACTGATCAATCCTCTTAAGGAGGAAGGT
>CEPZ01086319.1_pt1 | contig 10972 bp, 7 predicted proteins | sample 530461 | NCBI WGS metagenome assembly CEPZ01 (sample SAMEA2620106, study PRJEB7988) | marine metagenome | isolation source: saline water (ENVO:00002010), including | reverse complement strand
CCGCTGAACTTAAAGCCTGTAAACGGCGTACACTCGAAACTAAAGCCCGCATTAACCTCCATGTTGCCTCCTATTCCTTGAGAAAAGCTCTCAGACTGACATCTAGCCTTTGAGACCTCTAGTTCTATAGCCTTGTTTGTTGGAATGCCTCCAGCGGACGATGTGGGGTCTTTAAAGGTGATTGTGAATGTGTACTCCTCGTCTTTGGTGAATATATTGTCAAGATTTTCCTGATTAAAGTTGTTTGCTACCGCGGAAAAACTTAAACTGCCCATACTTGGGAATTGCGCTTTTCTTTCTGTTACGTAATTTGATCCAAATCCCTGAGAACTAACTCTGTTAATTGGGATGTTTATTGAGACTTGGTTGATGTGCATTCTGTTGGTTCCAGACAATAAAGCTGCTGGCGCACTGGGCTGTGCAAGTGTTAATTCAACATCTCCAGGCCTTAAGTAGTGCACGTCGCCAGTATTCAGAGTTCCCCCAACAGGGTTGTTTATTTGCCCGCTGTGAACTATATACCCATGTGTGTCTGCGCTGGTTGCAACTTGACCATTTTCAGGATTAATAGCTGGGATAACTCCAGTTACCGAGCTGTAGACGTTCGCAGAGTCAGAAGTATAACCAAAACTGATATTGGGTTTTTCAGCTTTAACGTTAGAGGCTAAATATTCTAAACTAGCAGTCGCAAGAGATCCGACAGAGGCTTCTAGTGAATAAGCTACGGGAAAACAGTTCCCGAAAGACAAAATATCAATATTTGTGAAATCTTGTTCTTTATTATGTAAAATGAAGTCTTCTTGTTGTTTTTCTGTTACGGCTAGAAAGAAGTTTCTATCTTTATTTTTTTGATGGACTCCAGATAAAAACGCGGAGTTTTCCCCAGATATACAAAAACCAAGCATGTCTTCATTTTTTCCGTCGCTTAAAATATGGGAGAATGAGAGTGATACCTCTGGCTGGGATGTGACTTTTCTTGCGGTCATATTGAATCCCCCGACTTGGGAAATTTCGTTCCTATTAATACCAAAGTTAAAATTGGCATTTTGGACTAAATTAAGCGTTCTTAATTTCGTGCTTCTCTCATAAGTATGATTTCCTTCTCCAGAATGTGCGGAGTAGGCTGGTGCTGGCCCGACCATTAAGCCTACATTTTGATATGATATTCTGTTCCTCATGCCTGTATATAAAATTACACCACAATCAAAAGACTGTGGTGTAAGTTATTGTTAAAATATAGTTAGCTTATTCTGACCTTACTGCGTGAGGAAGTTCAGATCCCGCTTGGCCAGATATAAACAAGCCATTTGTTATGTCCTCTGGACCGCCTACTGTAGCCGTAAAGCTTAAGTCAACAGATTTATTATCCCCAATGCTGGAACTGAATGATTCGCTTTCTAATACTGCATTTTTAACCATGAAGGCGACTTGTGATCTGCCCGCTTTGGCTCCAGCTGTATCTGGTTTTCTAAGGACAAAGACCAAATCATGTTTATTGTTTGCATACAACTCGGTAAACAGAGACTGTGCGTCGCGGACATCTGCCATAATAGCGGAAACTCCTACACTAACTTGTACTGGAAAATCAACTTCCCTTGAGAAGCCAAATGAGCTACCTAGTCTTTGTAGCGCGCTTCTGCCCATAGGCAAACCAATGTTAACGCTTTGAATGTGAGCGGAAGTTTGCACTCCATCGGTCAAATTGGCAATTAAAGCAGGATTACCAAGTATCAATTGAACATCCCCAGGTTTTAGTATATCTCCAACTGAGCCTTTGACGGCATCAGGTAGTGTAAACGTTCCTGCTCCCACTGTGCCAGCATCTGGATCAACTGACGGAAGCGGAACTAACGCAGAGGCATTGTCCGAGCGAATATTCATGCCTTCAACTGAAACTGAGGCAGTTGGAATTGCTCCCACAGAAGCTTCCATGCTATAGTTTGTAACAAACCCGTTGCCTATGGATATGATTGTACTTCCCTCTCCAGCAGCAGCGCTTGTGTTATCGGCTGCATCGGTACCTTCTTTTGTAGTTAAAATATGATAATTTCTACCCGATATATTGGAGAGTAATCCAGAAATCGCGGAAGCTGCAACTTCTAGGCCTGCACTTGGAGTATAGGTAGAAGGAGATACACCAGAGTTATCCTTGTCGACAGTTATTCCGAGTTTATCTTCGTTTGTTCCGTCCGTCAATAAATATGAAAAGTCTAAAGATACGCTTGGAGCTTCGATTACAGCAGTGTCAATTCTAGCCAAATTACCAAATTGATTGACATCTGTTCTATTGATTGCAAAACTATAATTTGCGCTTTGCACTCTGTGAATTTGGTGAAAGCCATCGGTGCCGATATCTTGGGCGGTGATAGCGTCGCCAACTGTGCCACCAGCAACAATGTCCACTGTATTGCTTCCGCTGTATTGTTTATTTACAAATAGCGCTTCACTTTGATAAATTACTCTGTTTCTAGCCATGATATATAAGGTTTAAGGTCATTGTTGTTTACAGTATTTCGCATTAAATGTGAAATGTTTTCTAAAAATAAAAGTTGAAAGTCAACTTTCTACTTAACATTACACTTATTCTGCACGAGGAGAGCGATATTTATGCAGCTCAAAATCTATAAAACCAACAAAAATATTGGGACTTACCTTTTTTTGAACGCGATCGCTCAATTTGGAAACTGTTACTTCTTCTATATGAAATAAGGTGTCTGTGTTGTCGGCTTCTATTTTTGAATAGTTATATCCAGTAGGATAAGCATTGCCGTATCCTGCGGTTTTTATGTCCCCAAGTTCAGTTGTTGGAAAATCTGAGAAATCAACCTGGGCAAAAGATCTTTTCTGGGAGTCAGCCGCAAGCGAAAGCACACAATCCAGGCAGTATAAATCACTTGTCATGACTACCGCTTTGACGTTGGTTTTTGTTATGTCCAGGCCGCCAAATGCAAATGGTTGATTTTTTATGCTTTCTGAAGTTATAAATACAGCAGGCAAAACCTGGTCATATGGGGCGATTCCCGATGTTTCCAGATTGCCGAATCTATCGTTTGTTTTGAATTTGTCTGTGATTAAGTCTTCTTCTGTTTGGTTTGTGACGTATAAATTAAAGTCTTTTACTGCAAATCGGCCACTGAAAGATAAATTGTTGTATCCTTCTTCAGTTCCTGGTAGTTTGCCGAAATCGTCACCAGCAGTTGGGTTGCCTGTAAAAAATACTCGGCCGTTTTCGTAGTCTATGCGTAGTCCGCTTGTATTGCGAGGAATTTCTATGGGGTCGCCTGCGTCAGTTTGCCCGCTTATTCTGTCCATAACGATTGGCCCCTCGAGGCCCATATTAGACACTCTTGTGCCGCCTCCGCCTTCAGCAATGTCATAGCCTGCTACTCCGCTATTTAATCCGCTGTCAAAAACAAATTGTTTGTATGGTGACGAATATACATTAAATGTGCTATCAAGTCTGTCATCAGACATGCGATAAAATATACCAGTTTTGTTGCTGTATGCTTCGCCGTATTTTTGCAGATAATTATCAAACCATAGATAAAAACTTGTTACTAATGTATGTTGAAATTGTGGCTTCATAAAGATAATTTGTTTATTTTTTCGATAAAACTATTTAGTATTTTAGATATATATTGTGTATTCTTAAACCTAGCAGACCTTACTTTCTGCTCTGATTGGATGCCTCCGCCAGATCTGCTGTAATCTGAATAGTCTGTATTTATATATTGCCCAAGTCCAGATATTCCAGACTCGATGCCTTTAAGCCAACTTCTTCCGCTTGCCCATGGCAATGGTGTTGCGGCAAAAAGCTCATCTTTTGATGGATAATAAGCTTTAAAATCAACGGTTCCACCTTTTATTCTGATGAATTTTAACTCTGATGCTTTAAGCATTTCCCTGACAATTTCTGTTGGGTTGTCGTCTTTTTCAAAACCGATAAAGCCAAACAGACTTCCTCGCGAAACGAATGCACTTGGGTCGGCACTTGTTTTCTGTTCAAGTTCCTTTGTTACTGGATGTTTATCAAATTCAGATAACATTTTTTCTTTTATTATTTTAAATTCTTTCAGCAGGCTGGGTTCTACCTTTGGCTTTACAAACTTTCCAGACTGCTTTGCAGCCAGCTCCACCACTCCTCTTGGTACTATAACTCTACTCATCTAACGGTTTTAGGTAATATGTGTAGTATCTCGCGTCAAAAAGTCCATGCGGCCTGTAATCGCTGAAAATAGTAAATCTTCTGTCGTCGAACTGCACTCGTTTGGCGTCCTTGAGGTATGAATGTGCGTCTCCAGAAACTTTCATCCTAACGCTGCCAGCGGGCATTTTTACCTTTATCTGGGAGTCTAATTGTGAATCAGAAAAATAATCTTCCTCTTGTCTTAGGTATTGAATTCGCGCCTGGTATGTTCCAGATTGGGGAGTGTATGTTATGTTTGTTGACGCTCCAGCGGTTCCGTATACGGAGTTAAATTGTGCGTTTGATGTACTTACTGTTTTTACCGCTTCTTTGATAATTTGCACGTCGCGGGCAAAAGTGTCGTGCAGGGCGTCCATCGCCTCATTTAACGTTGTTTTATCCGCAGCTGTAAGTAAACTTGCCATGCTTTTCTTTACACTTTTTATTGTTTTTTGTGTAATCTAATTTAAGGTTTATGGACGCAAAAGGGTTATTAGGCGAGCATTATAGTCGGAATACGAAAAGGCTTTTTAAGACTTTTTTGATCTTGTTGGAAGATCTTAAAACCGAACACGACATCCATTTTAGTAAACTTCGTAAGAATTTACCCCAACATAAAGATTTAATAGAACAAGCGGATTATCTTGACGAAAAAAAATTATATTATTTGAGAAAAAAAGTGCTAGACATAGGCAACGATAATATCCGAGATAATGACGATGATCTGGGAAAATTCACAATAGAGTTTGAATTTAATAATTAAAAAAATATTATATTATAGGCATGAAGGAAATATATAGCTTTACGGTAGAACTGGAAAAAAAGACCAAAAAGAAGGTCCAAAAAACAGTTATCAACAAAGAAACTAAGGAAGAGGAAAAAATTGAAGTCGAGGAAGAGGTAACAGAGGAAGATCCTGTTAGGGTCATATTGCGTGAGCCGAATCGAAGACAGGTTGAAGAGGCCGATATGGAATACAGCATTGAAATGAGTCAATGTGTAAAGCGCGGCATATTGACGAAAGCAATGTTGGCTAAAAAATATAGCGATACTGGCGGTTTATTGGCGGAGGAGGACGCAAAAAATCTAAATTCAAAATACGCAGAACTGGCAGATCTTCAAACAAGCTTTACAAAGCTCGCAACAAAAACAGGTAAAAAAACAAAAGAAGACAAAGAAAAAAGAGACAAAACTTTAGCTAATATCGCCGAGTCAAGGCGTGAAATTGTTGATATTGAAACTTCTTACGCTTCGTTGTTTAATCACACGGCAGATGTGAGAGCGCAAAACCATGTGATCATGTGGTACGTTTTAAATTTGACGTATATTGCTCGCGGAGAAGAAGATCCTGAACTGTTTTTCAAAGGAGAAACTCACGAGGAAAAAGAAAAACATTATTATGATCTTGATGAAAAAAATGACGAATTATATATTTTAATTCAAAACAAGATTGCTACATTTATGAGTTATTGGTATTTTGCCGCCTCGAATTTGACGAAGGAAGATTTTGACCAACTTAATACCGATATAGAAGAGGGCAATGTCTGATGACGAAAGATCTTCCTACAAGAGAGCTTTTAGAGACATAGCTCTTGGTTTTTCCGTTTCCTACATAAAAGAACAAAGAGTATTCATAAAGCATCTTGGTCATTTGGATCAGGTTGATTTGGATGATCGAAGATTTGAATTTTTGGAAAAAGCCAAAAAACGCGGCATCCCCACGGAAAAAGAAGTTTTAGAAGTTTTATTCGAGGAGGATCAATGGACAGAAGAAGATGAAAAGGAAATCAAAACTCAAGAAAACTTTGTAGAAAAACTTCTTTATAATAAAACCGCTTTATATTTAAAAAGCCAACTCGACCAACAAGATAAATTAATCGACGAAGCCAGGGAGAAGCTTAACAAAAAACTCAAGCAAAAAGAGGGATTAGTGGGAAACACTGCTGAAACTTACGCAGACAAAAGATGCTTTGACCTGTACATCATCAACAGCTTGTTTTATGATCGAAAATTCACCAAGCATTATTTTACTCGTGAAAGTTTCGATAATCTGCCCAGTTCAGAGCTGAATGAAATCAGCAGAATGTACCACGATATCTTCAAAAGTTTTGATGACAATGAGGTACAAAAATTAATTTTAGAGGATTTTTATAATCCATTTTTAAATATGTGCGAAGGGGTTATGGATTTTTTCGGAAAACCAGGATGCCAATTATCGCATTATCAAATTAAACTTTTTGCCTACACCAAGATGTTTAAGGGCATTTTTGCAAGTGGCGAGGAAATTCCACATTCCATAAAAAAAGACCCGCAAAAGATAATAGACTGGGCAAGAAACCCCAAAGGCAGAGAGAGAGCTAGAGAGGTTTTGGATAAAGCCGCAGAAGGCGGAGCAGGCTTGTTCGGGGCAACAAAAGAAGACTTAGAGTCTTTGGGAGTAGAAATGCGTGGAGCTGGCACAGTGTCACTTCAAGACGCTGTCAAGAAAAAAGGTGGCTCATTAAATATGCAAGACTTAATGAAATTAAGCGGAATAGATTAATTTCTGTGTAATTGCATATAAGGATAATTGGAGCCATGGCAAGAGCAATCGAAGTACCAGTCGTAGTCAAAAAAGGCAGTCTATCTCGTTCGATCGAGGGAGAAGCCGCAGCAGCAACGCGCAGATTAGGAGGTTCAAGCAGATCGCTTCAGCCGCTTGGGCGAATGATGGGCAAAATTCGCGCAGACGCAGACGAGTTCACAAAATCAATCGAAGCGTCAAATGCTCGTGTTATTGCGTTCGGAGCCAGTGTTGCGGTTATTAATGGAATTTCCAGGGCATTCAAGGAATTGATTGCCACGACCATACGAGTCGAAAAAACCCTCACAGACATCAATGTCGTTCTTAATACCAGTCAAGCTAATCTTCAAAAATTTGGAGATGGAATCTTCAAGGTAGCCAAAAATACTGCTCAGAGCTTTGAAGTGGCTGCAGAGGCTGCATTAGAATTTTCCCGTCAAGGCTTAAGTACCACAGAAACTTTAAAAAGAGTTAATGATGCTCTTATTCTTACAAGGCTAACTGGCTTAAAGGCCTCTGAATCCGTTAAGGGTTTAACTGCTGCAGTTAATGGCTTTGGAAAAGCTGGGCTTACGACCACGCAGATCATCAACAAGCTGTCTGCTGTGGATGTAAAGTTTGCGGTTGGTACCGACGATCTTATTGCCGCACTGAGCCGAGCGGGCGCTGTGGCTCAGGACGCAGGGGTAAGTTTTGACGAATTGGTTGCAATGGTAACTGTTGCCCAACAAAGAACTGCGCGTGGCGGAGCGGTGATTGGTAACGCATTCAAAACAATCTACACTAGAATGCAAGACCCAAGAGCTCTTAATGCGTTGAGAGAGGTCAATATTGCTGTTGATGATATATCGGGAGCGGCGTTGCCAGCAAACAGGGTATTACAAAATTTAGCACAAACATATGACACGCTTACCAGAACCCAAAAGGCAAGTCTTGATCAATTTGTCGCAGGCAAGTTTCAGATCAATATTCTAAAAGCTGCGCTGGGGGATTTGAGTAAGACTAACAATGATTATACTCGAGCCCAACAAGTATCTGCAAATGCCACAGACCAAGCCATACAGAAGAATAAACAATTAAACCAAACAGCTTCAGCTTTGGCATCTCAAGCTGGAGTAGCGGTTGAAGAGTTGGTCAAGAAAATTGGCGACATAAGTGTTGGCCCAGGAATTAAAAATTTACTCACAACAATCAATAGCTTGATTGAAGGTATGACAAAAGGGCTGGAAGGCGATACCATGGGAGCCACATTCGCGAGAGGCTTATTAAAGGGTATCGGTGGAGTTTTGACTGGCCCAGGGCTGATTGTGATTGGCGGAGTGTTTATCAAGCTGTTTAAAGATTTAGTTGTGTTTGGAACAAAAAGCTTGAAAAACTTATTAGGCTTAAACAACGCAGCTAAGCAACAAGCCGCAATTCAACAGGGCATTGGTCAGTTGCTAGCCAAAAACGTTGCGTATGAACAAGCAATGGCTGCGGCCTCGGGCAACGTTGCAAAGCAGCAAGCTATTACTAATAGCTTTTTAATGCAGGAGGTTAAATTGAGACAGAAAGCCGCGGGAGCAAGCGCGGTATTGGCAGCGGGAGCTTATCGTAGCGGGCTTAGAGTTGGTGCGGGGGGTACCATGAGAAGAAAAGGCATCCCTGGGTTTGCACCGACTAATGGAGCAGTTCCAAATTTCGCGTTTATGACGATAGGGAAATTGATGTCGCGTTTAGGTACCGCCAAAGGTGCGGTTGGTGAGGGTAAGGGCGGGCTTATGACAAGCGTAATTGGCACGGGCGCAGAACTTGGGGTGGTTGGTGCTACGGGTCGTGGGCCGAAAATATATGACGCAAGCATGTTTAGTAAAAAAGGGGTAAAAGAGACATTAGGTGCAGATTTACCTCAAGGCGATGTAAAAGCCAGTTTGATAGGGGGAGCCAGCGGTTTTCAATGGACAAAAAAGGGGAGAGAAAGGCAAGACGGGACGAGACCCATTGTGATCGGCCAAGGAGCAAGATTTCTAAGGCAAGGGGCGACTTCGATCACGCCGTTTACTGGATTCAGAGATGCTGGAAAATTATCTGGAGCACTGAAAACGGGTGCGTATAACTACATGCCGAGTGGCGTAAAGGATAAGCTTGAAAGAATTATGGCAGGAAAAAAGCTAGGCTTTGGTGGATCAAGTGCAGCCGAAAAAGAAGCATTGTTCGGAGGAGCGGGCGGCGTAAGTGCTCAAATACGAGAAGCTCTAGGAGCTAGAGGCAGGTCGGCAACACCTGCCAGAGCAATCGCTTCTGCTTTTGATATGGACCGTTTTCTTCTTGAATATTTTAAGAACATGGGCAAATCCATGGGCGTGAAAGGCGTCGTCAAGGGTAGAAAAATTGACTCGGATCAAGCAGAGGCAATACTCGGTCACGCATCATACAAAGCTTCAGGAGAAATGTCTCGTCAAGCTGCAGCAGATGCTATGAACAAGGTACTACCCGCAAGCCAACGTCGACATGAACGTTGGATAGGTAAAGGCTACATGCCTTTCATGGCTCCAAACTTTTCTCCGTTATCAGACGCAATATCAAGAGAAAAAAATCAAGTAGGAATGTTAATGGGCATTTCCCCGTCTTCCGTTCAAACTCGTGTTGTTCAAAACGCAGCCTTAAGAAGCTCTTTCAACCCGCAGGGATTTGGTGTGATTTCGCCGACCGTTGGCCAAAATACTTTTGCCGATGCAGCAAAAATGCATCGCGGAGAAAACTTAAAAACAGCAAATCTTCCGAGCTTTGGGCCCGTAGAGGATAGAATCCTCAAAGAAACCCTCCTGAGGATGAAACTGGGACGAGAATTCCAAGCAGCAGGAGGTTCGAGCTCGGCCATGACGTCTAAACAAATATCTGCAATGATTGAGAGCGTATATAAGGGCAAGGCGCCTGCTGATCTGGCCCGCCTGAAATCTTCCGAGCTTTGGGCCCGTAAATCAGGTTTTCGTAGATTTGGCGCAGGGTTACCGCTTGGTGGAGACCCTACGAGACCTTATTCTGCCACTCCAACAAAGCCAGTGCCAGTTTACATCGTAGAAGAAAAAGCATCTGTAACAGAAAAAAGAGCCGTAATAGAAGAAAAAGTAAAAGAAAGAAGGCCGTCCACTTGGAGAGAAAAAATCATGGGCAGGAGAGAAGGCTTGCATGTTGGGGGTGTTCGCGGCTATGTAGCCAGAACAAGACTTGGCCAAACGGGGCTGGCGAAATTTGGGCGAGGCCTTAAAGGTGTTGGGGGTGGGCTTGCTGGACCAGCCATGACCGCTGCATTTATGTATCCAATGGTCGAGCCGTTTTTGCCACAGGGCCCAACAGACGTAGAGAGACTTGGCATGACCCCTGAAGAAAGGAAGGCAAAAGTAAAAGGCCTAAGGAGCGGAATTGGAGCGGGCGTTGGCTTATTGGGGAGCAAGGCCGCGTTTCGGGCGGCGATGGCACTTCCAATCCCGCATCCAGCGATCAAGCTTGGCGTCGCGGCGGCTGCGGCTGCTGCTCCACCTGTTGCTGGTTATTTTGCTGGCCCAGCTGTTGGAGAAGCATTTTTGGGAGACGCTGAGATTAAGCCCGAGCAGTACGGGTCAATATCAGAAACGCTTGGACAGAAAGCTAGAGCCGATCAAGAACGAATTAATGAATTTCAAGGAAAATTCACAGAATACCTTAGCCAGGTCCCGAAGTCACAAGGACAAAAAGATGCGGCGAGAGACTTGATGAAAATTGCTTCAGCAGTTAGCGATACAAAAACAAGGGAAAGCTTAAAGGGTATGCTGAAGGGCGGAGCAGGAGGGGTCTCCAGCAGCGCTGGTATAAAAAGTAAATTTTCAGGAATTAGAACTAGTGCTGGAGAAAGAGCTATGGCTCCAGTTCATTTTACGCGTCTTGCAGCAATAACGGCACGAGGAGGAAAGCGAGAAAAGGGCGCCAAATTCACACAAAAAGAAGAAGATGAAATGCAGGCAGCCATGCTGGCAATGGATGACTCTACGTTTAATTCGTTAGTACAGGCGTGGGGGGCGGACTTGAGGCCAACTTTCGCGTCTGGCCCTCATGCTGGGAAAGAACGCGGGGCCACCATTGATCCCAAAGACCGCACTGGCTATTACAGGAGCCAGGGCCTGAGCCCCGCTACAGCGCAGATCGTTTTGCAGAAAAAGTTTGGCACCGCCGCTGGAGGGGTTACTGAGCCCTTAAAAGATATACTT
>CEPZ01005661.1_pt1 | contig 10974 bp, 12 predicted proteins | sample 530461 | NCBI WGS metagenome assembly CEPZ01 (sample SAMEA2620106, study PRJEB7988) | marine metagenome | isolation source: saline water (ENVO:00002010), including | reverse complement strand
AGATTAAAATAATTGTTTAAATCTTTCTCATTAATGATAACAGGTTGTCGGTGATGAATACCGATTATATTAAAATTTGCCCGCATAGTTATAATTATGAATTGATGATTTTTATAGATACCAGCAAAATACATTGCTTTATTATCAAAACGGGTAAAATAATATGGTTGTTTGCCTATTTTTTCTCTTTTCCATTCATAATAACCATCAGCCACAACTAAACATCTATTATTAATAAGATTTTTAAAAGATATTTTTTCTTTTAGTGTTTCAAGTCTTGCATTGATTAATGGTTTAATTTTTTTTTCTTTGTCCCAAGAATGAGTTAATCCCCATTACAAATTTTCAATTGTTTTTCCATTAGTATAGGATTTAATAACTGGAAGTTTTTGTTGTGGACTAGCATTGAAATTATCGGCATCATTAACAGTAATAGCTGATTTTACAATTTCTCTAGTCTTCTGAACGGCATTAGTAACAACATATCTCCCACACATAAAAGATAACTTGAATTTAATTAGTGTTTTAAGTGAGTAATCCTATCTTTTAGTCTTAATTTTAACTTTTTTAATTTTCTTAAATCTTTCCAAGATTCAGAGGTGCGATCGTTTAATCTTTTTTTTGTAGTTTTTTTTGTGAGAGTTTCAAGTTTTTTATGTTCTCTTTTCAGATCCTTCAATTCTGACATCAAAAATAACTATAAATGTCTTTTGTGTCAAAAACAAGAATTTAAATAAGCAATATATGAAAATTTTGAACTCTTTGTTTAAAAGTTAGTTATTTAAAAAAAAATTTTTTAATCAAAATTAAAAAACCTAACAATTCAACTCTTCCTATAATCATAAAGAACATTAAAGAAATTTTTGAAAATATATTTATATCCAAAAAGTAAAACTCACTAAGATTATAGTTATTTGAATTAACTGTGTTGGTAATTGTCAAAATAGATAACGTTAATGAATCTTTGAAGTTGATTTGTTCAAAAGACAAAATTCCTGATAATATAAATAAACTAGAAATAAAAAAGACAATAGATAAAAAATAGATATTGATTTCTTCATCTTTGATTTTATTTTTGGACAAGAAAAGCCTGTTACCCGAAACATATAAAGGTTTTACGAGCAGATAAATTTCTTTTAATGAAAATTTAAACAAAGTATATAATTTTATAAATTTCAATCCTGATGAAGTCGAAAAAGATGACCCACCAATAATTGTCAAAATTAAAAAAAGAAATGATAAATTAGAAAATTGATTGTCCAAACCCAATCCTATGTTTGATAAACTACTTAATACTGCAAATAAAATAGAACTAAATCCAAAAATATTGCTAAAAAATATATAAGTAGTAATTAAAATAAATAATAACAAAATCAAAAGATAAAGATCTTCTTTGTTATTTGCTACTGATTTATCAACAAAAATCATATTATAGATTAAATAAAGATTAAAAAAAGGAATTAACATAGAAAAAGAAAAAATTAATTTTTGATTTTCTAATCTTAAAATTTCACTTAAAAAATTTGTCGGAATAAAGCCACCTGCGGAAGTTATTGTCATAGATAAATTAAATCCTTCAAATAATCGAATACCTGAATAAGTTAAAAGTATAAAAACCAGCACAGTTAACAGGAAATAAATTAATAAAACTTTTGTATATTGATTTTTTATTTCGGATAAATTTAATCCTTCATAATTAGTATAAATGTTTTTTATCTTAATTTTTGGTGATTCAGTCAGTAAAAATAAAGAACATAAAAGATATAAGCCCCCTAACCATTGTGAGATTGATCTCCAAATTAACAAAGGTTCGTCGATCTTTTTAACATTTTCAAATATTGTAAATCCCGTAGATGTAAATCCAGATATTGCTTCAAAGTAAGAGTTTATAAAACTTATATCATAAATACTTAAATAATAAGGCAGGGATATTAATAATGGAAAGTAAAAAAAACCAGAGATAACAATAAATAATTTTTCAAAAAAATTTACTTTTACGTTAAGAAATTTTTTATTAAAAAAAATAAAAGTAACCCCAAGAAATAAGGAAACCAAAAGGCTAACAAAGTATACATGTATATTTAGCGAAGTATCAAAATAGTAACAAAAAAGAATATTTAATAATGAAAAAATTGAAATGAATAAAGTAAATATTCCTAAATATAAAAATGTTGATCTAAACATTTATTAATCAAAATATATATTAGAAGGAACTAACCCTAAACAAATTTTCAACTTTTCCGAGTTGATCTCTTTTAGTTAAAAAAACAACCAAATCTTTTTTTTCAAAAATAAAGTTTGATTTTGGAATAATAATATCGTCTTTTCTTAGAATTGCTCCTATCCTAATTTCCTTTGGAAGGTTAGATTCTTTTAAACTCTTATTAATTAATTCTGAACTTTCTATAATTTCAGCTTCTATAAATTCATACTCTCCATCTAGCAAACTGTATACGGTTTCTATAGTGCCTTTATGAACGTATTTTAGTATAGTTGAAACCGTCATCATTCTTGGATCAACCAAATCATCAATTTTTAGCGACGACTGTAATAAGCTGTAGTTTGATTTGTTTACCAGGGCAATTGTTCTTTTGTTTGGTGAAAATTTTTCAGATAATACACATAACATTAAATTATTTTCGTCATCATTAGTCAAAGCTAGGACCGTTTCTATTTCTTCTATGTTAGCTTCTTTTAATACTTCTTCATCCAGGCCATCGCCATTAATAACTATTGAATTTTCAAGTTCACTCGCAATTTGTTCTGCTCTTTCCTTATTTTTTTCTATAATTTTTATTCTTGCTTCTACTAAAGATTTTTCTAAATTTTTTGCTAAATTAAGGCCAATATTACCACCTCCAACAATAAGAATCTTTTTTGCAATTTTTTCCTCATGTCCAAAAGCTGCTAAAGTTCTATTTAATTGAGAGGAATTAATCACTACATAAGCTTTATCATTTAATTTCATTTTATCTGCTTTGTTGAGTATTAAAAATTTTTCATCTCTTATTACACCTAAAATATTTGCCTCTAAATCAGGAAATGTTTTTGTCAATTTATTTAACTGGATATTTACTAAAGGACACTTTTCATCTATTGCAACCTCCAACATTTTTATTTTATCTTTAGCAAAAGGAACATTATCTAAGGCTCCTGGAGCCTCTAATTTTCTTTGCAAAGATTTTGCAACCTCTAATTCAGGGGAAATAGTTACATCAACCGGCAGTTCTATTTTACTGTAAAGTTTACCATATTTTGGATCAAGGTAATCATGTGATCTTATTCTTGCTATTTTTTTTGTAACGTTAAAAATAGAATGAGCTATCTGGCAAATTATCATGTTAACTTCATCACTTTTTGTAACAGCAATAATCAGATCCGTCTCTTTTGCTCCCGCTTTTTCAAGAACAGAAGGAAATGTAGCTCTTCCCACAATAGCCTTAACGTCGATTGACTCAGTAATCTTTTGAATATCTTCACTTGATTGGTCAATCATTGTTACTGAATGGCTTTGAGCTGACAGTTGTTTGGCTATACTAAATCCTACCCTCCCAGCACCACAGACAATAATATTCATTAATTTATTCCCTTGATTCCTAAAGTTTTCAATTTTCTATGCAAAGCGGATCTTTCCATGCCAACAAAATCTGCAGTTTTTGATATGTTGCCCTTAAATTTTTTTAACTGTAAAGTTAAATATGATTTTTCAAAATTTTCTCTAGCTTCCTTTAAAGGAAAAGAAAAATTTTTTTCGGATACATCAGTTTTATTTATAGAAACTTTTTTTAATGATTCATTTATAATCATATTAATATTTTCTTTTTTTTCATTCGGCGATAATATTGCAATTCTTTCAACTAAATTTCTTAGTTCTCTAACATTTCCTGGCCAATCATATTCAAATAAATATAAGTTATTGGCATCAATTTCAAACTTCGGCACTCCATATGAATATGGAATTGTTTTAGAAAAATAGTCTATTAGCAATGGAATATCATCTTTTCTATTCTTTAATGGTTCGATGTATATAGGAACAACGTTTAATCTGTGATAGAGATCTTCTCTAAAATTTCCATCCTCTATTTCTTTATTTATATTTTTGCTTGAAGTACATATTATCCTAACATTTACATTAATATCGTGATTACCATTTAGTCTCTTAAATTTTTGATCAGTTAATACTCTTAAAATTTTTGCTTGTGTTTCTAAAGGTATTTCAGAAACCTCATCAATAAGAAGTATACCATTAGATGCCTTTTCTAATGCACCATAAAGTATTGTTCCATCTTTATTTTCCGAACCAAAAAGTTCAAGTTCATATTTTTCAGGATCTAGCAATGCTCCATTTAAAATAATTAATGACTTTTTTGCTCGATTGGAATTCTTATGAATTTTTCTTGCAACTAATTCTTTCCCCGAGCCTGCTGGCCCGAAAATAAAAACTCTACTTTCTGTTAGGGATAATTTTTTTATTTGTTCTTTTAATTTCATTATAGAAGGACTTTTTCCTATTAGATCATAAGAATGAAATAATTTATTTTGAAGGTTTTTATTTTCTTTTTTTAAACCGTAGTTTTCAACTGCCCTATTTACAAAATTTATTAATCTTTGGGAGTCAAAAGGTTTTTGTATAAATTCAAATGCACCAGATTTTAATGAATCTACCGCCATTTTGATATTGGCATGACCAGAGATGATTATCACAGGTATATCAACATCTTTTTTTTTTATATGAGTTAACAGCTCAATTCCATCGTTATCTCCTTTGTCAAGTTTTACATCAATGATTGCAATGTCTGGTAATTTTTTATCAATTTCACTTAAAGCCTGATTATAGTTTGCCGCTTGCCTGATAAAAAAGCCACGATCCTTCAAAAGACTAGAAATAAGAAATCTTATATCTGAATTATCATCAATGATTAAAATTTCAGCTGACATTTTTTGGTAAAATAATTTCTACTCTTGCTCCATTATGTTTTGGTTTAAAATTAATTTTTCCATCATGGTCATTTATTATTTTATTTACTATAGCCAAGCCCAAACCTGTGCCTTTAACTTTTGTGGTAAAATACGGTTTCACGATTTTATCCAAATTTTTGTTTGAAAAACCTATGCCGTTATCATCTATTGTACAGTATATATAGTTATTTGTTTCCTTAATTTCTATATCAATTTTATAAGCAAATTCTCCATTTTTCTTTGACTTATCCATTATAGATTCAACAGAATTTTTTATTAGATTTATAAAAACTCGGTTTAATTGTTCTGCATCAGCAGATATCAGTATTTTTTCTTTTTCACATAAAAAACTAAAATTAATACTATTATTCGAAAGAGAATGTAAATCGACAGCTCTGGTAACAACTTTTTTTATATCTATATTTTTTAAAATCGGTTTTGGCATTCTTGCAAAGTCCGAAAATTCATCAACTAGATGTTCTATGTCTTTAATTTGTCTATTAATTGTTTTTAAATAATTTTCAAAATTTTCTCTATCGTTTTCATTTGAAATTTTGCTTAAATATTTTTCTTTTAGTCTATCAATGGATAACTGGATTGGAGTTAAAGGATTTTTTATTTCATGTGCTAATTTTCTAGCTACGTTCTCCCATGCTTCATGTCTTTCTGATAATAATAATTTTTCTTGTTGTCCCTTTAATCTATCTATCATCAAATTAAAGTTTTTATTTAATTTATCAATTTCTTCCTCAGCTTCTATTATTGGAACCTTTGTGTTTAAATTCCCCGCACTGATACTTTCTGATGCCTTAACTAAATTAACGATGGGTTTAAAAAATCTTGAAGCAAATTTTATACTGATCGCAATTGATAAAAATAATAACAACGTTACAACAATTACATAAATTAATGTAAATGTTATTTTAATTCCTGTTCTTTTGTTTTGTACATTATAATAAAAATTTAAGGCCTGTTTAGTTTCTTTTAAATAGTTAATAATCTTTGGATCTAAAAATTTTACAACATACAAATAAGTATCAACAAAGCTTTCAAGTTTTAATAATGAGGATGATCTATTTGTAATCGCATCAGTAATTTTAATTGGTCTATTGTCTGAAAGTAATAGTTCATAAGCTTTTTCAAGCGGAGGTACAAACTCTAATGTAACATCTCTTACATTAGACATTAATATTTCTCCCGAACTATCCAATAAATATATTTCATCTAATCTTCTGATTAATCTTTGATGTCTCAATACATCTTTCAAAATTTTGGGATTCTCATGAAAGAATTTAGCGTTTCTATTTATATCTATTGCAACTAATAGAACGTCAGCTTCAATATTGTTTCTAGTTTCATCTACATAATTTTTTGCAACATCGTATGAATTATTCACTGCCGTGGTAATTTTCTGATCAAAATACTTTTGTAGTCCTACAGAAAATAAAATTAGAGAAAATATTGCGATAAGTATGGATGGTAATAAAATAGATATAGAAAAAAAAGATATATATCTTAGATTTACTTTTGAACCTACTCCTTCTTTTTCTTTATCTTTGAAAAGCTTATAAATTTCCCTTACAATTATAAAAAAGAATACCAAAACCAATGCTAGATCTATAACTAACAGAGATTGAAAATTAAAATAATTTAATTCAATAAAACTTTCATCAATAAATGTAAAAAATGTTAATATACCTAATAGAAAACTTATTGAAAAAATAACAAAGATCCATTTATTTTTTTTAATAAAATCTAGCATCTGAAAATAATAAAATATTTAAATATTATTGATATATAATACATAATGAGCATTTTTCTAATACTACTAGCAGCTGGTGAAAGCAAAAGGCTAAAATCTAGTATACCAAAGCCCTATATAACAGTTAATAATAAAAAATTATTAGAACATGCATTAAATTCATTCAAGGATTTTCGATCAATTAAAAAAACTGTAATTGTTTATAACAAAAAGCATAGAAAACATCTAAACAAATTAAATCCAAAAAACACCTTAAAAATTACAGGAGGTAAAACCAGGCAGGAATCTACATTTAGGGCACTAAAAAAGATAAAAAAAATGAATTGTGAAAAAGTATTAATTCATGATGCTGCTAGACCTTTTCCTTCTAAAAAAATTATAAATCAAATTATAAGAAAACTTAAAAGAAATCATGCAGTAGTACCTATAATAAAAGTAAATGATGCAACAAAACGAGTGGAAAAAAAAATAATTTTTAAAAATATTAAGCGTAACAGTTTAAGATTTTCTCAAACTCCACAAGGTTTTACTTTCAAAAAAATATATGAAAAACATAAAAAAAATATGAACAATTCTTTTGATGACGACTCAGCTTTGTTCACAAATGATGGTGAAAAAGTAGTGAGCATAAATGGCAGCAAAAAAAATTTAAAAATAACAGACAAAGAAGATCTGGATATATTTAAGTCTTTAATAAAAAGAAAAAGTTATTTTGGCATCGGATTTGATGTTCATAGATTGGTTAAAGGAAGAAAACTTTACTTAGGAGGAATTAAAATACCTTTTATTCTCGGGCTGAAAGGCCACTCTGATGCCGATCCAGTTCTTCACGCTCTCATCGATAGTTTACTTGGTGCATGTAGATTGGGTGATATTGGAAAATTATTTTCTGACAAAAACAGAAAATATAAAAATATTAGATCTACAATTTTTCTTAGAAAAATAATTGAATTAATTAAATCTAAAAACTTCTCGATCAACAACATTGATATAAATATTATTGCTCAAAGACCTATAATAAAAAAATATTCAAAAAAAATAATACAAACAATAAGCAAGCTATGTGAAATAAATCCTAATGAAATAAATATTAAAGGTAAGACAACTGAAAAACTTGGTTTAATTGGGAAAGGAAAGGCCATAGCTTCTGAAGTTATTACTTCTGTAATCAAATATGATCAATAAAATAAACTTATTTTTTGTTACTTTTTTTGGGATCGGATATGTTAAATTTGCCCCCGGAACTTTTGCATCAATAATAACATCTATATTATTATTTATTTCATTTCATATATTAAACATTTCTTCAAATACTATTTTGATATTTCTTTTTTTTATTTTTTTTTATTCTTTATATGCTGTTAGTTCATATATAAAAAAAATTAGCAATAAAGATCCAAAAGAAGTTGTAATAGATGAGGTAATTGGACAATCAATACCAATATATCTTTACGAAATATCACATGGCACATCAAAACAATTTGATGATGCTTTAGTGTTCTATGCAATAATATTTATACTTTTTAGACTTTTTGACATCATTAAACCTTTCCCGGTGAGCTATTTTGATAAAAAAATTAAAAACAGCTTGGGTGTTATTTTTGATGATATTTGTGCAGGTTTATATGTTGTATTAATTCTTGTTGTATACATGGTTTTAAAATGAAAAAATTACCTCAAAAAATAGTTAAATTATTAAGTAAGAAAAATTTAAAAATTTCTTTTGCTGAATCTTGTACTGGAGGTTTGCTTTCATCTGCTATTACCTCCATTAGTGGATCTTCTAAAGTATTTGCTCTTGGTTTGGTTACATATTCTAATCAATCTAAAAATAGTATTCTTAAAATTTCAAAAAAAATCCTAAGAAAGTATGGTGCTGTTAGTTATGAAAGTTGCCTATCTATGCTAAAAAATTTAAGTAAAATTAGTAAAACTGGAGTATCAGTTTCCATAACAGGAATAGCCGGTCCTAAAGGAGGTTCAAGAAAAAAACCTGTGGGTTTAGTTTATATCGGTATTAAAAAGGGAAATAAAACTTTAGTTAAAAAACACTTATTTAAAAATAAAGGTCGTTTGTATATTCAAAAAACTGCTGTCAATAAATCTCTAGGGATTATTTTAAGTTTTATTAAATAACTCGTTAGCTCTTTTTTCAAATGCATCAGCTATTTTTTTTAATCCTAAGTCAAAAGTTTTAATCATTAAAATATTTAAAATCTTATTTTTTAGTTCAAAATCAACATGGAAATCTACTTCACTTGAATCGCCAGTCTGCCTAAAAGTCCATTTATTTTCTAAATGTTTTAGGGGTCCTCCTATATTGGTTACATGTATTGAGTCAGCAGATTTATCGTAAATAACAAAACTTTTATATGTTTCATTAAAAAAACTTTTTCCAATAGTAAGGTCAGCTGTAATTTCTACTTTGTTTCCCTTATCAATTATAGTGTGAATCTTTCCGCCTAAACACCATGGTACAAATTCTGGATATTTTTCAATATCAAGTACCACTTTGATTAAATTCTTTTTAGAACAGAGAATTTTTTTTGTTATTGAAGCTGTTGGCATTGAGATTGAATTTCTCTCAATTTTTTCATTTTAGAAAAATCTTCATCCGCATGGTATGAGGACCTGGTAAGAGGTGATGAAGCGACTATTAAAAATCCCTTGGATTCTGCTATTATTTTTAATTCCGCAAACTCTTCTGGATGAACATATCTCTTTAAAGGGTAATGTTTTACAGAAGGTTGTAAATATTGGCCTATTGTTAAAAAATCAACTTCAGCACTAATTAGATCGTCCATTACTTGTAAAACCTCATCTCTTTCTTCTCCTAGACCAAGCATAATTCCAGATTTAGTAAATACTTTATTATTTATTTTTTTAGCAGACTTCAGTAATTCTAATGAAGCAAAGTATCTTGAACCAGGTCTAACTTTTATATAAAGACTTGGAACTGTCTCTATATTATGATTAAAAACATCTGGATTAGCTTCTACAACTTTTTTATAAGCATTATCTTTTCTCAAAAAATCTGGAGTTAAAGCTTCAATAGTCGTATTTTTATTAAGTTTTCTAATTTTATTTATTACTATTATAAAGTGTTCTGCGCCTCCATCGGCTAAATCATCACGGTCAACTGAAGTAATAACTACATGTTTTAAATTAAGTTCTTTTGTAGCTTTTGCAATTTTAAATGGTTCAAATGAATCCAAAGGTTTTGGTTTTCCAGTTTTAACATCACAAAATCCACATGCTCTAGTACAAGTATCACCCATGATCATAAATGTAGCATGTCTTTTGCTCCAACATTCAGTAATATTTGGACAGTTCGCTTCCTGACAAACGGTATGTAAGCTATTTTTATTAATTATGCTTTTTGTTATAAAATAATTCTGAGAGTTGGTTATTTTGGATCTTATCCATTTTGGTTTTTTTTTTATTGGATTTGATGGTTTGTAAATTTTTTCTGGGTGTCTAATTGTCATATTATCTATTTAAATATACTTTTTCATTCTGTTTACCGTAAAAAAATTTTTCCCTGTAAAGAATTTCCAAATAATCTAAGTCAATATTTTCTGTTAGTAGAAAAATTTTTTTTTCAATGTCATTAAGTTCGTCTGTTAAATTATTTTTTTTTTGAATTTTCTGATTGTAAAGCTCTTTTTTTTCAAGATATGAAAATAGGCCACGTTCTCCATCCAAGAAATTAAATGCAATATAAATAAAGAAGAATGTGCTAACTAGAAGAAAATAATTTTTTTTTAAAACTTCTACAAGCTTCATTGACTAAATATTAGCCATTTTTACATGTTTTCCAAGTTCTTCTTCGATTCTTAATAATCTATTATATTTAGCAACTCTTTCTGACCTGGATAAAGAACCGGTTTTAATTTGATTTGATCTTGTACCAACGGCCAAATCAGCAATAAATGTATCTTCAGAGTCACCAGATCTATGTGATACTATTGTTTTGAATTTATTCTTTTGAGCAAATTTAATAACTTCCAAAGTTTCGGTTACTGTTCCTATTTGATTGGGTTTTATAAGTATTGCATTAGCAGCTTTCTCTTTAATTCCCTTTTGTAATCTACTTATATTTGTAGCAAATAAATCATCGCCAACTATCTGAATATTTGTTTCCTTGGTAATTTTTTTCCAAGACTTCCAATCATCTTCTGTGAAAGGATCTTCGATAGATTTAATGGGGTATTTTTTAGTTAATTCATAATAATAATCTATTGTTTTTTTTT
>CEPZ01209574.1_pt1 | contig 11025 bp, 12 predicted proteins | sample 530461 | NCBI WGS metagenome assembly CEPZ01 (sample SAMEA2620106, study PRJEB7988) | marine metagenome | isolation source: saline water (ENVO:00002010), including | reverse complement strand
TCTGGTTGATAGTGCCCGAGGTTTCATCCAGCTCCACCGCGTCCACCAGCGCATTACGCGGAGCAGTAGCACCAAAGATACCGGTGCCCGCCGACGGGTCAGACACCTTGCCGCCAGAGAATCCCATTTCTTCCATGGCCTGCCAGATCCCCTCAGCAATAGGCACAGGGGTGTAATACTCGTACGCAGATCCTTTCTTATCGTCTGCCCCTATCAGGCCACCACCATTACCGGTGTAGCTGGCCAGGGTCTTTCGCTGTTCTTCTGATAGCTGATCAGCATCTACCTCGCCAGCCTTAATCTTGGCTACCAGGTCAATCGCTACGTCGTTCGCCTTCTGACGCTTGCCTTTGGTCATACGGACTTCGCGCTCATACAGAGCGGCCGTCTCCGGGCGTTCACGCAGCTCAGGGGATTCGGAAGGAGCGTCAGGCTGACGATTGTCGGTGGTCTTATCGGAGTTATCCGCCCCCAGAGAGAGGCGGATTTCATTGAGGCGTTTCAGTAGCCTGATACGCCCCATCGCAGCGGTAGGGCCGGACCCTTTCGGGTCCTTAATATCGTTTCGAAGCTGCCCCAGTTCCTTAATTAACTTCAAGCGGGTTAGTGGGTTCATACCCGCCTTATCAAAGGCTATTCTCACAGCAGCTCCTCAGATATCTATGACATATTGTTTGTGGCCTCAAGCATGGCTTTCTCTACGGCGTTGATAGCGGAAGTCAGCTTCTCTTCCATTGCGCTATCGCCCTCGATACGACCAGCAATTGCCTCTATCTCCTCAATCACTGCGTTGTCTGTTAAATCCAACTCGCCCGCAATGACTTGATTCAGGTAGTCATTATCTGGGTTAGAAGGGGCTTGTTCCGGGCTGCTTTCCGGGGCTGGTGTCGACGGCTCTAAAGCCGGCTCCGATTCTTCAACAGTACCACGCCCGAGCGCCTGATTCAGCGACTTCGGATCAAAGTGCAAGTCCAGCTCAATGCCGGGCTGCTTCGTTATATCCGCAATGCTGATATAGCCAAGCTCGCCGCCCTGGCCAAAGCTGGCCCAGCCAAACGCCTGATCTACTCCGCCATCCATGTCTTTCTCAGTGATATACGCATCGTAAGAGCCGCCGAAGTAATGCAGGTAAGCCGTGGCATTCATGCCCTTACCGTCCTGCTCGTAGGTCTTAGCCATGGTGTCGATACGCTCTTTCAGCTCGATTATCTTGTTGGCAAAAAATGTTGCCTCTTCAGATGCGCGTATATTTTTCGCCAAAACCTGAAACTGGGCATCCGGAATAAAGGCTTTTATTTTACTGATCGCATCAAGAGCTTGATTCTTCAACTTTTGAGCAGCCTTTTTATCATCACCATAATTATCATTGATCAGTCCGTTAATCCGTCGTTGCTCAATCAAGGCTGCTCCCATCCATGCGTCAGCAGTCTGGAAAGATACGGAACTTCTCACATAGTCTGGGATTTTGCCTGTTCCCTTCAGACGCGGGAAATATCCCATTATGGAGCCGAAATATTCGACCTGTTCTTCCGCTTGATTAACCAGGCTTCGAAGCTCTTCGAACGTCAATCCGTCGGTTTCAAATACCTCCGGTGTACGGGAGCGAGGGATATCAATGACACCGTTTTCATTGACTAGCGAGTGCCATGGAAGGTGCTCTACTTCACCATTTTCACGGCGCACCTTGACGAACTTATTGCTGTCAGATTCTTCCAGAACGTCTATTTTCTCAAGATCTTTTGGAGTCCCGTCAGCGTTATAGCCATCAGATAGGTAGGCTTTGCGTAGTACTGTATATTCAGATCCAGCAGACGCAGCCTGATCCTCATTGTCGTTGGGTTTACCACTCAGCAGGCCGGTTAGCGCCTCACCCACATCAGTAATGCGGCGACTTTCTTCAATGACGGTATCATCACCAGACAAGCCGCGGTAAATCGTGATCGCGTTACCATCAACAGCCAGACGGCCAACAGGTTCATTGGTCTGAACGTCAACAATCTGCGCAATAATTCGAGCCTTGGCCGGCACCTCTGCAGCATCAAACAGACCACCAGAAAGAGAGGCGTCGAAGTTACCGAAGTTCACCCGGCCACCTTTACGCTTGATCAGCTCGACGGCCATGTGCAACGCTTTTACAAACGCTTCGTCACGATAGTTGCTGGCGTCCTCACTGGCACTCAAGCCGTACATTTCGTACAGCTCGCTCATGTCGTCGCTCATCATTTCTTCATGCAAATCAGACGCGTAGGCCGACAGGCTAAGTGCATTAATTTCGTGACCGTCTACAAACAACTTGCCATTGTCGTCTTCAATATCGACAGAGAAAGCGCCCAAGGTGTCGCCATAGCTTGCGGTGATAAAGTTCGGGTTCTCAGCGTCTACTGAATACTCCCAGCCCATACCCTTCAGGAATTCAGCCAGTCGCACGCCTGCAGGCAGGAGAGAGTCAGGGGCAGGAATTTCGAAGCCTGCAAGTTTGTGAATGCGATCAGCAATAACACTAGGAACGTCCTTGAACTCGTCTTCGATAAAAATATCCCTGAGCGAATATATTACGCCCACGTTATTTGCACCTGAGCTGCTGCGCCGGAATTCGGTGTAAATGCTTTTTTCACCCAGAACCAAAGGCCACGCCTCTGACTCACTGCGCTTATCCCACCCCAGGTCAAACAGGCGCGCACGCACCTGATAAATCCGGTCGCTGAATGCAGCATCCAGAACGTCGGCATAATCATCCAGAGCGTCAGCGTCCACCAGCTTGGCGTAGCCTTCCGGGGTCACCGCTTCCTCTGGCGACACATTCAGAGGTTCAACCGCCACCATTTCAGGCGCTTCGCCTTCAATGAACAGGTTCAGAACCATGTTTCCTGTCAGGCTGCCTGACGCCGTATCATCCAGAGCAACATTGTCCAAAACTTGACCAGCATCCGGTTCGGTGCCATTATTGTTGGTAGGCTCATCCCCTGAATGGTTGTCAGGGATCGATTGGTCTGCATCAACGGCGCTGGCACTGTCCAGCGCCGTTTTTGTTTTCGCCTCAAGTAAGAGGTCATAGTGCAGCATGCCGTTCACGTCCTTCTCAATCAGAACGGTGACGTTGTGACGCTCACCATCGATTGAAACGCGGTTACTGAGGCGGTAATACAGCTCTACACTGCGCTTATCCGCAACCTTGTGGTTCTTCTCAATGACAGGAGTGCGTGCAGTGGCAATAAGCTGCTTCAACCCTGCCAGCATTTTCAGCTTCAACGGGTTACCCGTCATCGTCATGGTCTTCTTGATTCCGCGCTTGCGGATCTCAACATCGGCATCCAGCGCCGGTACGTTGACCATCTGCCCACGCAGGCTGTCGAGATAGTCCCTTGTTGCCGCACGGCGGGCCTTCTTGCCTTCCTCGTCGTCTGCGAAGTTGCCAAGCTCGTCACCGTCCAGGGTGACGCTATTGCGCTCAATCTTGGCTTCCAGTTCATCGTCTACCAGACCGTACAACTCTGAAACTGCCGCCTCGATCGACTTATCGCCATCAGGGAAGGCAACGAAAGCCATTTGCCCGATCTCATCACCTTCATAAGCACGAAGCTCGTCATCTTCATAAAGCACACGTACCGCCATGCTCTCGCCATCACTGCTCAGTGTTCGACGGAATGCACCATCATCGCCTTTGGTCCAACCAGCATCGATGAGCGCTTTTTCAACTTTCTCGCCAATGACCGCACCCTCGGAAATATCGATTTCCTGCTTATCAGCTGCAAAGCGGTCAGCGCCAGACCAGGCACGGCCGTTGTAACTAATATGAGCAACCTGAACGCCATCCTGATAGACCTGACCGCCATTAAAGTTACTCGCGCCCAGTTCATTGCGATCAATGAAACCGCGCACCACTTCAGAGGCTTCTTTCATGCTGGACACTGGAGCATAGCGAACATCACCCAAATCCTTAGGCGGTACGCTGTAGCCTTCATAGCCCTCTTTGCCACGACCGAGGTAACCAGGCGCGTGAGACAGCACGACATACATACCCTCTGCCGGGACTTCACCACTTACGATGTCACCATTCCGTTCGCCGATCTGCTCCGCATTGGCGGCAGCACCAGAGGCTGAGAGTGATGCCTGATAGTCAGCCTGAATTGCTTGCAAGCTGGCGAGTTCCGCTTTAGCGTCTGCCAGTTCAGTTTCCAGCTGATCATTTGCGGCCTCTGCTTCCTCGATCATCGCCCGGGTATCAGCAGCACGCTTCTGAGCCGCTGCAAAGCGCGTCATGTTTTTCTCTGCCAGCTTCATAATCCGGCGAGCCACTTCACGAATATTGAGGTCCTGACCGCGCTCCGGAGCGACTGCGATAGTGATGTCAGTACGGTTCAGAAGCCACTTCCATGAGACCACTTCGTCAGTCGGCATGATCTTCTTGGGCGTAGTGTCTGGGTTGTGCATGTAGATGGTGACCGTCTGGCCATCGGACAGCGTAAAGATGGCTGCCACGTTAGCGCTGCCCGCGCTGGTAAACGGTTCTGAGATCTCAAGGTTGGACACCTCAAGTTCGGAGCTGGTGCGATTCAGGACACGCTGAACCACATCCATCTTGCGCTCCATCTGCGCGAATGGCATCACCAGGGAGTCGAACGTCCCTTCGTCGTCAGCATCGTCTTTAATGCTGTCCATAGTCATTGGCGTGTAGAACATTTCCGGGTCGTCATCTTTGCGACGCAGATCATAAAGAACACGGTCCAGGTTGCTACCAACGGGTTTGGCGGCTGAGTCCCATGAAATGTGCTTGAGCAACAGGCTTTGCATACGAGATACCCCTTTTTTGAAGTCGCTAGGGACAACAGCACGCGCAGGTACGCCGCTGGCTATCCATTTTTTAAAGTCGTTGATGGAGACAGGAACCATAGAGCCGAGCCCTTGCCAGTTCCGGTCGTAAGAATTTAGGTAGGCATTGCGGGCCTGACTTTCGTCGGCAAAGCCCAGCATTACCTTGTGTTCGTCGAAATTGCCGCCCAACACCTGATTGACGATATACAGTGTTTCCGCATCTGGTACCGGGCCGATAAACACGTCCAGTTCGTCGCCATCAGCACCCGGCACGCCCGCAAAATAGCCGTAGTGGGCAGCCATGCGGCATGACCAGTGCTCACCCATATAGCTGACGCCCGTGCGAAGACTGTAGCGGGGCTGCTCAATGACAACGGGCATCCCCTGAATAGCAATGCGCCCTTTTTTGTAGTTACCGGCGACGTGCTGTTTATCTGAGGGACAGGGGGCGGCGTTCAAACCGTGGGCGCCCGAGTGTGCAGCCTCTTCGATTTCTGCAATCAGCTGCTCGCTCATGCGGCACCTGCCGCTGTAGCCTCAGAAACACCAGTAACGACTACTTTGGGCTCTTTTTCTGACGCCATACCCAGAAACTCAGCACGCGAGCGCTTGAAGTAATCAACAGCCAATTCAACGGTGTCGAAAATCTTACCGCTCAGATACCAACCATCACTTACGGCTGTAATGCGATCAATCACCTTGCGACCGTCTTTGATCTGATAGGTGTACTGGTCTTTGCGTACCAGGCGGTATTCAAACTTTTTTGCGGGCTCATCCCCCGCTGACGCGTTCGCAATTACCTCATCAGGCAGTGCGGCTTTAATAGCGCTGATCTCGCTCTGCACGTCGTTGAGCTCTTCACGCAACGCCTTTTGACGCTCAAGCACCGCCTTTGCGGTTTTTCGTGGGGTGGCCTTACGACCAGTAGGCTTGCGGATCTTTGTTTTAGCGAGACGCTTCTGGAAAGCTGTGCGGCCGCGCTCGAGTCGTCCGGCGATTTCGGCAATAGACTTTGAGTGGTCGTCCTGTTCACGCATGGGCACGCGTGTACCGTTGACCATGACCTGATAAACGTCACCAGACTCTTTGATCAACATAGTGACCTTTTGCGAGTCGGTGAAGCTAATGAACACCTTGCGGTTTTTAACGCCAGCGGTGGTCTTTACCTTGGGATCAATCTCAACATCAAGAACATCTGCGCCGCCCTTGTTAAATAGACGCTCAATCTTCTTTTTTTCGGCGGGTTTGAGTGTGTCGCGGTCGAACGGAAATAGAATGTGGTCGGTAGCCATGGTTTACCCCTCATTGTTTCATTCCATTCTGAGGTAGAAGGGCTTTTGATATAGCTACGTTTTCCTATCCGGCTTCCTGCCCAAAATCGGCGAGAAACGCATCAATAGCAGCCTCTGCCAGCGCTTCCATGCCTGCCGATATTGCCGGTACCGCCGCTTTATAGGTTGCCATGGCCGCGGCTTTTTGTGGTGCGTACGCGTGCGTAGCCACTTGCGCATTCCATGACGCCGCCCATGCAGTGGTTTCGGTATCTATGGCTGTTCCGATAGCCACCAGGTAAACAACACCGGGCGCACTGCCCAAGTACGCAAACTCTGTAGATATGGCAGCGGCCATAGTGCTGATTGTCGTGGGAGAGGCAGACGTCCAGCCGCTATCAATTCCAGCGGCCAGCTTATTCACCACGGGCGCGTCTTCGGTAAATGAACACGTCAGCGACTCTGTTGTATCACCAATCGTTTGATCAACGGTGAAGGTGGTTCCCACCAGCGCGGCCTTGATCGTTGCTACTCCCGGTGACGGCATTAGCTGCCCACCAGTACTTTAGTGGATGCACCGATATGCGCCCCACCAGTAAACTGACAAGGAGTGTTCAGACCAACACAGCCACCGAGCGCGCCATCATTGAGCGTGATAGTTGCGGCTTCGATCACTGCGTTCCCCGTCGCACTAACGTTCACATTGCCCTCCGCCTCTACTGAAATATTATTCCCCGACATGGTAACCGAGGTTTTACCGTCGCTCGCAATTATCTTCAGCGCATTATCTGCGGTCAGTTCAATATTAGCCTGGTGAATGCGGCGCCACTGCGTGTCAACGCCTGCATTAGGGTTGCGAAACCCGGTAATCAGTGGATAGCGGCTGTCGCCACCAATAAACTCAATCCAGACTGTATCGCCGGTCAGGATCTCGATTTCGGTTGCGTGCTCCCCTTTTGAGCGGCTGCCTACCGGGTACTCGATTTCAGCCATAGGCATGACTTTGCCGCCATCGGTCACCCCGGGTATTGATACTCTGGCCTGACGCGTATCTGGCAAGTACTCCGTCACCACCGCTGGGTATCTTCCAGTCATAATTTGCATATCAGGACTCCAGACGTGCAAGGAATAATTTCGTGTATTGCCGAGACCCTGTGCCTGCTCCCGCGCCTGCCAAGGCGTGTGCAGCAGTGACAATAACCATGGGAGACTTACGACCCGCAACCAGCACGGTATCGCCTGCCTTCAGACTCTGGTTGTACGGGATCTTCACTTCATGCGATTGCACAAGGGCTCGAGACATATTGTTCAGCTGGAGCACGGACTTAGCCGGCGAGAACTGAGTCACACGGTCACGGTTCCAAGCGCCGGTTACAACCCCCCCGGTCGCGTCCGTGCTGAAGTAATTCGGTACTTGATGACGCTGTAAAAACTCGCTCTCTGTCTGCCGCGCGTTGATATCGGAGAGAGTCAGGACCGGTGCACTGTTCATTAAATCGCGGTACCGAAGGAACTCCATCGCACCGCCAGACCAGCGCAGCGAACCGCCCTGTGTCTGCATAACCTGTCGCACGAGAAAGGACGGCGTGTGTCCTTTCAGGCAGTAGAAGCGATCAATATTAATATCCGACTTAACACCGGATAAGCTGGCCCCGGTTGCGCGATATACCGCCGCCAGCGTAGTGCCTTCCATAATGATTGCGCGCGGGCTTACATAGCCGATTTGAATCACGCTTTGCAGTAAGCAGGTCACACTTATCGCAGAAATCGAGCGCTCAGATTGAACTGCATCAATCACTACAGGCCGGGTTTTGACTATCTGCATCTTCTCGCCAGTCGACAGAACAAGGGTTTTACCCTCTTTCAGCAGGGTCGATGTCTCACCGTCTGACCGGATGTCAGCTTCGAGCGTGATAGGTATAGGGGAAAGGTCGGATCGGAGGGTTGCGCTTAGCAACGCATCCCCGCGAACCTGACGGCCATTCTCAAAATAGAGAATCATATCGTGATGATGTCACTATTAAATGCGAGCTGAGGCAGGCGCTCCTTGTACGCTTGGATCTCGCCAGATATTTCACTGGACGTGCGACCAAACTGGGTAATCCCCATGACCTGAGTCGCTTCCATCTGTACCGCCTGCTCTTTTTCCACATAGAGAACAAACAGCGGTTCGATTAACGACCACTCGCTCGTAGTGACTTCTGTACTGCCCGTTATCTCGAAAGGCGTCTCCCCGTCGTCACTCGCCATGGACGCCCAGCCAGCGTAATACTGGGTGGCATTGACTGCCAACCCTTCTACGTCGTCAGGGTCCAGGACGCATGTGTCCCGGATGCTGAGATAGGCGGCTGCGCGCTGCGACAGATTAGCCATTCAGAGACTCGGCGTTGCCTTCCAGATCATCACCGTAGTAGTGATAGAACAGTGTTCCGTTGATCTGCAGTGGTTGTTGACGGCTTTCCCAGTCGCGGTCTACCGGCTCAGCAGTAAGGGAGCATTTCTTGTAACGCTTGGCCCGAGTAAATCGCTCTGGCGTGCCTTCGTAGACCACCATGTCGAACGTACCGCCATCAGCAAGCAGAGCGACCAGCAGAGCATCAGCTGAACCAGTGACCGTCTCCAGAAACGCAACAGCGCCTTGTTGGTGTCCGGTTGCCTGAGTCGCCTGCCAATGAACAGTCCCCATAGGGCCAGGAACCTCCATGGCCTCGCCCGGCGTCAGTACCGCCCACGGGATCTGTCGAACCAGTTTAAAGGTCGCGCCCTCATACCCCACAATTTGCGCAGTAAAATCACTGGTTACCGCAACCTGTGCGCCGTCGTGAACGCGATTGTGAATATTCTTGAGTGTATTTCCGGTGTTTACAGCCATCGTAATGTCCTCGCATGTCTGAGGACATTGTGTAGGCGCGATGGATTATTCCCGGCGCTGTTTTCCGGTATCGGCAATGATGGTCTGCAGGGCTTCCAGGCGGGCTGCCACGATGTGATATTGCTGGTAGTTTTGAACAACAACCGTCACGGCTCGTGCCAGTGTGGCACAGTGGATCAGATCTCCTTCAGCGGGGGCGCTGGCTCCATTAACGCCTCTGGGATCTCCGGGTACTGACATACTTTTGGCTGCGGCGTTGAGCAGGCGCACAGCATCAGGGGTAACAACACAGTCGCTATTCGGAACATACTTAACTACCTCTTTGGTGATAGTGTCGCCTTTCAGTGTGATGGTTTTTACCCGATCCACATACTTAACGACCTCTTTAATCTGAATGTCTGCAGTACGCTGTACCTCTTCCGTATCTGCCTTGGCTTGCTGCTCTTCCCGCTCAGCCTGTACTTTCTTCGCCCAGGCAAAACCCGAGAAAAAACCCGCGGCGAATATCGACGCCAGCACCGTCACTAATAGTTTTTTACTCACTGGGCTTACCCCCTGAATTAACATACAGTCCGAACCAGGCGGCAGCCGCCCCCCAAACAACAGAGACGAACGCCGACTGAGCGTTTGTTGGAATCTCAAGCGACATAAACCACTGAGCTATCTCAAGGCACATATAGCCATAAAGGCACACCAGCAGACGCGGAACCAATCGCCACCGATCGAGTTTCTCCGGAGTAATCATGCTGGCCACTCACCGGTTAAAAGCATTATTGCGGTTTTCTGCGCGCGGTGCGGTGTCTGGTTCGCCCAAACACTATCAAGCGCCTCGTCGTGTGCCCGCTGCCAGTCACCCGCAGCCAGAGCACTCAGCATCTTCTTGAACTTTTTAACGCCGCGCTCACCCATCTGGTACACCATGCTGATCAGAGCACCATGACGCACACCATCAAGCCCCGGGCAAAGAGTGTTAGCCACGGGTGCCAGTTCGCGAATATCTTCTTCCAGCCAGAACTTAGCGACGCGCTCTGATACTTCCAGCTGATAGAAATCAAGCGGCGCGCCTTTAGGGCCCAGCTTTTTACCATAGCCAATGGTCGGATAACCTTCAGAGCAGTGATACGCGCGTGCGCGATAACCTTCAAAAAGCGCGATTAAGTCGACGATATTCATAGGCTACTCTCCTCGCGGGTGAATAAATGAGCGAACCATTGCGGCCACGTTTCCGTGCTCTCGGTAAATGACATAGCACGACAGAAAAAACAGGGGGATCAGAAAGGCGTACCAGGGTGTAGCTGTCAGACAAATGTCGCGGGATATAACCCGGATAGCCACGGCACCATGCACGACGATCAGTAACCAGGCGAGAAAACTGTACTGGGGCTTAAAGCGGGTTTTGGCACGTTCTCGATCAAATGCCACCAGCCGGAGAACAATCAAGGAGCAGAGCAGAACTATCAGTATCTCGAACGGATTCAGAGGTTGTGAATAAACTGCCGTTGCTTCAATCATGTTATTTCCTTCCGAACCACTTATGTAGTGTGTCCGACTTCTCAATGGTTTCCCGAATAACGACTCCCAGCGTGACGCTGATAAGCCCCCCAATAAAACCAGCGATAACCTTCGATTCTACGAAACTATTATCGATGATTTCACTTGTAGCGCTGTAACCTACGACAACGCTGATAAACAGATACAAAATGCGCTGTAGCACACCTACATCACGCACACTGGTCACGAACACAGCAGCACCCGCCAGGGCGCCTATTGCACGTTCGGCATCCAGTCCGATAATGGCTGCACCAATGGGAATAGAAATTGTGGCCACTCCCACCGCTGTTGTGTTCGGATCTATCACGCGCTCTCCTAACGTCTTGCTTTTATCAAGGTATCGATGCGATCAATCAGCGCTCCGCGATACTTGTCATCAATCTCTTTTCTCTTAGTCCACTCCTTGTATGCCTCACCATCAAAAAACTCTTCAGCGCGGCTTATTGGAGTGTTAAACGCATCGTTCAGCGGTGTTGAAGAATATAACGCGAGTTCATGCGCCTGCCGTTGCCAGTTTTC
>CEPZ01025296.1_pt1 | contig 11028 bp, 9 predicted proteins | sample 530461 | NCBI WGS metagenome assembly CEPZ01 (sample SAMEA2620106, study PRJEB7988) | marine metagenome | isolation source: saline water (ENVO:00002010), including | reverse complement strand
ACTGGCGTAGATGAGATTATCGTTCGGAATGGTATAGCAGTGGGAGTTCGACTGGAAAACGGCGATGAACTCTCCGCTCCCCTGATTATCAGCAGTGCCGGAGTAGCTAACACATACGGCAAATTCCTCCGCACAGCTGAAATCTCTCGACCGCCTCTGACCAAAGTCGAACCGTCGAACGGCTATATCTGTCTTCATATTGGAATCAAAGAGTCGGCTAAGGCACTTGGGCTTCAGAACTCTAACCTGTGGGTCCACGCAAGCTATGACCACGACCAGAACTATAACGACCATCTGAACGGTGGGATGACTTCAACACCGCGCTCTGCTTTTATCTCTTTTCCTTCAGCCAAAGACCCCACATGGGATGAACAACATCCCAATAGATGCACTATAGAAATAGTTACTCTCGCCTCCTATGACTGGTTCAAACAATGGGAGGAGACGAAATGGAAAAAACGAGGGGCGGAGTACTTGGAGAAAAAAGAAGAGCTTTCCGATGGATTGCTGAACATCCTCTACAAACACGTCCCTGAAGTACGTGGAAAAGTGGACTATGCAGAGCTCTCCACCCCGCTCACCACCCGGGATTTAGCCAACTATCCCCGGGGTGAACTTTATGGTTTAGCGCACACTCCTGAACGGTTCCAACAAAAATGGCTTCGACCCAAGACATCTGTGAAGAATCTCTACCTCACCGGTCAGGATATCATTAGCGCCGGTGTGACTGGCGCTCTTTTCGCGGGAGTACTCACAACTTCCGCTATTCTGAAAAAAAATGTGCTAAAAGAAATTTAACATCACAGAATTATAAATCTGCCTTTGGCTTGAAACATCCTAATTCAAATATCTTTGTACTCGGAGGTGCCTCATTAGATACTCTAACAGTTAACGGAATTGATCATTCATCACCCGGTGGTGCCGGACTTTATACGGCATTGGCTGCTGCTAAATGCGGCGCTGTCGTTACCCTTTTTGCACCCATACCCGATCCAATGCCTGAGGAAATTGCTCAAGTTGCTTCTATTGTCGAATGGATTGGGCAAAAAGTCTCTCCAGAGAATTTACCGAGCTTCCATATTATTCAGGAATCCGGTGATACAACCTACAAAAAATCATTTTTCGGCGCTGAAGAGACTTTAACACCCAATGATTTACCTGACGATCTATCTGAATTTGACCTGGTTCATGTAGCACCGCTTGGTAACAGTGCTCGACAGCTTCAATTCATTCATGCCTGCCGTGAGCGAGGTGCTAAACTTATATCAGCAGGAACAGGTAAACCGTTGATCAAAAACAACCCTGAATTGATAAAAGATGTTTTCGACGAGAGTGATATGTTTTTTATGAATGAGGAAGAAGCCAAAGTACTTTTCCCTGATCAAAGGAAAATTCAAACAAAGACCAGAAAAAATCTTTTTATTACAAGGGGCTCTAGTGGCACATCGGTTTATCTTGGCGATCACAAATATGATGTTGAAGCTGTAACTGTCAAAGCAGTGGACCCAACCGGAGCTGGTGATACGTTTTGTGGAGCTGCTATTTCTGGGATCGTGAGCGGAGATCATCCGGTAAAAGCAGCCATGAATGCTTCATCTTTAGCGGCAGAAATGATTACTGAGATAGGTCCAAGAAAACTACTAACTAATTCAAAACTACCGAGAATCAAAACCGATAACAGAGTCAAGGTAAACCAGAAACAAATTAATCTTACTGCAAAACTAATTTCAACACTTAAAGAGGAAAAGCCATTCGATTTTATTGCTTCTTCCCTCCCCCCTAATAAACATCCACTTACTGTAGATTTCTTTTTTATCACCACATTGCAGCAATTCAGCTTCTGGTCGATTAAGAACGATCATTACCATTTACCCTTGATTGACATCATTGGAGGTGAAGAACTAAAGGGGTCATTTTACCTCTTCATGGCTTACAAACAAAAACTGGATGACGACCCTGAATATTTTTCCCCGGAACGCCAAGCTAACCAGACATTAGAAGAAATGCAGATACTATTTCGTTCTGATGATGGACAAGATATCATGCCGGCAGTGGAACTCCATTGGGATGCTGCACGACGCTTTGGAAAAACCCTTCTGGAACTGGGCTGGACACCACAAAACATTCTGCGAACAGCCATGGAATCAAAGCTGCCACTGAAAACATTCCTGTCCATGCTGGACCATGTAGGCGGTTACCGGGAAGATCCATTACGAAAGAAAAGTTCATTGCTGGCAATGATACTGAATAACCGTCCAGAAAAATATTTTGAATTTGGAGAAGGTGAATTCTTACCTCCTATAATCGACTATCATTGTATGCGGTCCAATTTACGAATGGGACTGATCGATATATTAGATGATGAACTTCGGAGTAAACTGGAAAATAGAGCCTTAATTTCAGACAAACATGAATGGGCTGTCCGTTTCGCTGCATATAAGGCGGTGGAGCAGCTGCCAACTCTATCAGGAAGATCTATGGCAACAGTGGATGAATATTTCTTCTTTTCCCGAAAACGGTGCCCAGAAATGAGTGAACCTGAATGTTCAAATTGTAGTGCGGATAAGATCTGCGCTCACAGAAAGGAACTGTTTCAACCAGTGATTAGAACAGATTTTTATTGAGTTTCTTATAATCTGATTTATAAAGAGTGCAATCTGTATTCAATTCAGCCGCACTAAAAACTACAGTGAAAATATGATTGTCCTTAAAATTATGGGCGGTATTCTATATGGCGGCATCGAAGGAGCTGCAACCGGATTCATTTACTCTTATAAGTTTATGTTCGCTCAAACCGCCTATCCAATTCATCAAGCGATAGATTTACAATAATCGGTCGCCCGTGCGGACAGTAATAGGGGTGTTTGGTGGCAAAGAGACGATCCACCAGATTCTGCATCTCATCCCTCACCAATGTATCTCCGGCCTTGACAGCCGCCTTGCAAGCATAAGACGCAGCAATCGCTTCCCTAAATGAGGCGTATTCCTGCTGATGCTCCAGATAATAGTCAATGATCTCCTTCAGCACCTGCTTCTCATTTCCCCACCCCAGTTCGTTGGGAATCCCTTCCACCATAACAGTATTCTTTCCAAAATCACTCAGTCGAAAGCCAATTTTTTCGAGATAAGGTAAAAGATCAACCAATGAAGCGTAATCATCAGCTGAAAACTCCACCACCTGTGGAAAAAGGAGCGTCTGGCTCGGCATGGGACTTTTATCCATAGCTGCCAGCGCTTGTTCGTAAAGGACTCGCTCGTGAGCCACATGTTGATCAATGATCACCAATCCACTAGTGATCTGGGATACAATGTACTTATCGTGAACCTGCCAGATGTTCTCCAGATTGATGAGCGGTTGCTCTTCCCGGTCTGACATGGTCCGGACATATTCAACTGCCCGCTCCAGGCTGTTTTCCCTGCGAGGCTTACCGGCACTCTCCAGTGGACGATCAAACGTGATTCCGGCTTGAGATATTTCAACTGTGTTAGCTTCAAAATCATGTGCTTCATGCGGAGAAAAATCCGGTGCTGTCGCCAAAATCTCTTTCAGCGCCTCAGTAACTGCGCTTTTTACCACATGGTACACTTTCCACTCGTCGCGGAAACGTACTTCGGTCTTCATGGGATGAACGTTCACATCCACAAATTTCTTAGGAACCTGAAGATTAAGGACAAAAAACGGGAACTCCCCACGAGATACAAGTGATCGATATGCTGAGAAGACTGCTGAGCTTAGAAGACGATCGCTTATCCATCGATGATTCAGAAAAATGTACTGCTCTCCCCGCCGCTTGCGAACGAGGTTCAGGTTCCCGATAAAACCATTAATTTTGAACGGCTCCTTCTCATATAGGACGGGAAGGACATTCTGCTTGTAAGTAGGATCATTCACTTGACCGATACGGTCTTTTAGAGAGTTACTTTGCAGATTCATCAACTCTTTTTCTTCAGATACCAATCGAAAAGCAATCTCAGGATAACTGAGGGCAAACCGCTTTACAGATTGAATGATATGCCGCATTTCAGTTTTTGGACTTTTCAAAAATTTCCGCCGAGCTGGCACGGAGAAAAACAGTTCGCTCACTGTGATGGCAGTCCCTTTGGATCGAGAAGACGGCTGCGGTTCGCCAATTGTCCCGTCTGTTATGGTCAGTTCATGACCGCTACCGGAGCCATCAGCTGCCGAGAGAATCTTCACTTTCGCTACGGAAGCAATACTGGGCAGCGCCTCACCGCGGAATCCGAGAGTACCGATCTGCTCCAGATCTTTTGCTGAGCTGATTTTAGAGGTGGCGTGCCGGGAGAATGCCAGTACCAGGTCTTCGGCGGACAAACCTTCGCCGTCATCGATCACCTGAATCAAGGTTTTACCGCCTCCCTTCACGATGATCTCCACTGATGAAGCATCGGCATCGATGCTGTTTTCTACCAACTCCTTCACCACAGACGCCGGGCGCTCTACTACCTCACCAGCGGCAATCTTATTTTTTAGGTCGTTGGATAGAACTTTGATTCTAGACATTATGCTCCAGCTATCACCTTCTCCACTTGAGTGATCACTTTTCTCTTCAATTCTGCAGCCGACCGCTCCAAATCGTTCACTTCGTCAGTGACACCCTTCTTGAATTTTTCATCCTCTATATCCGCCAAGTTGATGAGCACATTCAGCCGAGCTCCACGGAGGCCTGCCAGGGCTGCTTCCGCTGCCACACCGGCGTCACTCACTGATGCTGCCAGACCTTCCCGGGCGACCACATCTGCCAAGTCAAGCACCTCACTACACAGTTTGGCTATTTCCAGTGGAATCTTTGTGGCGGCTTTGGTCGATTCCTGAACAGCAGTATGTCGAGCCGTCTTCTGCTCATCTGTTTTTTTCGGTAGTCGCATGGCTGCCATCAACTCGTTGAACGCTTCCGTATCAGCGTCCACTAGAGTTGAGAGGCGATCCTTCAATTCCTGCGCTTTAATACCCAAATTTTCCATTTGGGACTTCTTTTCTTCCATCCCCTTCTTTCCATGAGTCAATGCCGCAACCATACTGGCCAGGGCGGCAGCAAGTGAGCCCAAAAGAGCGCTTACAGATCCGCCGCCGGGAGCGGGGCTGTCCGTGGAAAGTTCTTCTACAAAGTCCTTTACCGTCATGGATATAAGTCCTCCCTTATCGTTTCTAACTGCATATTCGATGATCTTTTCCTGAGCCACGAAGGGTGCCACATCATTAAGTCCCAGAGACTGAACAGCAATCTCCACCAGTTCGCTCACCGGGACACCAGACGTCCTCCCTTGTTTTTGCAGATAGTGCCTCCCAGCCATTAGGAGCGCATCCAGCGGGATCAGGCCCACGAGCTCGCTTCCTGTTACTCTCAGACCCCTTTCCTCTGCCAACCTGCAGGCAGCGTCATAAACTTCGTGGATTGATGAAACTTTGTAATTCGTAAAATTGATAGAAATTTGTGCACGGCTGTAGGTATCTACATACCACCCAACCGCCTTCACATCTTTGAACATACCGAGTACTTTTACTGCTTTACCCTTCTCATCGCGGACGATTTCTCCATCGAGGAGATTTTTGGATATAGGATTGGGATTGCGTTTGCTTCTTCCCTTTTCCCTGAGCTCAAAGGCAATGTCTGTGGCCCACCGCCCATCTTTGGTGTTGAGGTTAATATTGTAGGCGATAAGAAACTCTCGGGCACCCATGATAGTAGCTCCACTTTGAGCATTGAATTCTGGAGCACCGAAATCGGGTTTCCAATTGGGATCCTTTAGTTTCTCCTCAAGTCCTTCATATTCACCGGCTCTGACAATTGCCAAATTTTGGCGCTCAGGAGTAGCAGCAGCGTGCTCATAAAGATAGACCGGTATTGCCAGCTCATTCGCCACTCTCTCTCCCACTTCCTTTGCATACTCGACGCAGTCGTCCATGGTAACTCCGCTAACCGGTACAAAGGGACAGACATCCGTAGCTCCCATCCGGGCGTGAGTTCCTTCATGAGTCCGCATGTCGATAACTTCGGCAGCCTTGGCGATGGCCTGAAAAGCGGATTCCTTCACCGCCTCCGGGGAGCCCACAATGGTCACCACTGTCCTATTCGTATCTGCTCCGGGATCTACATCTAAGAGAGTTACGTCATCAACTGCCTCAGCAGCATCTGTGATGGCACGGATTTTCTCCAGGTCATTCCCTTCACTGAAGTTCGGTACACATTCTACTATCTTATCCACCATTCTTACCTACGACAGATTAGATAGATACCACATAAAGCCTAGTACGATAGCTAATATTAAAATCAACTTCCAAATTGTTTTACTTGGTTTCCTTCTTTCCATGATTCGCTTGAAGTGTACTTCGTGAGTCATGACATCAGTCCAAAAGTAAACAGTTCAGAGAAAAACTTGACAAACGGTCCAATGAATGACCAGAAAATGGAACGACCTGTCATCATTCCCATCATGATGAGTCCCATGAGTGCCCACGGACCGTACATTTCCATCTGATCGGCAATGTGCTGAAATTGGTATGGCAACAGTCCGCGGAGGACTTTCGAGCCGTCCAGCGGGGGGATGGGAAGCATGTTAAAGACAGCTAAGGCCAGATTTATAAACAAACTATATTGTAACATAATAAGTAACATATTGTGAGATCCAAGCGATCCACGCCCCAGCATGGATAAGAGTATCCCTGAAATAAAAGCCAGTACCATGTTCGCTCCCGGTCCGGCCAGAGCCACCCAGAGCATATCTTGCTTGGGATTTCGGAAATAACGAGGGTCAACAGGAACTGGCTTGGCCCAACCAAAATGAACCACAAATAGCATGATAGTTCCGATGGGATCGAGATGCGATAACGGATTCAGAGTGAGGCGTCCAGCCATTTTTGCTGTCGGATCGCCAAATCTTAAAGCGACATAGCCGTGGGCAAATTCGTGGAACGTCAATGCCACCAATATAGGTGGCGCCAGAAGTATCATATCTACCATCTTGGATGAAAACTCCGGTGAACTTCCTTCAAATAACTTCGATCCACATGTGTGTAAATCTGAGTGGTACTGATATCGGCGTGACCAAGCATTTCCTGCACAGCTCTCAAGTCTGCACCGCCTTCGAGGAGATGAGTGGCAAACGAATGGCGCAGTGTGTGTGGACTCACCTGCTTATCGATTCCAGCACTTTTGGCTAAAGTAGAAATAATCCGCCAGACACTTTTTCTATCGATATTTCGTCCTTGTAAATTAAGAAATACGTATCCCTTGCTAAGACCTTTGCTCGCCACTTCCGGGCGAGAATTATTAAGGTATTCTTCCAGACATTCTGCGGCAACCCTTCCCAGCGGAACCAGACGTTCCTTGTTCCCTTTGCCAAGCACACGAATCATACCCTGATTTGCCAGTAGATGCTCCAACTTCAAATTGACAAGCTCAGATACCCTTAATCCTGACGAATAAAGAAGCTCGATCATTGCCTTGTCGCGAGAACCGCTCGGCTTCTCCAAATCAATGGCATTTAAAAGCGATTCCACCTCCGCCACGGAAAGTACTATGGGAAGTTTATCCGTAATCCTCGGCGGTTCCAGCAGTTCCGATGGATCGGTATCAGCAAGTTCCTCATCTATGAGATATTTATGGTAAGAGCTAACAACAGAAAAATTTCTACGAATGCTGGTAGGCTTCAGATGAAGATCGAAAAGCATTTGAATGTATTGTCGAATATGCTTAGGTGTTATATCTGCGACACTTTTCACCGAAGAATCCTCTTGCAGAAAATCGAGATAACGGGCAATGTCATGATTATACGCTTCGATGGAATTGGATGAAAGATTCCGTTCTACTCTGAGGGAAGTAATAAAGTCGCCGAGAAAAGATTCCATGACAATATCATGCTTTGCTGCTAAATCAACTGAACGCCTGCTCCACCAATTCACAGACAATATGCCCAGCTGTTATATGACCTTCTTGTATGTGCTGAGTATCATCGGACGGAATAGAAATCATAACATCTCCAGATTTAGCCAGTTTTCCCCCATCTCGCCCGGTGAATACAATGACCTTCATCCCAAGGTCTCCCGCAGACTCGACAGCTTTGACGATATTATCTGAATTTCCACTGGTTGATATTCCAATCAGGACGTCACCCTTTTGACCAAGTGACTCAACTTGTCTGGAGAACAGAGTGTCGAATCCCACATCGTTTGGCCAAGCGGTGAGAAATGATGAGTCCGTAGTGAGTGAGATGGAAGCCTTACCCGGTCGGACGTGATCCCGCAATCCACCGATGACTTCCGTGGAAAGATGCTGAGCTTGAGCGGCACTCCCGCCGTTCCCGCACCATAGAATCTTGTTGCCGTTTTCCAGTGCAGAAATCATAACCTGTGCTGCATCTGCAATGGATTGACTGCAGTCATCCTTCATCTGGTGCATCATGCCGGATGCTTCAGTTAGTTGAAATTTGATCTGATCAAGATGATTATTCATGTCACTCTCCGTGAATAGCTGAGGCGAACTTTGCCAGAATTGAAAAATCGTCAGCATTCTCTACTACAGTTCCTGTAACCACAAAACTTGCTCCGGCTTCGACTTTTTCTCGAGCTAAGTCCGGTGTGCAGATTCCACCTCCAACGATGGCAGGCAATGTAGTTTCAGAAGTGACAGCACGAATGGTTTCTGTCGGAATGCTTTCCTTAGCTCCGCTACCGGCTTCCAGATAGAGCAGTTTCATTCCAAGATACTGCGCCGCTAATCCGTGAGCCACGGCTAGTTCCGGGCGATTCATTGGAAGAGGTCGGGTGTTGCTCATAAATTCTACAGTAGAGCTCCCACCCCCTTCGAACAGCATGTATCCGGTAGAAATTGGCTCCAGTTCGAGGCTTTTAACAATGGGAGCTGATATCACCTGCTCGCCTATAAGATAATTGGCATTCCGCCCGCTGATGACCGACATGAAAAGGAGTGCGTCAAAGTGAGGTCCCAACTGATTGGCAGCGCCGGGAAACAGAATCACAGGTACCTTCGATAGTTCTTTAATTTGGGCAGCACGCTCGTGGAATTTCCCGTCCATGAACAGACTTCCGCCCACAAGAATTGCATCAGCATTGCTCTCGTTTACGGCCGGGACAAGATCATCCAGAATTCCGTCGTTCTTCCTATCCGGATCGATGAGAACCAGATAACCGGCTCCCTTCTTCTTCCGTACATCCAGAAGATATTCTAATACTTTACTCATTAAGCAAATCCTTTCAGAAATTTGACCATTGTATCTAATTCTTCTTTTGTACTCCGTTCAGTCACAGCAATTCTGAGGTAGTTTGGATCATCATCGAGTGAAGTCCCGACGAGCAGTCCGGCTTCTACTCCCTTTTGCACGAGAGTTTGCGACGGAACTGGGCATTTTGCAACGAATTCATTGAAAAAACGGTCGCCGAACGGAATCTCAAAACCGGGCAGATCTGAAATTTTTGATGATAGATAGTGGCTCTTTTGAAAACAGAGATCAGCCGCTTTCTGAAATCCTTCTTTCCCTAGTAGAGCCAGATAGATGGTAGCGGTAAGCGCCACAAGCCCTTGATTGGTACAAATGTTTGATGTCGCTTTCTCTCGGCGAATATGCTGCTCTCTCGTCTGAAGTGTCAGGACAAAACCGGGTTTCCCGTCAATATCTTCGGTGGCTCCAATCAATCTGCCGGGAACTTTTCTCACATGATCCATCTTAGTGGCAAAGAGCCCCAAATACGGTCCGCCGAAAGAGGGCGGTGAGCCGAAAACCTGACCTTCTCCTGCATATACATCAGCACCGCACTCACCCGGAGGAGCAAACAGTCCGAATGACAGTGGATTACCAACAGCAATGAAGAGCGCCTTCGAATTGCTGCATAATTCTCCCACTCGAGACCACTTTTCTATGAGCCCCATTCGGTTAGGTGATTGAACTACAACCGCTGTCACATCATCATCTAAGTTTTGCTCGATCCACTCCAGATCAGTCACTCCGGCTTTCGTCGGAATTTCCGTAATCTCGAGAGGCGAATGCCGAAGATAGGTTTCCACAACTTGCCGATAGTTTTTATACAATCCACCGGAAAGAAGCACTTTCGTCTTTCGATTTGTCCGCCCTGCCATAAGACACGCTTCACCAACGGCAGAGCCGCCGTCGTAGAGTGAGGCGTTCGCCACTTCCATTCCGGTGATTTCACAGATCATGGTCTGAAATTCGTAGATTGCCTGAAGTGTCCCCTGACTCACCTCAGCTTGATATGGTGTGTAGGCTGTAGCAAATTCAGATCGAGATGTCAAGTACGGAACAGCTGATGGGACATAATGATCATAAGAGCCTCCGCCCAAAAAAGAGATAACGTCGTTCCGGGATAGATTAGACGATGCCAATTTCTCCATTTCCTGTGTAACCTCAAGCTCAGATTTTCCACTCGGGAGCGGTATGCCGGAATGCTCCAAAAGCTCGGGCGGAATGCCGGCAAGCAAGTCGTCGAAGGAGTCGAGACCCATCTGCTGAAGCATTTCTGCCTCAATCTCAGGAGTGAACGGTACGAAGTGACTTTTAGGTTGTGAGCTTTTCGTACTCATCTGCAGAAATCAGTTTTTCCTTTTCACTTTCATCTGACATTTCAATTTTCACAATCCAGCCCAAGCCAAAAGGGTCTTCATTTAAGTTCTCCGGAGCATCTTCCAGATCACTGTTCACTTCTACGATCTTACCGGATAAAGGCGACAACAGATCGGCAACAGTCTTCACAGCTTCGATGGTACCAAACGGATCATCCATAGCTACTTCCATCCCCTCATCGGGCAACTCGATGAAAATAATATCGCCTAACTCGCCTTGAGCAAAGTCTGTAATTCCGATAGTTACAATCTCCCCATCAAATTTCACCCATTCGTGGGTCTCAGTGTAGAGCAAATTGTCAGGAATCGACATATTCGAAAATTCTCCTCATTCTTGTTTATTATTGGGTTGATAATCAAATGTCTCCAGAAAACCGGTATGAAAGTCTCCTCTTCGGAAATCTTCATTACGCAT
>CEPZ01062738.1_pt1 | contig 11040 bp, 20 predicted proteins | sample 530461 | NCBI WGS metagenome assembly CEPZ01 (sample SAMEA2620106, study PRJEB7988) | marine metagenome | isolation source: saline water (ENVO:00002010), including | reverse complement strand
AAAGGCCATTTCATTGAATAACCTCTTAATCTATCATAACTTAAAGGAATTTCAATTTTTAATGATTGAGCCCACACAACAACTAAGAATAATATGATTGTGGCAAGTATTGCTGCTAATGCTAACATTGCTCCTTGAGAATCACCTGCCATTAAACTAATTATAAAAGCAATAACTCTTCCTGATGCTTGGAAGTTTCCTTGAGGGCCTAAAAATCCAAATGCAGAAGTAAATAATCTCCAACCAACTCCTGCTGCAATAAACAAACTAACCCCAGAACCAAATCCCCATTTTTGACAAACTTCATCCATAAATAAAATTGCCAAACCTCCTAAGATTAATTGTAATACTACTAAGAAAGTATAACCTGGAAGAGCTTCTAATCCTTTCATTAAAACATAAATCAATGCTTCAAAAACTATAAAAAATAAAACCATTAATTTTTGTAATCCTTGGAAAAACCTTTTACCTTCCTGAGTGCTTGTGTCAATATCTAAAATCTTACTTCCAACTAATAATTGTAAGATAATAGAAGCCATTACAATTGGCCCAATACCCAGGCTTATAATTGAACCAAAACTTGTTCCCATAATAACTGCTAAATATTCAAATCTTTGTAAAGCATTATTTGCAAGCCCATAAAGTGAAACATTTGACATTACAAAAAACGCACCAAGAATAATAAGTGTCCACTTTAATTTAATATTAAATCCTAATTTTTTCTCAGTAGGAGAAGTAACTTCAGGTAAATGGTGTAAAATGTCTTTGAATACCATTTTAAATATCTTCATCAGATTCTTCTTCTAAGGCTTCATAAACCTCTAAAGTTTCTTCTGTCTCCTCTTCATGTTCTTCTTTAGCCATTTTTTATATTTTCTTTTATTTTATTATCTTTAATATCCTCTGTAGGCTTTTCACTCTTCTGAGTAGCTGTTTCTGTTTTAGCATTATTAGTTGTTTTTTTATCAACTTTATTTTCTTTCACTTCTTTAACAACAGCTTTTCCACCTAATTTTTCAATTTTTTCTTTTGCAGATTTAGTAAAAGCATGAGCTTTAATATCTAATTTACGCTTTAACTCACCATCTCCTAAAATCTTATAATTTTTTAAATCTAACACTGTTCCTTTTCCAAATCTTTTCATCAAAGAATTAAGATTAATTTGGATTTCTCTTAAGTTAATTGCCTTTAATTTTCTTCTTAATGTTCCTCTGCTTGTGATTCCTTGTTTACCAAAATATTTATTTCCATATTTTTTAAGAACTAATGATTTTTTATGGTCTGCTTTTTTACCTGTTCCAGCCATACCAAAACCTCCTCTATGTCCACTTCCTCTTCTTTTTCCTCTTGCTCCACCACCATGGCTATTAGTACCTCTCATTCTTACTGATTTTTTCTTTTTCTTGATTTTAATTACCATCACAACATCCTCTCAATTAATTTATTAATATCTTTTTTATTATTTCCTAAAACTCCTTTAGGATATTGCAACTTACTCTTAATTCCTTTTCTTGGAGGGTGTAATCTGAAAAAAGGCTTTAATCCTAAATCTCTTAAATCTTTTCCAGCAATTAAATCATCTGCTATTTTTTCAGCATCAATCTTTACTTCAACTTTTTCTCCTTTAATTGATTTTGCTCTTGATTTTAATAATTTAACAAGAGTTGGTTTATCAATTTCACCATATGCCACAAAAAATCTAACTTTATCTAGCATTCCCTTAGTATTTTTATCATTAATATTAATTAAAACAGCAGCATATTTTCTTCTTAATTTTAATCTATTAAGATTTTCTTCAATTTCCTTATTAACCTTTACTAATCCTGAAATTCTAATTACAATAGCTAAGCTAGGTTTGCTTTTTTCTGTTTTCTCTGGTTTTTGGTTTAATTTTTCTTCTTCCATTTTTACATCTGCGATTATCTCCTCTAATTTCTTTTCTTATTTGCCTTAAAGCTTTATACTATTTCAATAGTATCTTCTGGAAAACCAAGTTCTCCCAAAACTTTTTTTATTGTTCTGGTATGGTCTCCTTGAAGCTCAACAGAGTTGTTCTTTACTGTACCGCCACAGGCTAATCCCTGCTTTAGTTTTTTTGCAATAGTTTTCAAGTCCACTCCTTGAAAACCAGATACAATCGTATTTAACTTACCGAATTTTTTCTTTTCGGTTGTTATTTGTATGCTCTGTTCTGTTTTTGCTATTTCTTCACAAACACAAGCTTGTAAAGGCAATCCACATTTTGGACATATATCCATGTTATTTATTTTGTTTCAACAGATTCTTTATTTAGTCTATTGAATGTAAGTAATCTTGCAATTGTTCTTTTAATTTCTTTTGTTTTTAACTTCCCACCTTTATTAGCAACAGCTTTTTCTTTAACTAGTTCCATTTTTAAGTCTTTGATTTTTTCATTTCTTTCCTTTTCACTCATCTTAGAAATATCTCGTGATTTCAAAATAGCCATTATAATATTTTGCTTAAAGATTTTTAAATCTTTATATCCTCCTTAGGTGTTTCTTCTTTAATTAAGTTTTGTTTATCTTTATTATCCTCAATATTCTTACTTTCCTTCTTGCTCTCATCAGTAGATTTGTTCTCATCTGCATCAATTGAATTTTTATCAGATATCAGTTTTTTATTATCCTTGGTTTCCTTTTCTTTCTCTATATCTTGTTTAATATCTTTATCAATTTGTTCTTGAGGAACACCTTCTTCTATTTCTTGCTCAATTTTCATAGCAGTTCCTTGTTCTTCTGGTTTTAAATCAAGATTTTTAGATTCTGCAATTACTTCTGGTTCTTTTTCGTCTTTAACTTCTTTAATTGATGTTGATTTTATTTTATTTTTATTAATATCTTCTTCTTTATTCTTGCTTTCATCTTCAGAGCTTTTTGATTTAGAGTTATCAGTTGATTTATCTATCTTCTTTTTTCTAGGCTTTTTCTTTTTAGATTTTTTATCTTCTTTACTTTCTTCTTCCTCATTTACTTCCATAACCTTTCCAGCAATCCTTTCTTTCATTTTTGCATCAATATCAATTCTATCATAAATTCTTGCTTGAGGATTCATAATTGCAATTTTTACTCCAATAATTCCTGTTTTTGTTAATGCAGTAGCCTCTGCTCTATCAATTTCTTTTCTTGATTCCCCTGCTTTTTTCAAATAACCTTCTGCAAATCTCCATGATTTTGCTCTTTCACTTGGTAATTTTCCTGTAATTCTTAATTCACATCCTAATGCTCCTGCCCTCATAATATCTTGCAGTTTTCTATAAGCAATAACCTTAAACTTAAGATTTCCCATTCTTTCTAAAGCCATTGCAATTTCATCTGCAACTAATTGAGCATCAAATAAAGGATTATCAATTTCATTAATTTCAATATGAGGATTTTCAAGCTTAAATCTTCTTTTTAAAATAGTTGTTAACTCTTCTATTTTTTCTCCTCTTCTACCAATAACTAATCCTGGTTTGCTTGTAGAAACAATTATTTTTTCACCAACAGGAGTATATTCAATATCTAGCCTACTAATTTTACCCATACCTAGATTTCTTCTTATTAATTCCTTTATTCCAAATTCTTCTTTCTTAAGTTTTATAAATTTTCTTTCTTCCATTTTATTTTACATCTCCGTAGTTTTCTTCAAAGCTTCAATACAAGCTTTTGCTAAATTTATTGTAGTTCTAATTTTTCCATTTGTAACAGAATAAACATCTTTGATTCCTGCTGCTCTTAATATCTTTTTACATTCATCACCAATAACTAATCCAGTTCCTTGTGGTGCAGGCATTAACTTAACCCTACAACTTCCAGATTTTCCTTCAACAATAAATGGAACAGTATGAGGTTCTCCACAAACACAATCAAAACTACCACATCCTCTTTTTATTTTCATAATATTAAGTTTTGCTTTTCTTGATGATTTTGATCTTGCAGGTAAAGTTTCTTTTGCTCTTCCATAACCCATTCCAAAATAACCATCTTCATTACCAACAACACTCATACATGAAAATGTTGGAACATTTCCCTCAGATGTTTTCTTTTGAGTTTGTCTCCAAGCTCTTCTTTTACCTCCACCAAACTTTCCTTTTGCTTGCCCAATATTTAAAATCTCAGTCTTTAAAGGCATTAAAAGATCTATAATTTCAGGCTCTAACACTTTATGTTTTAAAACCTCATCAATATCTGTTATTTTTTTGTCTCTAACAAGCTTACCTAATTTTGTCTTTGGTTTCCAATTTGCTAAATGTTCATCTTGTTGTTTTTTTAATCTTTCTTCAACTAACTTTGCCCTTTCTGCTTTAGATAATTTAGGCCTTCTGTCTCTTGAAAAATTTGGTCTTCTAAATTCTGGCATTTTATTTACTCACTCCTTGTTTTATTTTATCAAAAAATTCATAATTCCCTTTTATTCTTTCTTCTGATGGAACAACATCCTTATTAAATCTAATTTTAATTCCAGAATCTGAAATTCCTTTAACAACAGCATAAAGTCTAGAACTTGAAGTATTAGGAATTAATCCACTATCTAATATAAGTTCTTGTTTTAATTCATTTGCTTTTTTACCTAATAATAATCCTGCTAAATAACCTGCTGTTACTGATTTCAAACTTCCTTTCTTATCTTCTGGCCATCCATGTTTTAATAATTCTTTTGTATTTACAGAATATTTTACTTTATCTAAAGCATGAGAACTTTCAACTATTTGTAAGATAATATATTTGTTTGTTTTTCTTACAACTAATCTTGGAAGATTACCTTTAAGCAAGATTAATCTTTTAGTATAATTTGTTTTACCTTCTCTTCTTCTTCTCTTATCTATTTTTGTTTGTTTTTTCATTTTTATTTCTTCTCCTCCTTAGATTTCTTTTTAGTTTTCTTTACTAATTTTTTCACAACCTTCTTCATAGTTTTATTTTTTCCTTTCCCTTTATTTTCTTTTTGCATTTTTCTAATAAGTTCATGAGGGTTTATTCTAATATCTTCATGAGTTTCTAAATATTCTTTAAGATGAGCTTTACTTCTAAATACTCTCATTCTTATTTTCTTCCTTAAATCAAGATATAAATCTCTATCAATTATATTAAGTTTTTTTAATTCACTTAGATAACTTCTTAATTTTCTTGTAATTTTAACATAAACTTGTTTTCTCTTATTAACTTTCTTTTTAATTTTTCCAGGCCCTCTTCTTCTTTTTCTTCTTTCAACTTTTTTCCTTCCTTTAACAGGTTTTATTGAGATAATTCCATCTGCATGAAGCTCTTTAATGTCTTGTTTAGTAATAGCTTCTTTTATTTCAGTAAGATTATCACTATTAAAGTGGATTCTATTTTTCCCTACTTTAAGGGTTTTTGCTGCAAGTTGTTTTTTCCTAGTTAAATTTGTCATTTTTATTTACCCCGTCCATAATTATTTGTTTGAATTTGTTTTTTAGTTTCTTGTTTATTTTTATTATCTTTATTTTTGTTATCATCTTTAGGCTTGCTATCATCTTCAGAGCTTTTTTCTTTATCAAATATTGAGGTATCTTTTTTATCAGTTTTCTCTTCAGTAGTTTTTTCTCCTTCTGCTTTCTTATCAGCATCTTTTGCTTCTTTCTCAGCTTTCTTTTTCGCTTTTTTATCTTTTACAACTTTCTTAGCTTTTCTTTCTTGTTTCTTTTTCTTAGCTTTTTCTAATTTAGATTCAATCTTGCTTAATGCTTTTTGAGCATTAAGATTAATTTTAATATTATTTTTAAGAACAGATTCTAAAATTTGTTTTTTATTTTTATTTCCAATTTTTGCAATAACTCCAATCATTCCAGATTTTATTTTTTCTAAATCCTTAATATTATTTATTGTAACTGGTTTTAATTCTTTAATTAAGTCCCTTGTTTTCTTTTCATTTCTAAAACCTGATTTAACTTTTCTTGAATGTCCTTTCATGTTTAATCTCATTTTATTATCTATTCCTTTTCCTTTTTTATACTTTCTTATGCTTTTTCTTCTAACTCCAAGTTTTGAGTAATTTCTTGCATTTGTTCTAATAAATTTTTTCTGTGGCATTTTATATTTTAGTTTTACAAAAACGACCTCCCTGGTTTTTCAATAATAAAAATTCCGTCTTGGAAAATTCTCCTATCCTTGTTTCTTACTTTTGTTCCTTTTTCAATATTTGCAGCACATTGCCCTGCTTTTTCAATATTAATTGATTCTAATTCAATAATATCATTATCAACTTTAACATCAACACCGTCGATAAGTTTGATTTTTCTATCTTGCTTTTCTCCTAAAAAGTTTTTAACAATAAGTGCATTATTTTCTTTATCATATGAAACATTCATTGGAAAGTGCACATTTGCAATTTGTAATTTATATTGGAATTTTTCAGTTAGTCCTTTAATCATATTCTTAATATGTGCTTTTATTGTTCCAAATATCTTTTTTTCATTTTTTGTTGATTTTTTAGATGTTAAAATAATTTTATTTCCTTCAACCTTTACATCTATTGCTCTATCAAACTTTCTTTCAAGTTCATCACTATTTTTTTTCATAATTATTTTACTATCTTCTAAACTTGCATTTATTCCTTCTGGAACTTCAATTTCTTCTCTTAAATCTTTTCCTTTCATCTTAAAACATATATGCAACTAAGCATCCTCCTAAATTTTGTTCTTCAGCTTCTTCACTTTTCATTAATCCTTTGTTAGTTGAAACAATAACAAATCCAAAATTCCTAGCAGGAAGAAATCTCTTAACATATTTATTTATATTTTTAACAGAAACTGTATATCTTGGCTTAATTGCTTTTAATTCATTTAATTTATGAATTGTAACTTTCATTTCAGTTCCATCTACTTCATAATCTAAATAACCATTTTCTTTAGCAATATCTAAAACATTTCTTAATAACTTTGAATGTTTTTGTATTACTATCTCTGTCTTTCTTGCCTTTTTGGCATTCATTATTTGGTTTAGTGCATCAGCAACAATATCTTGTGACATTTTTAACTCAAACTTCCATTCAATTTATTTAATTTTATTTTGTATTTCATGTAAATTTTCGCTCCTAACTATATTTGTTAAACCCTAATTCTTCTGCAATCTCTCTAAAACAATGCCTGCAGATGTTTAGGCCATATCTATTTATCATAGCCCCGAATCTTCCGCATCTCTCGCATTTTTTCTTTGCAATCCCTGTTGTTCTGTCTTTGGGTTTGTTATGTTTAATATATTTTAACTTCATTGCAGGTTTATTTCTAAACTGTTTCAACATTTTTCTCCAATCACTTGCTGTCATTTTATTCTACAACCTCCACTCCAATATGTTTAGTTAAAAATTCAATAATTTCTTCTTTTGATACTGCTTGTCTTTTAGGATATTTTCCTTGTTTTATTTTTTTCATTTTTACTCTCTTACCTTTTTTCTTAAATACAACACTTACTTCAAATCCTAAAATTCCAATATCTCTATCATATTCTAATCCAGGAACCTCAATATATTCATTAACTCCAAATGAAACATGATTTTCTACAATCTTTTTACTTGAGATTTCATTATCTACTGCTGCAAAAAATCTTTTTAATAACTCAATTATTTTTTCCTTATTTCTAATCGTAACTTTACATCCACTTTTCTTTCCAGGACTAATTCCAAATGCAGGGATTCTTCTAGTAGAACTTATTTGGTAGATTTTTCTATTTTCAGTTATTTTTTCTAATAATTTTATTGATTTTTCAAGTTTATCATCTACTCCTCCACAATTAATTACCATTTTTTCTACTTCTAACTCTTTCATGATATTTTCTTTTTCAATTTGAGTTGTTGTTTGTTCTGCCATTTTATTCAGTTACAATTATATTTTTAATCCAAACATTTACTTTTCCTTCATCTGACTTAATTTTTGCAATTTGTTTTCCTCCTCTTGCAACAATATCATCAATTTGACCAACATGACCTGCGTGTTTTCCTCTTATTACAAAAACATTTTTCCCTTTTTCCATAGGAATTATCTTAACAATTTTATTATCTTTTAAATCTAAAACAACAGAATCTCCTGTTTTTACTTTCTCATCAGTCATAATATTTCTACCATGAATTAAATTAATTTGAACCTTATTTCCAGGTAGTATTTTCTTATTACCTATCTTAAAAGTTTTTGTTTGAGCTTCTTTATCAGAGATTTCTTTAAAAATCATTTTCTTTTTTGGAGATAATAATGTTTTGTAATTCTTTTTAGCAGAAGGAATATTAATTACATCAAATAAACAAATAGGATAATTAGTATCTCTTATTTCTTTATGATTAACTTGTATTTTCTTTTCATTCATTGATTTTTGTAATTCTTTTTTATTTCTAATAACTTTAAGAATATCTCTTAAAACAACAACTAAAGGTATTGATTCTGTTTTCTCATGACTAGATACTGCTAAGTACTTTGTTCCTTTTCTTGGGATAGCCCAAAACTTTCCAATATTTTGTCTGTTTAAGTGTGTCATTTTATTTTTTCTCTCCTGGTTTTTCTTTATTTTTATCTTCAACTTTCTTCTCAGTTTTCCCTGTTGCTTTTCTTCCAAGAGCTTTTATTCTTTGTTTATCCTCTAAGTTTAATTCTTGAATTTGAAGATTTGAAGGATCAAACCAAACAATAATCTTTTCTCCTTCTCTTTTAGTTCTATTTATTCCTGCAACACTAACTTTTAATTTCCGCATATCTAATATCTCAACCTTACCATTTTTACCTTTAAATTCTCCTTTCATTGCCTTAACAACATCATCTTTTCTTAATGGAAAATTTCTCTTACCATGTTTTGCTCTTAATTCTTTACTTAAATTTGCAGAAATTAATTTATGTTTAATATGAGAAGGAGCATTAGCTCTATACTTTCTTTGCTTTCTAGGTTGTTTGCTTCCTATCCAATGTTTACTAAATTTTTGTTTCATTTTATAATATAAATTTGCTTATTTTACCTAAGAATTGCCATCTTTCTGCAACTTCTTTAGCAATAGGTCCTTTAATTTGAGTTCCTTTTGGATTTCCTTTTTCATCTTTTAATAATGCAACAGCATTATCTGTAAATGCAACTCTTTCTCCTGTATTTCTTCTATAAGGTTTCTTTTGTCTGATTACTACTGCGTCAAAAACTTCTCCTTTAATTTTTGGATCTCCTTTTCTTGAAGAAACTTTAACATGGTCTCCAATCTTTGCATATTGTTGTCTTCCTTTTGTAGACTTTCCATGTTTAACACTAACTATTTTTACAATTCTTGCTCCACTATTATCACTTGCTAATACTAAGCTTCCAATATTCAAACTTTTAGTTAATTTTGCACTTACGCCTTTCATTATTTTTCTCCTCCAACAATTTTCTTTACAACAATAAAATTAATTATCTTACTAATTGGTCTACATTCTTTAATTTCAATATAATCTCCAAGATTAACATCTTTTGACATACATTCTGGTAATCTTGCATGAAGTTTTGTTTTTCTTTTAGAATATCTTTCATATTTTTTTATGTAAATTGTTCTTTCAAATTCAATAACTACTCTTTTTGGAAATCTTCTTATTACTTTTCCCTTAAAACTTCTTCCTCTTGTACTTATACTTCCATGAGTTGGGCAAAACTTATCAGTACAACCAACATTTGCTATTTTCTTTTCTTGTTTTGGTTTTATTTTTTGTTCTTCCATTTTATTTCTTCTTTGCCTTTTTCTTAGTAATAGGCATTAATTTAATTTCAACATGAGTTCTTTTAAATTGTCCTTTTCCAAATCTTCTATAAGGTCTTGAAGCAAGATTTGCCTTGCATGCAATTTTATATTTTTCTAATTCTAATTCATTAACTAATGCATTTGCATTAAGGCTTTTAAGTAATTTAATAAAATGAGCTAAAGCATTAATTGGATATCTTCCTGACATTATTCCCTTTTTATGAGGAATCTCTCCTCTCATTGGCACAGGAATCTTTTTCTTTTCAGCTAATTCTAATAAAGGAATTGCTTCTTCAATTTTTTTATTTCTTATCATGTTACAGATTGCAATAGAATGCTTTGTTGAAATAGGTAAATTTTTCCCATTAACAACAGCTTCTGTTTTCTTTGGTTTGTCTGATTCTTTAATATCTTTATTTTCCTTCTTAGTATCTGATTTTTTGATATTCTCAATATCTTTATTCTTATTCTCCTCTGAAGGCTTGCCCTCATCTACATTGCTTGAAGTTTTATCAGATATTTGTTCTTTATTATTAATTATTTTTTCATCTACCATATTATTATTTAACACTCATTGATGCACTTCCTCTAGTTGCACCAACTCCTGCTGCTCCATGTTTAACTTTAGTTCTAGTAACTGAAAACTCTCCTAATCTATGTCCTAACATTTCTCCTATGATTTGAACTGGAACAAATATCTTTCCATTATAAACCATTACAGTATATCCTACCATTTGAGGAATAATAACTAAGTATCTTGAGTGAGTTTTAATTTGCTTTTTTTTCTCAGTTTTTTTCTTACATTTTAAAACAAATCTTTGTATTTCATCTGTTTGTCTTAATGCTGTTCTTTTTTCATTTGATTTTAATAATTTTGCAAATTCTCGAATGTCTAATTGTTTTAATTCTTCAAGAGATTTGCCCTTGAACTTAAATTCTTTTTTCTTTATTGTTATTTTTTCATCTGCCATTTTACTTGTGTTTATTTCTTCCTCCCTGTTCTTCTAGGTCTTAAATGTCCAACTTTTCTTCCAGGCGGTGAATTTCTTTTAGCAATCTTACTTTTAATTCTTTTCCCTCTTCCACCACCAAATGGATGGTCAATAGCATTTGTCTTAACTGCAGACGTTCTATGCCATTTTCTACCTTGTGCTTTCATTCTATAAAATTGTTTTCCTGCCTTAATAAGTGGTTTTGTTAATCTTCCTTCCCCAGAAGCAACTCCAACTGTTGCTCTGCAGTCTTTATTTAATCTTAATTTTCTTCTTTTAATTATAATCTCAACAGTTTTATCATCTTTATTCATTACAACTCCTGAACATCCAGAGCTTCTTAAAAATT
>CEPZ01077078.1_pt1 | contig 11045 bp, 12 predicted proteins | sample 530461 | NCBI WGS metagenome assembly CEPZ01 (sample SAMEA2620106, study PRJEB7988) | marine metagenome | isolation source: saline water (ENVO:00002010), including | reverse complement strand
TGCCTCGTTTGTTGATCACACTCGGTAGTCTGGTTTTTGTACTTATTGCACTGCGAATTGTCCAAATACGCAGAGCAATGTTTACGGTTACAATGGCACTTGGCGCTATGGCGCTGTATATAGGCAACATGTTGTGGATGCTCGACTATCCGATGTTCAATTCCGTCTACTGGTGGGGTGCTTTTCTTATCCTCACCATCGCCGGCGAGCGTCTCGAACTGGCCCGCATCGTACAGGTATCAAAGGTGGGGAGATCTTTGTTTACCGTGGCGGTTGCCATACTCTGTACGGGGCTCATTACAGTTTCGTTCGATCCCGAAACGGGGGTCGTGCTGACCGGAGCCAGTATGGCGGGAATCGGTCTGTGGCTCTTGCGCTACGATATGGCTAGGAGGACTGTGCGTACCACCGGACTCCCGAGGTTTTCAGCCACCAATCTGCTCATAGGTTACGTCTGGCTCTGTGTCAGCGGTTCACTGGCGGTCTGGTCCGGTGCCGTAGATTCCGGACCCCAGTTCGATGCCATCCTCCATTCGCTGTTTCTCGGCTTTGTCTTTTCTATGATATTCGGTCATGCTCCGATGATTTTCCCGTCACTACTTCAGGTTCCCATGCTCTTCCACTGGAGTTTCTACAGTCATGTTGTGCTGTTACATGGTACGCTGCTTTTGCGGGTTGGGGGTGATTTGTCTGGGTGGTTTAGCGGCCGGTCACTGGGGGGGCTGATGAATGCCGCTGTACTGGCACTCTTCTTTGTAAATACGGCGATTTCTGTCGCCAGAGGGAAGCGGGCAAGGAAGACCACTTCTCAAAAGGTGTGAAACTTTAGTCCTCTACGCCGGCCAGTCGGGCGAGGCCGGGCGCATCGAGGAGCACAATCTTCTTACCCTGAGAAAAGACAAACCCTTCATTCTTGAAGTCAGTCAATGTACGCACCAGGCTTTCAGTACTGGTCCCCGCCAAGTCGGCTAAGTCCTGCCGGGACAGAAGAATGTTCAGCTCAATGCCGCCACCGCGCGCACGACCAAACTTCTCTTTCAACAATAGAAGCATGCCGGCAGTTCGCTCCCTAACGGAAAAGCGGGCCATCTCGGTGGTTCTCTTTTCTGACTCGATAAGCTCCCGTGACAGATCACGCAGGATCTTCCAGGTCATGTCACCTACGTCAGAAATCAGCGAGTAGAGTGTTCTTCTGTCGATGAAACACAATGTGCTGTCTTCCAGCACTTCGGCGGTAGTGGAGTAGGGCTGTTCGGCAAGGAGAGAGCGGAGCCCGAGGGTATTGCCGGATCCCGCTATTCTAAGTATCTGACGTTTACCGTCAGGTGTCATCTGGTAAACCTTAGCTTTCCCCTCTTTTACGCAGTAGAGGCCGAAGACAGGATTGCCTTCATTGAAAACAATCTGACCTTTTTTGTAGCGACTGTCGGTCTTGACTCTGTCAACGGTCTTGAGCAAGTCCAGCTCCAGAGACTGGAACAGACCCTTATGTCGCGAAGGACAAATCCGGCATTCCATATTTTACGCGCTTATCATCGGAAGAAAATCGGTAGTTTTCACTCTTCTTCAAGCTCCCCAAAGTTACACTTTTCTTGATGAAAATCAATTCCCCATTTGAGTCATCTCATTGTTTCTCTCCAGAGAATTATTGATTATCCAGAGGCTATTATGACCAATGAGATCACATTAGTAGTCATTCAGGGGAAGTGAGAGATGCGATTGTCTATGACGGGAGAATATGCGGTGAGAGCCATGCTCTACCTTACCGCTCAAACGCCTGGTCACTTAAGTCTTATTGCAGATATATCAAGGAGTGAGGAAGTCCCGGAGACAATTCTCAGAAAGATTATGGCACAGCTGGTGAAATCGGGACTTGTAAGATCTTTCCGGGGGAGCGGCGGTGGTATCAGACTGGCCAGGGCACCCGAGGCTATTTCTTTGTTGGAGATAATTGAGACGATTGAGGGAAGAATCTATCTCAATCAGTGCCTTATCGCTCCCGATTTCTGTGACCGGATTTCGGGCTGCACAGTTCACCCGGTATGGCGCGAAGTGCAGGATAGCATGGTCAACATACTTGGGGGAAAGTCGTTGAAGGATTTGGTTGCGGCAGATCTGGAAGAGGCGTGACGGTTGCGTCATAAAGACGGAACTCAGACCATAAGGAAGAGGGAAATGATGAATAACATTATACTCAGTTGGAAGAGAAAAGTGAGACGGGGTCTCGATACTATTGTGCGACATGCCTGGGGAATCTGGTTTATGGATCCGCCTGAAGATGTTTCGCTCGACGGTTATCGGATAGATAATGTGATTCAATACATCGATACCGTGGTAACTATCTACTTCGGCATCGTAGTCCTGGCACTTCTCTATTTTGTTATCAGATACCGTTCCCGGCCGGGACATAAGGCTGTCTACGATAGAGGGGATACCAAGAAGCATGTCGCTATTACTGTTGCCATGGGACTTCTGGTCTTCTTCTCCATCGATGTAGTCATCGAGACTATGTCTTTCAGGGACTTGAAAGAAGCATTCTGGAATTTTCCGACGGGAGACAATGTTGTTCGTGTAGAAATCATGCCGCAGCAGTTTGCCTGGAATTTTCGCTATCCGGGACCCGATGGCGAGTTCGCCACCGATGATGACATCATTCCCGCTCAAAACCAGATGCATATTCCTGTCAATACACCGGTAGTGGTTGAGATTGCACCATACGATGTCGTGCACTCCTTTTTTCTCCCCAACTTCCGTGTCAAGATTGATGCCACGCCCGGCAGGACCAATGCTATGTGGTTTCAGGCGACCAAAACAGGTGTGTTTGAGATAGCATGTGCGGAGTTGTGCGGTAACAGTCATTACAGAATGAAGGGGTATCTTACTGTCCAATCGAGAGAGGATTACGACGCCTGGCTGGATGAACTGCGGGCTGAAGCTGAAGAATACGAGGACGAGTGGGAAGACAATGAATTGGTTGAGGAACAGATTCCCACTGATTGGGGATGGGTCTGGAAGGAGGCTAAGTAATGGCGACTGAAAATCAATCTTTTTGGGTGAAATATATTTTTTCGACCGATCATAAAGTCATCGGCAAACAGTTCTTGTGGCTGGGGATATTCTTCCTCTTCTTTGGTGGATATCAAGCCATGTTGATCCGCTGGTCGCTGAGTCACACGATGGAGGCTCTTCCCTGGTGGTTAACCTTGAAATTGTTATACGGATCCACCGAGGGAATCATAACTCCCGACGGTTACAATCAATTGATAACAATGCACGGGACTATCATGATCTTCTGGGCCATAACACCTTTACTGATTGGGGCCTTTGGCAATTTCTGTATCCCGCTGCAGATAGGCGCACCGGACATGGTCTTCCCAAAATTGAACATGCTTTCCTTCTGGGTATTTTTCCTGTCGGGTGTAGTTGTCCTGGCGTCTTACTTACTGCCTGCCGGCACTGCCGCAGCAGGCTGGACCTCTTATCCGCCGTTGAGCACCCCGGTCGGAGGCATTCCCGGATTGGGTCAACTGTTCTGGACTCTGGCGATAACACTTATGGGGACGGCTACTTTGATGGGTGCCATCAACTATATTACCACCATAGTTCGCTCACGGGCTCCGGGAATGGGATATTTTAAGATGCCCCTGACCGTATGGGGTCTGTTCCTGACCAGCATCCTTAACGCCCTGTTCGTACCCATCATTGCGGCGGGACTGATCATATTGCTCCTCGATCAGGCTCTCGGTACTCAGTTCCTTGTTGCCGGCGGAAAAGCGACAGTTCAAGGCGGTGATCCGCTTCTCTACCAGCACGTCTTCTGGATTTTCGGTCATCCGGAAGTCTATATCCTCATCTTGCCGGCATGGGGTGTTGTCTCTGACTTGTTGGCTGTGTTCGCCCGCAAGCCTGCCTTTGGTTATAAGGTAACTGCCGTCTGCATGTGTACCATCGTAACATTGAGCGGTATCGTGTGGGGTCATCACATGTATACATCGGGTATGAGCCCTCTGCTGGGCAAAGCGTTCATGTTTCTTACACTACTGATAAGCATCCCATCTTCCATATTTTTCCTAAACTGGCTCGGCACTCTGTGGCGGGGTAATCTCAAATTCGAAACGCCTATGCTGTTCGCCATGTCAGTCATGTGGGTATTTGCACTTGGCGGTTTGACAGGGCTGTATAATGCGACAATTACCTCAGACCTGTATGTGCACGATTCCTATTTCGTTGTTGGCCATTTTCACTATACCATGGCCGCATCGGTACTGTTTGCCGGTATGGCTGCAATCTACTACTGGTTCCCCAAGATGTTTGGCAAGACGATGAATCCGCTGCTGGGCAAGATACATTTCTGGCTGTCGTTTGTCCCTCTGAATCTGGTCTTCTTCAATATGATGGTGATGGGATATGCGGGACATCATCGCCGCTTATTCGATCCCAGCGAATATGATTTCTTAGCGCCCGTTTTAGGCCTGAACGAATTCATGACCTGGTCAGCCTTTGTCCTCGGTGCGGGGCAGCTGTTCTTTCTCTACAATTTCATCGATAGCTTAGTCCGCGGTGAAAAGGCTGAGAAAAATCCGTGGCAAGCCGCCACGCTGGAGTGGACGGTGGATGCACCGATCCCCCACGGAAATTATGCCGTTGTTCCTACGGTGCACAATGGACCGCACGAGTACAGCAATCCAAAAGTAACCGATAGAGACTGGATAGCTCAATCTGAGCCTATTCCCGGCTAGGAGTGGAGAGAAACGCCGTTGACGACCTCCCATACGTTGGCTCAAGATAACAGAGAAGATCAGTTTACTTCTTACTTCGGGATGCTGATTGCATTGGGATCCTGGGCCATGCTGTTTATCGCACTGTTTGCCAGTTACGGTATCATCAGGGTGCAAGCGGAGAACTGGGTATCACCGGCTTCAGATCCTTCGTCACTTCTTCTGGCTGCCATCAATACAGGAATTATTCTGATGAGCAGCTGGACCTATTATAGAGGTTACCGTGCCATTCTATCAGGAAACCTGTATTCGCTCAAGAACTGGCTTGTGATAACGATTATTGTGGGTGCCGGATTCCTGGTCATGCAGTTGAACCTGTGGCAATTGTTGACCCGGCGCGGATTTACCGCAACCTCACTGATCGAAGGTTCCGTGTTTTATATGTTATCAGGCTTGCACGGTATACACATCATTGGCGGTCTTGCTGCAGTTGTCTGGCTGCTGTGGAAAGTAACCAGACAGGCGATTAATACTCCCGGGCAATCCTTACCGGTCAGGCTGGTCGGACTATTCTGGCATTTCCTGACGGTTGTCTGGATTGCTCTATTCATCGCCGTTTTCATCATCTGATTTTATTGGAGATAAGGAGAAAATAGATGACTCAAGCACAGGCATTAGCAGTATCTGATCCATTTGGAAAAGCGACAACCGGAAAGCTGGGGATGTGGCTTTTCATCATCATAGACGGTCTCTCTTTTGCTGGATTATTGATCGGTGGCGCCGCACTACGGTCCGGTGGGGCGGATTGGCCACAAGCCGGTGAAATCCTGAATATCCCGCTGACAGCTTTCAATACGTTCCTGCTCATCTGTACCAGTTTTACCATGGTGATGGCCCTCAACTCCATCCAGAAAGGAGACCAGGCGGGGTTAAAGAAATTCCTGACCCTTACCATGGCAGGAGGACTGGTATTCCTGGGAATCCAGGTGTGGGAATATGTCCATTTCATTACAGACGGATTTATACCCAGTACCAGCATTTATGCGGCTGTGTTCTATGTGACCACCGGCTTCCACGGGCTGCATGTCACCTCGGGTGTGATATATATCGCCTGTATTCTCTGGGCAGCAAACCAGGGGCGCTATTCAGCCGATAACTGGGATCATGTGGAAATTCTGGGCCTTTTCTGGCACTTTGTCGATCTGATCTGGATTTTCGTCTTTACAGTGATTTACCTCATCTAACTTCAAGGGAGGCGAATATGAGTGATGCTCATAAGAAAACTTATCTACAGAACGCCATCTGGCTGGCCGTATTGACTGTTCTAGAACTGGGGGTTATAAACCTGTCAATACCCAGAATGGGACAGATAGTTTTGCTGTTTGCATTTGCGGCCACCAAAATGATGCTCGTGGCGATGGTCTATATGCATCTGCGTTACGAGACAAAGGTGCTGAGAAGGATTCTGTTCATACCGATACCGGCGGGTATCATCTTTGCCTGGGCGCTGATGTATGACCTACCGTTCCGGTGGGTAATGTAAAACTGTGAAAACCCTCAGATCCTTATTCTTTACTGCTGTTGCCCTGATTCTTACTGTCCTGCCACAGATTGTTTTAGCCTGTCCCTATTGCACAGGTCAATCCGGTGAAAACTACATCAAGACAATCATGATGCCGGTAGTCACCCTTCTTAGTGCTCCTTTTTTCGTTTTCGGCGTGATAGGACTTATACTCTTCAAGCACCAGAAAGGCGAAAAGAACGGTGAAGAAGACAAGATCAGTTGACATTATTTTCTGGCTTATGTTTGTTGGTGTCGGTTTTGCCACCGGCGCCTACCTGGTGCACAGGGACATGTCCGACGGTTTTGGCGCGGTCACCTACGGTAAAATACCGCGTTTTGAGCTTATTGATCAGAAGGAAGAACCTTTTACGTTCAAGGATCTTAATAATGAAGTGTGGGTTGCAAATTTTATCTGTACCACTTGCGCCGGGCCGTGCACGTCTATGAGCGAAATAATGGCATCGCTCCACAAGCAACTAAACTATGAGCACGATATTCACACGGTGTCTATCACTGTTAATCCTGAATACGACAATGCGCAAATACTCAAAACTTATAGTGATCGATACGATGCAGATCATGACCGCTGGCACTTCGTGACAGGGAGCAGGGACAAAATTAAGGAACTGGCTGTAGATGGATTTCACATCGGGGTTAAGGAGGATGTAATCTCCCACAGCACACTATTTGTGCTGGTGGATCAAAATCGGATCATTCGCGGCTATTATAACGGTACAGAGCTGGACGAAATAAAAAAGCTGGTACGGGACGTTAAAAGGCTTTTGTAATCGCCAGTTAATCGCTAACCGAGCTACTCGCCGCTATATATATCGGGGCGTAGATGAATAGCCCCCATCAGTTATTGTCTATCTAACTGGCTTACGGTAGAGTAATAAGAGGGGCGGCGGTTGTCGCCCCTTTCTTTTCTCCAACGGGTGTGGACGGTCGCTCCTTCAGTAACTTTCGTAGACGGCGCAGGTTGAGCTGCTCCCAAAGCGTCGCGGAGCGTTCAGTTGAATATTGGCTATGACGGAGACTATCCTTAATTTCACCCTCGTATTGGCTGTCAAGATAAAAGGCGAACCGTATTGAGTCAAAAGATCAAAATACTAGTTTACGCAGGATTCGGAGCCATTATTCTGGCAGCAATCCTCTTGCGATGGAACTATCCTCCTCAGCCGGAACTGGCTGTTTTAGAAGAGCTGCCCGATTTCCATCTTACCGATCAGTCAGGCAACGCCTTCAGCCGTGATGATCTGACAGGAAAGGTGTGGGTAGCCGATTTCATCTTTACGACCTGCGCCGGTCCGTGCCCTATTATGTCCAGTCAGTTCACTGAACTTCAGGATCGATTCTCCCATCTGCCTGACTTCAGGCTACTCTCCATCTCCGTCAATCCCGAGTATGACACGCCGCAAGTGCTAAAAGAATACGGCGATCATTACAATGCGGACCACAGCCGGTGGTCGTTCCTGACGGGTGAGAGGGAGGCCATCCATAAGCTGGCGGTTGACGGCTTCCACATCGGTTCGGTGGAAGATCCTATTTTCCACAGTATACGCTTTATCCTTGTAGACAGTAAGGGGCGGATTCGCGGGTACTACATCAGCTCTGAGATGGATGAGATGAAGAAGCTGTGGCGCGATGTTGAGCGGCTCGCCGAATCAACCTGAGATTTTTCTCAAATCAGAACATGGCAGAGGAGAGCACCAGAACCGAAAGCTTCTGGACGCGCATCATCACCATTGCGTCGGGGGTCTTGGCTGCTGCTGTGGCATTGCTGATTCTCGGTCCTCGCCCAGAGGGGATAGAAGGCTCACTGGACGTATCCGGTCTGCCTCTCATCAACGCCATCTTCAACAGCATTACCACCGTCCTTCTGGTGACTGCCTACCTCCTCATCAGGAAGAAGAAGATCATCAATCACCGGCGGGTCATGCTGACGGCTTTCGGAACGTCCGCCCTCTTTCTGGTAACTTACGTCATCTACCACTGGTTTACCGTCGGACCAACACCCTACACCGGCGAATGGCGGGGATTGTACCTCTTCATCCTTTTCAGCCACATCCCGCTTGCAGCGGCGATTCTGCCGCTGGCCATGGTGACCCTATATCGCGGGTGGAATATGCGCGTAAACAGACATCGTAAGATTGCAAGGATAACGCTGCCCGTCTGGCTGTACGTTTCGCTGACGGGAGTGATAGTCTATATAATGCTGTATCTCTAATCAGTACCGCGGCTCAGTCTACGAGCTTAAAGCACCTGTTGACTTGCCGCACTGCGTTTGAAATCTCTGGTGAGTTGGGTAACTTTGAGTGATCTATGAGGATTGTTAAGCTATTCACAGTTTCTACGTTCATCGCCACTTTTTTGTTGGGTGAGACCGTTTATCAGCAAGTGCGCGTTTTCTATACGGATGCCGCCGAACTTACCCAACTGGCTCAGATCGGCATTCCCCTCGATCACATCTACCACAGGAAAGGCGTCTTTGTTGAGGTTGTGGCGCTGCGGGAACAGGTGACCAAACTCGAACAGCTGGGGATGAGATACGAGATCCTTGTGGAAGACTTGACCGCATTCTACAAGAGTCGTCTCGATCCTGCTCTCCGCAGCGCGGAAGGATTTGAGTTGGGTTCCATGGGCGGTAACTATACCTATGATGAGATGGTGGCGGAACTCGATTCCCTGCGCCTTCTCTATCCTGCCTTAGTCTCGGAGAAAACGAGCATTGGACATTCACTCGAGGGTAGAGACATATGGGCAGTTAAGCTGTCTGACAATGTGGACGAGGACGAGACTACCGTGGGTGGCGGAGAACCTCTGGTTTTGTACACAGGATTGACCCACGCGCGCGAACCGGTGAGCATGATGAACCTCATCTACTTCATGTACTACCTGTGCGAAAATTACCGCGAGGACAAGCTTGCAACAGATATAGTAGATAACCGGGAACTGTGGTTTGTCCCTTGCGTCAATCCTGACGGTTATGTCTACAATCAATCGATCGAACCGAACGGCGGCGGTATGCACCGCAAGAACCGCCGGCCTGTTTGTGCCCAGAATCCGGGTATCGATCTTAACCGGAATTACGGCTACGCCTGGGGTGCAGATAACAACGGCTCCAGTCCCGATCCCTGTTCTTCAGTCTTCAGGGGCGACAGCGCTTTCTCAGAGCCAGAGACATCTGTTTTAAGAGATTTCATGCGGAGCAAGAATTTCAAGAACGTTCTCCACTACCACACCTATTCAAATCTACTCATCCACTCCTGGGGCGATGGAAGTTATCCTCCCGAACTGGATCTGAGCATGTTGCGCGAATACGGTGCCGAAATGACAAAATTTAATCATTATAAGGTCGGCACGGGGCCAGAGACGGTCGGTTATGGCGTCAACGGTGATGCCGTCGATTATTCCTACGGCACGCTGGGACTGGTGTCTTACACCCCGGAAGTGGGAAGCCGAAGCGACGGCTTCTGGCCGAGAACCAACCGGATTATGCCACTGTGTAAGGAGAACGTCTGGCCGAACCTCTATTTTGCGCTGATCGCTGGCCCCATTCTTTCCGTAACCAACGTTGAGCGAGATAAAGATTACGTGGAGCCGGGAGCTGAATTCACCATCAGCTTCGACATTATGAACCTCGGTCTTTCTTCAACTTCAGGATCGGTTCAGGCTGCCGCCTTACCTCTAAATTCAGCGGCGGAATTTTCACAGGCGACCCTCGATCTTGGTGCAATTGACGGTCGTGGAACAGGTGAGACGGCATTTGAGATCAGTGCTGTTCTGAGCGCCGCCGCTGTTGTCGGCTGTCCCGCCGGAATTGTTGTCAGCATGGATGACTCCGGTATCAGAACATTCACCGATACCGTCTCTTTCAGCGTCGGGACTCCGGCGACGAGCCTGTTAGATGATGCAGAATCCGGAATGGAAAAATGGAATCCTTCGAATTGGAGCCTCTCTTCAGATGCATACGAAGGTGATTATTCCATAACCGATAGCCCCAGCGGGGATTACAGGGACAACGCTGTTCTCCCTCTGACTCTCGATGATCCCGTTGATCTTTCGCAAAGTTCACAGAGTACTGTCAAGTTTAATGCCAAATGGGAGATCGAGGAAGACTACGATATGGTACAAATCCTGGCTTCAACTGATGAAATGTCATGGACGCCATTGTGGGGTAAATACTCGTCCGGTGGCAGCGATATGGGTGTGCAGCCGAGTGGGCGGCCGGTCTACCACGGATCCCAGATGCAGTGGGTTGCCGAGAGCGTTGATCTGTCACCATTTGACGGCGAACCTGCTGTCTATCTGCGTTTTGCCCTTCGGAGTGATGGTTACGTTCGGGGGGACGGCTTCTACTTTGATAATCTGCAGGTCGTTTCGTTTCTTCCCAAAAAGTTTTCTCTGGGCGATGTCTCGCAAGACTGTGTCATCAATAGGGCAGATGTCACCAGGGTAATGGAGATGATTCTCTGGCCGGAGATGGTGAACGATGAGGAGCGCCGTCTGGCCGACCTGAATCACGATACAAACGTTGATGTGTTCGATCTGGTCAAGCTCGTCGATATCATACTCGGAAATGAATGAGCCGGGTTGCTGGCGGGTATACTGCCTTATAACCCTTCTCGCTACTTTTTCGATTGTATCACTTTCCGCGTCTGACTCTGTTGACCGGCCGTTAATCCATCCGCAGTTAGAGGCGCTCGGTGGCAGGAGCGGTGGTCAGATCCACGCCTGGATTTACTTTACGGATAAAGGACCCG
>CEPZ01066641.1_pt1 | contig 11046 bp, 7 predicted proteins | sample 530461 | NCBI WGS metagenome assembly CEPZ01 (sample SAMEA2620106, study PRJEB7988) | marine metagenome | isolation source: saline water (ENVO:00002010), including | reverse complement strand
GTTCCATTGGTTCAGCTTGTAGCCACAAGCTACTAGCCACCAGCCACAAGCACTATTGAACAACCCCATACCCAATAAGTCTCCACCTTGTCCCAAACCTGCGGGCAATTGTAACCCTGTCCCCTGGTCTTGTGCAGACAGGAAGCTTAAGTGCAAAAGTGTACGACTGCTTTTTGCCAACTGAAACCACTCCAACAGTTGTAGAAGTCCCGACATTCAGCATTAGCGACTCCTGATTCTGTAGAGGTTTGATAATCAGATCCTCTTTTGAGCCAACAACTCTTTCCAATAAATGAATTTCCATTGCCAGTTCCTTCTGAATTGGCGGCATTTTGCCAGGAATACCCAGAACTTTGCCTGAAAGCCCGTCAGATTTTGTAAGAGCAGGATCAAGACCGGTTTCAAGTCCGAAAGTTCCGCCTCTGCCAACTTTCTTGATTTTAGAACCACCGCAGGTTATTGAGCGGATTTTTGTCTTGATTGTGGAACCGTCAAGCATTGGGCCGATTTCAACTACGTCTCCGTCTTTTAATTCTCCAGAAACTAGAGCTCCACCCAGGATTCCACCCCGTATTTTCAAAGGATCAGAACCAGGCTTGTTAGTGTCAAAAGAGCGCGCAAGATACATTACAGAATCCTCGCCGGGCTTCTTCACTGGAGAAGGAATTGAGTCCTGGATTGTTTTGATTAAAAGATCAATATTGGTTCCGTGCTGAGCTGAAATCGGAACAATTGGAGCTTTTTCAGCAACAGTTCCCTTGACAAATGCTTTAATTTGCTTGAAGTTTTCAAGAGCTTTTGCAGGTTTTACAAGGTCAATTTTGTTCTGGACAATCAGAATGTTTTTTACTCCAACAATATCCAGAGCCATTAAGTGCTCTTTTGTCTGCGGTTGTGGGCATTCTTCATTTGCAGCAATTACCAGAATTGCGCCATCCATTATTGCAGTGCCTGTGAGCATAGTTGCCATCAGTGTTTCGTGGCCAGGAGCATCAACAAAAGAAACAATGCGCTCGAGCTTGGTTTCAGATTTGCAAGTTGGGCATTTCTTTGAAACTGAATAGCATGCAGGATCTTTGCATTTTGGGCATTTGTAAAATGAGCAATCAGCATACCCGAGCCGGATAGTGATTCCGCGTTTTAATTCTTCAGAATGACGGTCTGTCCAGACACCTGAAAGGCGTTCTGTTAATGAGGTTTTGCCGTGATCAATGTGGCCGACTAAGCCTATGTTTACTTCTGGAAGGTTTTTTGGCTCGTCAGTCATAAATTAATTCTTATCCTCCTTGTCAGAGGCGTTAGGCGTTGGGCTTTGGGCGTTAGGGTTCTCTTCCTTCGCTGCCCCGCTTTCACGCTGTCCCGCTGCCCCTTCCTCTTTCTTTTCTTCAGCTGGCTTTTCCTCAGGTTTTGCTTCTTCCTTAGGCGCAGCTTCTTCCTTTTTTTCTTCTGCGGCTGGAGCTTCAGCAGGTTTCTCAGCAGGAGCTGCTTCTTCTTTCGGTGCCCCGGCGTCCGGTGCCCCGGTGCCCCCATCGTCCTTACCAGCTTCCTCAGTTTTTGCCGGCGCAATCAGCTTATCAAGAGGCTGAGCCCCAACTTTAACAACTTTGAAATTAACTTGAACAATATCAGCGCCAAGCTTGTACCCGAAAACGCGTTTTTTCCTGCGTTCTCCAGGCCTGTCAGTATGGAAACCAACACCTTCAGAAAGTAAAAGTCTTCGAGCAGAACTTCCCTTAACATCCTTGCGCATTGGGGTTCCAGTTTTGTCAGAACCGCCAGTAAGCTCGAGCTCATAACCTGCAAGCCCGAGTGCGTCGCCCTGGAATTTCTCACCTATTTTCAGGCCTAGAAGCGACTTTTCATCTGTTTCAATTTTGTAGGACTTTCCGGTTTTCGGATCAGCCACTACGATTTTAAAGGTCATTTTTTGTTCCTCTTTATGCGGCTTGTGGCTTGTTTGGTTAAGTTTGTCCAGCTTGTAGCTTGTACCTTTTTTCGCATCAAAAGGTACTAGCCACTAGCTACAAGCTACTAGCCAATTATTTTGAAATCTTCTTAATCTCGTCCAGCAATGCGGTTTCATCAGCTGTCAAGAGGTCTTTTAATTTAGTCTTGAGAACTTGAATATCCCGCCCTGGAACGCGTACATAGAGGGTATCGTTCTCTTTTATATTCTTTCCGATTACCCCTCCAGCTATTGAAATCGCTACTTCCTGGCCTGCTGTTGCCTTTTTCCGGCTCTCCTTGTCCTCTTTAATCTCCTTGATATTGCCCACAACCTTGCCTTCAGAGTTCATTAAATCGTATTTTTGCTTGATAACACCAGCGAGCACTCTTATTCCGCATATTGCTGGTTTGGACTGTCTGAAAATGTATTGCGGAAGTAATTCGATTTTGCCAGGCATAACAGTTGTTTCAGCAATTTCTTCTTTGGATTTGTTCTGCTCAGTATCTTTCCACTGCTTGTACTCGTCAATCATGCTGTAAACAATGTCGCCCTCAAGGATTTTGATACCATTATCATCTGCTTCCTGTTTTGCATCATCAGAGACTTTAACATTGAATGCAAAAACAACTGCATTCAGATTGCTTTCCTTTTTCACAGCTTCTGCTTCCATTACATCTTTGCGGGAAACATCTCCAAATCCAGCTTTCCGAATCTTAATGCCCTCTTCATTGAACATCTTGACTAATGCTTCAAGTGAGCCGAGGGTATCTGCTTTCAGGATTGCGCCAATTGTATCTGTTTTAACTTGAACCTGCTCAATCTGCTTTTGAATTTCAGCTTTAACTTCTTCAATATTTCCACTAACAACAGAAACTGGAGCGCCTGCAAGGGCACCTTCCAGACCTGGAGCTGACAATTTTATTCCAGCTGCTGCTGCAACAGAATCAACAGCAGTATACTGCTTTCCAGTTCGCATTTCCATCATTGGATTTGGCCTGAAGAGTGCTTTTACTGTGGTTTCAACTGGAGCTTCCGTTGTTCCAGCAACAATTGTGTCGCCTTTTTTAATGCATCCGTCATAAAGAATAATATCAAGAGTTGTTCCAAGACCTTCTTCTTGTTTGACTTCAAGAATTGTGCCTCTGCCTGGTGAATTTGCATCAATTTCGAGCTTGTCCTGCATGTATTTCTGAGTAAGTCCTGTCAGAACCATTAAGAATTCTGGAATTCCCTCACCAGTTTTTGCACTAATTGGAACAACAGCAATCTGAGTTGTGAAATCCTTAACACGGTCGAACCGCTCAGAACTGTAGCCGTTTTTATGAAGAACTTCAACAAGTTGGTATAATTTAGTGTCAATATCCTGCTGAACATCATAGCGTTGATCCATAAAGTTCTGGAGAAGCGGTTTTTCAGTGCTGGTTTGCCAGCCTGAGACTGTGTCAAGTTTGTTTGCAACTACCACGAAAGGTGTTTTGTAAGTCTTCAGAATGTTCAGGGCTTCGTATGATTGAGGCATGAAACAGTCATTTACGTCCACAATTAGCACTCCAATGTCGCAAATTGAGCCTCCTCGCTTGCGGAGGTGTGTGAATGCTGCGTGGCCTGGGGTGTCTATGAACAAATAGCCAGGGAGAGTGATGTCAAGTTTTAGAGAATCAAGAAGAGTTCCGCATGTTTTTTGCACAGAAGAGATTGGCACTTCAGTTGCGCCAATGTGCTGTGTGATTCCGCCAGCTTCTTTAGCTGCAACAGTGCTGGTTCGAATATAGTCTAGAAGTGTTGTCTTTCCGTGATCGATATGACCCATTATTGAGACTATTGGTTGTCGAATCATTTGTTTGCTGAAGCTGGATTTTGTCCAATTTAGTAGGGAAATAAAGGGACGAGGGGTTTATTAAGGTTTAGGAACTCCGCCTGCTTGCGGAGGATGAGCGAGGGCATTCGTCGCTGATTAAATTTATGTAACGCCGAAGCCCTGTTTTGAAATTGGTTCGATCTGGCTGAGCAAGGCTCACGAACTTGCGTTCGTTCGCTTTTTTTCCTTGAAAGAAGAAGTGTGCGGGTCTAGGGAGTAAATCTTTTTCTGTTCACCAACCTGAATATTATTTCAATACAGGTGAGCTGCTAATGAAAGCAGCAACGACATTTTACTACGCACCATACCGGCTTCCTATTTAGCTATCATTGGAAGCACATTTGGCTTGCACTCACGCACACGCAGCTCGTTTCATCCAGATTCTCAAGATCTCTGCCTTTAGGGCATCATCGCATATATGAGGCTGGTATCGTTTCTGTACCTGCGCACGCCGCTCTCGCGACCAACATTACTGTTTGCGCTGCTAATAAGTGAAAGATTTTCCTCAGTCCCGAAAGGAACCGTAAGTCGTCCTCCTACTCCTCGCACAATTAATTATGGGTTTTGGATGGTATTTAAGCTTTATTACTGAACTTTTCAATAACACCTTTTGAAACCAGAACAAGATATGGAACCAGAATCATAAATAAATAATCCTCAATAGGAAGTAAGAATATAGTAATTCCAACAAGTCCGGAACCTGGGAAAACCCAATGGCCCCTGAAAACCGCCAAGCTGTCCCACACAATCCCAAGTACAAATAAAAATGCAAAAAACAAAATAGTTTGTTTTGTATTTTGGAAAAGTTTTAATTTGAAATATCTATGTAGTGCAAAAAAGAACACAAATATGACGATTTCAATTAATAGATATTCCATATAAGAAACAATAACCGCATAATATAAATACGCACCGGAATTAACACAGTTACAATGAAATTTCACCCAGGAAAAATAATAACAATTATGAAACCATCCAGCAAGGATGTTATTAGCGCAAACGCTAGCACGCAAGTAATGATTGAAATGTGGGATGAGAACATTCTTACATTCACTATTGACTCGAAAATCGCTACAAAAGCAAAGAAGAATGATATTGTGATTGTTGATTACAATCCAACTAGCGAGAAAATGCAGATTCCGAAAACAATTATTACAAAAATTCTCAGAGGAAAGGTGGCTGAGGAGACCTGGAGAAAATACAAGGACTATTTGAAAAAGAAAAAGGAACTGGCTAAAAAGCAGAAAATCGCAGTACCAATTGCCAGCCAGCCGCAAGCAGTGCCGAAAAGTGTTTATGGATAAAAGTATAACTAATCTTTTTGAAACCCTTTTTGCTCTTCTTTTGTAAATGCCTTCAATTTTTTGAAAGTTTCCTTATTTATTTTATATATATCATTGAACTCCTTCTGGCACACTTCTATAAATCCTTCAAGGTCGTCATTGCGGATCTCAGAAAGAAGACTCATTGTGTTTTCGATTCTCTCCCTTACAAGATTTCCAACCAGAAAGACAGCAGTGAAAAGATGCTTGACTCGCTCATATTGTTCTTTTTTTATCATGTTTGCAATACGGTTTAGGAGTTTTGTGTATCCATAAGCGTTTTTCACAAGTTCGTTTTGCTCAACCTCTGTCACGTATCTCCCTATATATGAAGCAATTCGCTTCAAATTGTTGAGATTTTTGATTATATCCTTACATTTTCTTGTCTGCTCCCCTAGTTCCGCAATGTTAAAAGTATCCTTCTTTTTCTTAATACCAAGAATCATTTTATCATATGTTGCTGCGAATCTAAAGGGCTGGCCCCATATAAGAAACTCTTTGAGATGCGTACGAATCTCCTTTATGCGATTCCAATTTGTTTCTAAATTGTTTTTTGCATCCTGTATCTCTAGAAAATCATTGTTTAGCTGGTCAAACTCAATAGATAGCTCATTTGTGATCTTTCCTCGATCTTCTAAGACTGTTTTAAGATTTTCTGCTCTTTCAAGCAAGGGCTTACATTCAAAGTTATTTATCTCAACCATCAAGTTCTCAAGACGGGTCTGAAATGCTGCAAAGCCCTTTTTCCTCACAAGCTTTCGGCTTAATTTTGCCTCAATATCCTTACGATACTTTTTTAGTATCAAAAGCCCCTTTTCATTCCTCTCTTTGACCTCAGGAATGACTATAGGATATCCTAGTTTTTTCAAATCTGTTTGGACAGCACTGATGGATTTTAGAGTATCTTCGATCTCCTTTTCATAATCAATTGCCTGTGTCTCTGCCTGATTTGTTGTCTCTTCATTTTTTAGATTTTCCACTTTTGTTATTTTATCCAACAACTCATTTTGAACACTATTTATTTTTTCTAACAATTCAGTTTGTTTTTCTTTTAACTCGCCTTTAACAGTATCAAAAGCAGTACCTGCAGCTATGGCTCTTTTCTTTGAGTACAACTTCAAAAGAAGTTCATTTAATAAATCAGAATCAGTTCCCTCTTCAATTCTCTTCTCGGCGTTCTTAATCATATCACTTCTTAATTCGTTGTCTAATTCTTCATATTGAAGCCTTTTTTGAATCACGTAGGCGCTTTCACCTATATTGCGAATTATTTTTAACACTGCATTATAGAAATAGCCAAAGGCAATGCTCTTAGGATCTTTTTTTAGAAGGTCAATATCAATTGTGTTCAGATTTTTTGCTTTATCCTCTAGAAAAATATCAAATCCATTTTCGTCAAGATAAATATCTCTCGCCATCTTAGTACACTTTTTGCGGAATGTAATCATTTTTTGGTTACTTTTAGAAAGAGTTTTGCGACCTACTTTCTTGCTAGATGCCCTTTTCTCAGCTATTGCACTTTCCAAGCGTGGAAAATCGTCTTTATGAAATTCAGATTGAATTGCTTCAGCATTATCAATAATTGTATCTATTATTTCCTTTTTTATCTTAAGAGGGTGTAGTTTTCCCCTTAATTTGATTATTTCTTTTTCCAACTTTTTTTGTAGTTTCATCTAATAGTGAAAGAAAAATAGTTCTTATTCTTTATATTGTTTTAGCTTCCGCTAATTCTATTAAATTGTAAAAAGTGGTTCCGCAAACAACGATGTGTATTGGGTTATAAATGACGTATTAGTACATGCAGGCTGAACACCTCGCAAAAGCTCGGTGCTTACACCCCATGCCTATCAACCCCCTATTTTATGGGGAGTCTATGCTGTCTCTTTTCGAGAGAAGCTTCGGGCTTAGATGCATTCAGCCCTTATCTTCATATGGCGTAGCTGCTCAGCAATGCCTTGTTAGACAACTGATCGACCAGAGGCCACGACGCTCTGTTCCTCTCGTACTGGGAGCATCTTCCTCTCAGACAGCAAACACTTCCAGCAGATATATGCCAAACTGTCTCGCGACGTTCTAAACCCAGCTCATGAGGCCCTTTAACCGGTGAACACCCGTACCCTTGGGCGCTGCTGCACGCCCAGGATGGGCCAAGCCGACATCGAAGTATCAAGCTGCAGGGTCGATACGAGCTCTTGCCTGCAACCAATCAGTTATCCCCGGGGTAGCTTTTTTGTCAGCTCAAACCCCCATCGAGGGGAGTTTGAGGTTCGCTAGACCTGAATTTCTTCTCACCATCCCTTGCTTTTGAGGATGATATCAAGCCTGCTTTTGCTCTTGCACTCTGCTCCGCAGTTCTGACGCGGATGAGCAGACCTTTGGGCCCACCTGATGTCTTTTCAGATAGGCGCCGCCCCAGCCAAACGGCCCATCTACTGGTGTCCCCTTACGGGTAAGTACCACAGTTGTGACAGGGTAGTGTTACATTGTCGACTCCACATCGCCTGACGACGATGCTTCGATGTCTCCTACCTACACTATACAGCCACGACCATAATACAGCAATAGACTGCCGAAAAGCTCCACGGGGTCTTATCTTCCCGCTGGAAGTCCCTGGCCTATTCACCAGGATAGCAAGTTCGCCGGATGCCAATTTGGGACAGCAGAGATCTGGTTATTCCATTCATGCAAGCCGCCAATTAAGCGGCAAGGTATTACGCTACCTTAAGAGGGTTATAGTTACCCCCGCCGTTTACCGGTGCTTCCTTCCGTTGAACCGAAAGTTCACATACCGGCACTGGGCAGGAATCAGAAGCTATACACAACCTTACGGTCTAGCAGCCCCCTATGTTTTTATTAAACAGTCCGATCTCTCTAGGCACTGCGACCTGCTTTTCCATATTGAATATAGAAAGCAGGCACCCCTTCTTCCGAAGGTACGAGGCCAATTTGCCGAATTCCCTAAATTGGATTATCCCGACTCGTCTTGGATTACTCATCCAGGGCACCAGTGTCGGTTCTCGGTACGAACATGGAAAATTCATGCAGCTTCCTTTTCATTGACCCCGAGAATCAGTTGAACGCGCCATAGGACGCGCTATTCCCGACTTCGACCAGTTCAAATCGTGACGATATTCCCTGGTCTTCAACGGTTAAACAGCGAACTGCTCAACTTATCTCGAAGTGTCAGAAGACTGCCTTATCTTGCGATGTGTATTTCCATGGTGCAGGAATATTAACCTGCTTCCCTTTCGCGTTACTCCAGTTAGGGTAACGCTTAGGATCGACTAACCCTCGCCTGATAAACATCTTCGAGGAACCCTTGCCCTTGAGACGGTGTGGATTCACACCACACTATGCTACTACTACTGGCAGGATTATCTTTCCCACGCGGTCCACAATTCCTCACGGAGTTGCTTCCGCCCACGCGGGATGCCTCCCTACCCGTTATTTTGTATAACGCTAGAGTCTCGGCAGCTGATTTAGCCCCGTCCATTTTCGCAGCCCTAAATCTCGGCGGGTGATCTGTTACGAACTCATTAAAGGATGGCTGCTTCTAAGCCAACCTCCCCGCTGTTTTGGATTTAAGACGTGCTTCAATTACACTTAATCAGCATTTTGGGGCCTTAACTCTAGTCTGGGTTCTTTCCCTCTTGGACATATACCTTACGCATATGCCCTCACTCCGGCCTTCTCAGACAATACAATGTTCGGAGTTTGACGAGGAAGCGACCTGTTTCCAGGCCTAACTCCCAAATCAGTATCTCTACTCTTGCATTTATCTCCAGCCAGGCTGTGCTAAGACACATTTCGGGAGGAACCAGCTATCTCCAGTCTCGATTGGTATTTCGCCCCTATTCCCAGATCACCCGAACGAATAGGATCAGAACCGGTACCAGGCCTCCACCCCCCTTTCGAGAGGCTTCACCTTGTCCAGGAATAGATCGACTGGCTTCAGGTCTTATTCCAATGACTACGAGCACATTTAATACTCAGCCCCTGGCCACTCGAGGTGGTTGCGGGCCTTTGCTTTCGCTTTGACTTTCGCCTCGCCATTAAAATAAACTCCCTGCCCCGTTTTTCAAAACGGATGTTACGACGTTGTTTGGCTCCGAAGAGCTACATTCCTTTCACGCCGCAACGGACTATAACTAATTGGTTTCAGGTTCTTTTCACATCCCGCCAAGGATGCTTTTCATCTTTCCCTCACAGTACTATTGCACTATCGGTCTTGAGACGTATTTAGGGTTGGGAGTCGATGCTCCCACGTTCCGACTGGATATTCAACCAACCGTACTCTGGATACTGCCTAGTTCTTACAAATTTTCAATTACGGGACTATCACCCTCTGAGGTGCTCCGTTCCAGGAGACTTCATCTTCACTTATAAGACCAATGGCAGTCCAAACACCACATCTCCACTCCATCACTGAAGCGGATTCAGTTTGCCCTGTGTCGCTTTCGATCGCCTTTACTCACGACATCGCTATTGCTTTCTTTTCCTGCGCTTACTAAGATGCTTCAATCCAGCGCGTTCCCTTTCCTTTCGGAATTGCAAGCTCTATTAGAGTTTTGCATGGAAGTCCAATTCAGAAATCCCCGGTTCTAAGACTGCGTGCGTCTCGCCGGGGCATATCGCGGCTTGCCGCGTCCTTCATCAGCGCTCAAGCCAAGCCATTCACCAATTAGCGTAGCATAACCCAAGTCTACTTGTTGTTTGCGGAACCAATGTTATGTATATCGGTGGGATAACGGACGCCACGAGGCATCCTAGTGCACATGCATGCACGAACCGAACATAATGACTTATCATTGCAGAGGGCTTGGCTTTGCCGTGCTAAGAGTCGCTAGTCCGCCGGCGCTCCGGTGGGACTAGTTCATCGAAGTGATGAATGTGATAGAGAGTCCTAACTCTCGTTGAAATTTCTAAGAAAACCATGCGACATGCGCAGAGGGTTTATGATTATTGGTGGACCCAGGGTGATTCGAACACCCGGCCTCCTGCTTGCAAAGCAGGCGCTCTACCAAGCTGAGCTATGGGCCCATGGCAGTTTCCCGCCTTACGGCAGTTGAGTGTGATAGTGGTTCTGTGAGAAAAAACATAATAGCTACTCCTCCAGATTGCTCGTCTACATAGAGACGATGCTTTCTTAGGAGGTGATCTATCCACAGGTTCCCCTACGGATACCTTGTTACGACTTAACCCCCCTTGCTGAGCTCAGATTCGACACTACCAAAAGATAATGCCTCATCCAGGCCCAACTCAGGTGATTTGACGGGCGGTGTGTACAAGGAGCAGGGACATATTCACCGAAGCCTAATGAACTTCGATTACTAGGGATTCCGGCTTCACGAGGGCGAGTTACAGCCCTCGATCCGAACCTAGACTGGATTTAGGGATTGGCTTCGCCTTTCGGCGTCGCAGCTCATTGTTCCAGTCACTGTAGCTCGCGTGTAGCCCAAGAGATTCGGGGCATACTGACCTACCGTTGCCCACCCCTTCCTCTGATTTATCACCAGCGGTCCCATTAGAGTGCATCACTCTCGAAAGAATGACTAGCAACTAATGGCGTGGGTCTTGTTCGTTGTCTGACTTAACAGAACACCTTACGGCACGAACTGACGGCGGCCATGCACCACCTCTCAACAAGTCTGGCAAGATCGTCAACCTGGCCTTCATTCTGTTGTCGCTCCTGGTGAGATTTCCGGCGTATTATCCAATTAAACCGCAAGCTCCACCCCTTGTTGTGCTCCCCCGTCAATTCCTTTAAGTTTCAGCCTTGCGACCGTACTTCCCAGGTGGCAAATTTAACGGCTTCCCTTCGGCACTGCATACTCACGAAGAGCGTGCAACACCTAATTTGCATCATTTACAGCTAGGACTACCGGGGTATCTAATCCCGTTCGCTCCCCTAGCTTTCG
>CEPZ01078291.1_pt1 | contig 11048 bp, 11 predicted proteins | sample 530461 | NCBI WGS metagenome assembly CEPZ01 (sample SAMEA2620106, study PRJEB7988) | marine metagenome | isolation source: saline water (ENVO:00002010), including | reverse complement strand
TTAGGCGCTCCGGTGTTATAGATCCGCCGTAAGCTAGACCTCCGAGTCCCATAATTGTTCTCCTTTTTGTTTGTTAAGTCGAAGGAATAGCTTTAAGCGAGGTTCAGTAGGCAGGAGCCATGTCTTCTGGAGGAATCAAATCCGACCAGTAGCGCTCCTTGATTTCTTGCTCGCTCATTCCTCCGGCTTTTTCGGTTTTAACTTTAGTTCCTTGAGGCCGAACACCTTGGCGACCGAATTTAGGCTTTCTAGCCGATTCGATATGATCTTTTCTTGAAACAATGAGATATAAGTCTCTCATTAGCTCCAAGTGACCTTTTCCGTTGGTGTTAGCTTCGCCGGTTGATGTTTTGTAGCGGGTTTTCAGCAGTTCTTTGATCTTAGGTCTATATTTGGCGTAATCGCCTTTCTCTTTCGAGTATTGCTTATCCAACGCCGCATCCGCCTCATTCCAAAGAGAAACCCTAGTTCCTCGCGCCGCAACAGCGGTGGCCTCCTCATTGCTGGCAACGACTTTGCCAAACTTATCGAATTGAGGTTTTAGGCTTTGGTCATAAAACGATTGCAATTGAGATTTCTGCTGCATTGCCATTAAGGCCATGTTGACCTTCGTTCTAAGCTCGCTCTTCTCCTGATCCATCTTGGAAAAGATTTGACGAGCCCTTAACGCGTCTTCTTCTCGCTCCAATAGAGGCCAATATCTATCCTCAATCTCGGCGAGCTTCTTATTCATGGCCGCCTGAACGGCATTCATATCGAATGCTTGCCCAGGATCTACGCTTGCAGCATTACTCTCCGATCCTTTCGCCGCATCGGTGTTTCCCTTAAGGTTTTTAAGAGATTCCTCTGTGAGACCAATGTGAGGAGCCAATTTTTCGGCGTAGCCCCTCAACACTCCCATCGGATCATCTGCCGTCATGACATCGACAAGCGACTGCAAGACCGCGTTGTTTGCGCCTCTAAGTCCTTCGGTCAGTTCGAGACTCTTCGCATTAGCATCGCCCAAAATGGAATCGATTTTCTTAGCGACTTCTTCCTTGTACTTCTGAGGCACCCGGACATCATCCAATGAATACTCAACATCCAAGAGCTTCTGAGGAGTGTCATCGCTCGGCTCCTGCTCAGTCTCTTCCTGCTTCTCACCTGCTGCTTCTTTTTCGGCCCCAAGATGGGAATCCGGTACGTCATCACTGAAGAAAGCCTTCCTTGCGGCCGCCGAAGCGTCATCTTCTTCCTCAGGCGAAAAACTTGGATCGTCTTCGAAATTGGATGGCTCAGGTGGCGTAAAATCAGGCGTTTCAGTTTCAGTTGATGTCGTTTCTTGATCTAGCTGTTCCTCTGCCGCTGTATCCATAATGCACTCTCCTAAATGGTATGAGTTTTATTATCCGGCCCGAAATGGTTACCGGAGGTTTGAAATTAAACTTCTTGTGCAACGAAAATGTAATCTATATCCAGCTCGTTAGCTGCGTTTTCGCCGGTCAGTTGACAAATAGAAAGCCTCATCAATGCCGTTGGAATATCTGTTGAGATCGTAGCGACTAAAGCGTCATCGACGTAAAACTCAGCCTTATCCGTTCCTGTAACCTTGAATCCGGCTTTGACCCAACTAGCGTCAGACATAGTGTTGACACTCGCTTGATCGGAAGCCGATGAAGAGGCCGAAGACTCAACGTCCAGTAAGGCGTCTCCGTCATCACTTCGAAATCCAATGTAGTCACTTCCACGTCCTGCGATAATAGTCGTATCTTGAACGTGAAATCCGATGAACATATCTTGCTGAGTGACATCATTCATTTTAAAACGCGTTTCAAGAAATAGATTCTTTCCTGCAACCGGCGCAAAACTCTCACCCGTTGTTTCCGTATCACCCGTTCCGCCAAGTTGAATCTGCGTCCCATTATTTTCAGTGCCACCAGACGTGAGCCTTAAGACACCGTTTGCAATGTCTTCAATGTCTTGCAAGCTCGTTCCAACTTCCGTTGCAGTCCATGAATCGGCAACCCAATCGGTGAAGTGATTGATGTATTCTACATAGAGACCCGGCCTTCCGAACTTATAACCGTCCCACATAGTCCCCGAACCGGTAATCTCAAAGTATGTCTTGTTGAATAGTTGATCTGAGATAGTCATTTTCTTCTCCTTTAAGCATAACCAAAGCAGGAGGCCTCCAATAGACCCCCTGCAATCCAGTAAGGTAGGTAACGATTATTAGTTGGTATCCAGAACAGGAATGATGTCGCTTGCCTGCACCGAAGCATCCGTCTCCTCACAAACTCTGATTCTTGAAAGCCTTAGTAAGTTTCCAAAGTTATAGTTGCTCGTTAAGGTTGTGTGCGTTCCGTAGATGATTAAGTCATCGACGAAACCGGTTGGATTACTATCAAGCGTAACGCCTGGAATGGTTGTTCCGATTGTTCCGATGACGTTTCTCTCCAAAGCTACTTGAGTCGCTGCTGCTGCATCGATGATGCCTGCCGTAACGATGTCTCCAAACATATGTGAATCATGAAGTTTTAACCTGGCAACGGCTGCTTCGATATTGATGAAAGAATTGACCGCAACAACCGTGTTGTAAATTTGCAGATTCGATAACTCTAAATCGTCTCCGCCTGACGCCAAGGTAATGCAATCAACCGTGTTAACGGCTGTTGCCGATGGAATCATTTTGACGTTATCGATATGACAATCTGCAGCGGCAACGTTTATCAATGCAGTCGGCGCATCCGTTGTTACGATAGTTTGCTCGATATTCTTAATCGATTGGCCGGCAGCTTCGACGCTAAACATATCAACAGCTCCATTCAGCGTAATCTCTGGACGCCTATTGGCAATCTGAACTCCTTCGAGCTGAACATAGGAGGTCGACATAGTGAGAACTGCAGTCGTTGTCTCGGCATGAAAAGGTTCGACTAAAATCGTGTCACCTCGTGCCGCCGTGCAATCGCTGTAAGCTGAAGTGATAGTCGGTTTAGCCGAAGTCAGCCTTCGACCACTCCAGTTATCCGCGTCTCCAGAATAGTTTGAATCGACGTAGAATATTCTTTGGTCCTTGTGTACTCGACGCAATGCGTCGGTATGGACGTCATAATATTGTTCATTACCCTTCTGGGCCGCAAATTTGGATCTACTCATTGTCTTCTCCTTTTGACGAACTGGCTCCGGCGATTCGCTAAACTACAGCTCATCTTTCAAAAACCGTGCGCGGTCGACTTGGTTGTTAAGAATCTTTTGTTTCGTGAGTCTCGAATGTCGGAAGGCCTTCACCTTTTCCGGACCAAGTAACTGCCTCAACGACTTCTCTTGGCCTTCGATCGACTCTCTTTGCGAGGATCTTGCGTTCGTGCTTTGGCGTCATGATAGCGCCTTCGTGCTTTGAGTTGAATCCAAGATCGGAACAACGCTTATTTAATGCTTTTTCCGAGTGAACAACTTCACCAATGCCCACATGATAGAATGGATAGATTTTTTCAGTAAACGTCGGCGACGAGTTTCGGAACGCGACAATCTTCTTCGTTCTTCCAGACTTGCATTTTTTACATCTCGGAAGGCCGGATTCCTCTTGTCTTGAATATACTGCTTCAAAAACCGTCTCGCATCCTTCCTCCAAGCACCTGAAGTCATGAAGAACTCCCACCTAGACTACCGGGCCTTGCGGTTGCGTTTGCCTTGTCAGTGCCGCTATTTGTTCCGGAGTCGGTGGTTGAGCCGGTTGATTGTTGCCTGGAGCCTGAAGTCCTGGACCGGCACCGCCTGCCTCGGCACCTTCTTTATCAATCTGAGCTTGATTGTGAGCTTGCATATGGAGCTTAACGCGCCGCAGCAGAGCTTCGGCTTGGTCAGATTGTTGCATCAATTGCTCGATCTTGCCTTGAGCTGCCTCCAAAACCTGCTCCGATTGAGGCGCGCCAGCCATCATCTCCGGTATCAATTGCACACCAGCCTGAAGCTTCTGAACTTCCGCTTGAACGTCACCTAATTGCTTCTCCAACTCACGTCCGAGAGGCAAATGGATGATGTGATGCTCGGCATGGTCGTCCTTTTCATGCGGTTCCGGCACTTCCATGCCGTTTCGAAGCATCTCATTCTCAACGACCGCCGGAATCTGAATCGGACCACCCTTGTCAAATTTCTCTAAATCAACGCCATTTAGCTCGAAAAGCTCAGTGATCACTTTACCTATGTCGTGATCTTCGATGAATTTCTTGAACATCAATTCGTTGCCGGCGATGGCCACAAGGGAGCGTTGCAGTTGAGCCGCTCTGACTTCCTTCGGCTGATGGATCATCTCATCGAGATTGATCTCGAAATCGAACTCGCCTTGGAGTCTTTCCTTCGGAATGCCCAAGAAAGGCAGCTTTGGATTGTAACCGATTTGGCTCTCTAGCTGCTGAATGAAGTCGTCGTCGAACTCCTCATTGGCCACGTTGTAGAAGTCAATTGGCTCGGCGAAGGCTTGAATCATGGATGAGAACCTTCGGATTATCTCAACGGAGAAATCAGCCACGAATGATCGGTTGTCCTCGACACGAATCGATGCGCTTGAGCGGATGATCTCGGCTTCAGTCGCCTTCCGAGTGAAATCGCCACCACCTTGCTGATAGTCCGTGATGCCGAGAGTAGTCCTAAGCTCTTCCTTGTGGACATCACTCATGCGGTAGTGATCCTGACCCATTGACGGCGTGCCTTGGATCTTGATCTTGTTGGCAAATCCATTCCGAACCGAGAGCCAGAAGCCATATGGTGTCCGAAAATACTTCTTTCTCTCGTCTTTGGCGACCGCACCCTCTTCAGCGATGATGCCGGTCCCGAAGTTGTCCATGTGATGGACTTCACGAGTCCTCATACGGTTCAAGGCGCGAACCTGGTCCTCAACCGGTTGAATATCGGTGATTCCGATCAGATCATCGTCATCTTCATCGATCACAAGAGGCACGAACGATGACCCTTCGAAGGGATAAGGCTGCTCGGACGTATCGGCCATGAAGAACCAATCTTGACCCGGCCCATCGAGCAAGACCCAATCGATCGTATTCTGCTCCAAGTCGTGATATTCGAAGAACTCGATCTGCTCCAGCGTCGTTCCGGCGTACATATCCATCGAGGAGCGGCCGGTTTGCCTATCACGATCGATAATGTGTTGCGGAAGGTTTCCAACGTGACCCGGAGGTATCTTGAAACCCATTGCCTCAACATCACGCTTCGGAAGCACAATCCTTTGTGAGATCCACCGAAGACGCTTAGGCTCAACGGCCCGCCAATCGAAGATAACGTCTTCCGGAGATACCCAATCGACCCAGTAGTTTGACTCGTTGTTTCGATCGTTATTGAAACAAGAGACCGACTTATCCTGATGGCCAACCTTGGCCCAACCGATGCCGTAATGACCTTTTGCATGGCCAACACAGCGACGGATAATATCCTTTAGTTTCACCTGCTCTAGCTCATGATTGATGAGAATCTCCATGAGCTTTGCGTTTAAGAAATTGTCTGACTTGATCGTCGGCTGACCGGTCATCTCATCGAGGACGACTTCGTTGGTGACAATATCACGTTCGAACTCAGGCTTTTTGGCCGTGATACTGGCACGAGGCGTCTTCCAAATCAGCGTCGGCTTGACCGTACGATAATTGGCATATGGAGAATTAACGTGAAACTCCGTCTCATCCACCTTGCCTCGATCTCCACCCCAGTCACAACGGAGCCACTGCTTATTGCGCTTCCAGAAGTCGGCGCGTTGGTTGCTCTTGGTATAATTTCCGGTCTTCAGCCACTCGATGCCGGCCTTGATGTTTGTCCTGATCTCTTTGATCCGGTCCGGTTCGGATAGATCCATCGGATCTTTTGATTCATTATCGCTCGCCATTAAGCCATCCTCTCAAAGTCTAAAGGTCAATATCAACGCCTTGTCGGCTCAGCTTCTCCATGAACCATCCTCCGGTTCCCCACTCAGGTTTTTGCTCCTTGGCTTGAGACGGTGACCAACGACTCATGCAAGCATAACGCGTCTCGTCATAGGCATCATCGCCAGCCCAAGCATCATGCTCGGTTGCATCGACTTTAAGCACGTCTTCAGGATTATTCGGATTGATCTGCATCTGCGGAATGGTACGAATTGTCCGCCAGCAGTTCTCTTTGACGTAAAACTTCGGCTTTTTGACTATCTTGCCGTCAGGATCTTGTCGCCAATCGAGCAATGTCCGAAGCCATGATGCACCGTTTCTTCGATCGATGTCAGCGTGAAGCATAGTCAATCCAAGCTCACGAAACTGCTCGGCCTTCTCACGTCCATAAGCCTTCATTTGCAAGTTGTGTTTCGAAAAGATGTCGTGTCCCGCATAAATCTCAAGATCAGCCAATTGACGCTCTAGGCTTGATAGGACGCCTTTGTCTTTTGATCCACGAAAGCCCAAACCGTCTTGATAGGCCTCGGCTATCTCACGCTTGATCTGATCCGGCTCACATCCCGTGTTACCAGCCTCGGCGAACTTGATAATATTGCCATCGCCATCAACGGCATAGGCACCAGAGACGTAAGGATGCGTGTAGCCGTCATCGTAGCCACCGAATTGAGTCCAGTGTGGCTCGATCTTAAAGTCTTCCGGCAAGACATGGATCTCGGTGTTCCACTTCTCGAAGAACTGACCGGCGAAGATGTCCCAATTGCCGTCCTTCATGGCTTGGACAAGTGTTTCGTTGCCAAGTCCGTCCAAGCGTGCCTCGTAGGTCGGATCGCTCGCTAGCAATGCCGTGTTGTCTTTGAGCTTGGCCGGTATGAATTGGCGCTTTAAGCCACCTTCGGATCGAGGAGCATTCCAAATGCGATTTTCGTAAGGCTTCTCGTTAGGCCGCCATGCCTTCTTGACGAAAGCGTGACCAATTTGACCAGGATTCGAGCCGCATTCGATCCGAGGAAGATATTCTTGGTATTTCTCCGGAACATCAAGGCCGGAGAGACGGACACGAGAGCGCAAGAAGCGATATTGGTATTCGGTAAAGAGTGTCAGCTCGTCCATCAAGAGGACGTGGATCTCGGAACCCAGGTGTTTAACTACATCGTCTTCGTATTGGCAATGAGAGAGGACGATCCGGCTATTGGTGTCCTTCCAAACAAATTCGTTCTCTTGCTTGCTATAAGAAACCTTGCCGGAGTCCAAACCGCTAGCAAGTAACGTGAAAAAGGAGAACGGACCGCGAAGGTGATTCTCTCTTAGCTCCGGATATGTCCTGCGAAATAGATAAACTTGGATTCCAGGAACCTCTTCGCACCAACGAACCGCCGAGATCCTAAGCAATAAGCTCTTACCGCCACCAGCCGCGCCACCGTAAAGAATCTCGGTAGCGTGCGAGTGGTAAGCAATAATTTGCTTAGGATTTAGGTTTATCTGCACTCTTTAGCTTTTTCAAATCCGGTTGTTTTAGGAGATTTCCTTCCTTGTCTCGGTACGGATCGACACCGACGTTGAGCATGATCACAGGCTTACCGTCAGCGCCGGACAATTCACTTCTTGTGGAAAAGTCGGCTTTCTCTCTTCTTTCGAGCCACCATTTTGATTCTTCAATTTCCCCTTTAATTACGCACTCCGCGATGTTTTTCCTCGCGCTAGCTGACACCATATTGCGCCAACTAGTGAATTTTAAACGAAGATCCGGATCGTTATCAATCCACGTCTGAACAGTTGACTGAGCGATCCCGGCATAATTACATGCCTTATTCACAGAGCATCCAAGCTGTAGATATGGTCTTAAGGCTTCGATAACAGAATCTTTATCCCTCGCAAGACCTTGAGACATTCTTTTAACCTCCCGAAATGGTACAGGTTATTAAGCACCTTTTAAAAACGACCTAAAATGTAAATTGGAATTTCTATTACGAATTAAAGACTTACATTTTCACGTTGACACGCTACTTCTCAGCTGTTTTACCTGATGTGTAATTAAGTAATTTAAAACCATCCCTACAAACAAAGTCGTCACTCGGAATTCCAAGCAATCCCACTCCAGTATAATAAACCGTAAACTTTCTTGACTCGTCAGGACACACGAAGTGAAGGCGACGAGTTTTCTTCTTCACCGTGCCTTGCTTGCCTCCGTCGAACGTTGGTAGTAGCGAAACTCTTAAATTCTCCTCAAAGTGGTCCGGTGAGTCGTAGATCATTTTTTGGATAGCCGGGCCGCCAACTTTATACGTTCCAACGCTACCGATAGCCATGTCGTCTAGGCCTTCGACCAGCAGATAGACTCCGGCGTAGATCGAAATCGCCGAGAGTGCGTAGATCATTATCCGGACCAAGACTCCTTTGCCGCTCCTGCCAACGACAAAGCCAAAGATCCCGGTAACGATAAATACTATACCGGCCAAGACCTTGATTAATCCGCGTTGGCTCGCCTTGTGTTCGTCTTCGTTCATGCGCCGCAGAGATCCTTCACTTGATCGATCCTAGCTTGGTTTACAACGACCTTTTCGCCCTGGCCGTGCTTCTTGAAAACTTTGTCGCCCCGAATTGTGTAGGTATTATCCCCAATTTCGCACGTTTTCGCTTTAGGTGCCACTTCCGGCTTCGCTTCAGGCTTCGCCTTTTTCGCTGGAGCCTTTGGAACCTTCGGTTCTTTTTTCTTAGGCATGAAGTTATCTCCTAGGTTGTTTAGGTACAAAAAACCCCGGAGAGCGTAAAGCGGTCCGGGGTCGAGTGGACATACCAATATCCGTCGATAATTATGCACCAATATTTTGTAAGTTGTCAAATTTAATTTCATTAAACTCCGCAACTCCTTGAATTCTAAGAATTAAAAAAAATAACTTTTATTATTCACACCGCATACTATTTCCCGAAGTCCTGAAATTGTCCGCTTAGTTTCTTGTGTAGATCCGGAACCATTTGTTTTAAGAATTTGTGACCCTTAGCACTGAGACGTTCCTTTTCCTCTCCATCCTCAAAGTGACGCAGCGTGTTGTCAATTGGATCGAGCCCTTGAGTCATTCGCCACAAGTTCCCGTCGTGCAAGAGATCCCAAATACTCTCGCCATTCGTATCTTTTCGAAGCATTTCGAGCCATTCCTCAAAAGCAAGCGCGTCCTCGGCTAGCTTCGGACTCGATAGGCACTCGGTGTGCCAGGAACAATACATTTTCTGATCTTTACCGGGAATCCCGGCACGAAATCCGATAGTTCCAAGAAACCGGCAAGGCCTTCGACCCACCATCCAGGCACAAGTCATGTCGTAGGCTTGTTTTGAATCCTTGGCCTGCCATCCACAAGAATTACACTTATCTCCACCCATCCACCGATCGCACTCAGGGCAAGGTTTCCTCATGATCCTCTCCTAACTCTCCAATATAATTAGAGAAGTTGCTAGCGTTGAATAAAGTCTTTGGCCTCAAGTATTTGCTCATTCGGTCGTCGGTGCCCCATTGCCGGAACTTCAAGGCGATCATGCTCTTGAAATCTTGGACTGTGGCGCCCTCCTTCAGCCGGTTCTCGATCATGACCATTGTCGTTTTGGCTGGTAGGTATGGCCTTCGACCATTCCGTTTTGAATTTAGAAAATTGAGTATTTCTGTGGCGTCCTCCTTTTTGGAGGACAAGGTAGTTCTTTTAGTCTCCTGTCTGCTGTCTGTAGTATGTAAAATTTGTTTATTTTTAGACTCTGTTAAACTCTTGTTAGACTTTCTTTTTTTTCCCATGTAATCGCGCATGTAGTCCTTGAGATATTCTTTCCTCTCCTGCTGCCTTGAGATATTCATGTATTTCTCATAATTGACGATGATCCATCCCCAAGAGCGCTCGTTATCAAGCCGAACGATTCGCCGCCCTTCGTGTTCTCTCGATCTGCTTTCAGGGTCAGGTGCCTCTAGGTGTGTGATTGCCTTTTTTACAATTTCGAGAGGAACTCCTGTCCTTCCGGACAAGGCTTCTGAGGTTATATCTAGGATTCCTGGAGGTTCAGCCAAGACTATCATATCCTGGAAAACGACACGAACCTCCCAGTTACCAGCTAGCGTTCCTTCATAGATTTGGTCGAATATTTTACCGTACATTGCCCTCCCCGATCCCCTCCCTCAAGATCTCAAGAGGGTCGCCCAACCGGAAAGGAGGTTATCCTTAGCCTCCACGACGCTAGCCTATGGAAGGGGCCGAGCGACCCGCCTGAAATCACCAATTTGTTTGATTAGCTAGCATCGTGCTAAATTTGTAGGCTAGCCTTGGAAATATGTCAAGGGCTCATTTGAGCGCCTGAGAGCCATTCTAAGGCACTATCTCATTCCGTGTAGAATGTTACAATTTCGAGGCCGATCGTCGATTCTGGGCCGGTTTCTGTCGGATTTTGGGCTATTCCTATCGAGTTCTGGAGGCCAATTTTCAATGAATTAAAAAGGTATCGAAATAATTAGTGAGTATTTTGGCAAAAATAATCCGTTTTACTCACTGACATTCACTCAAAATAATGCTTGACCTCCATAAGCGATAGTGCTACATTAGTTGTAATGAAAACGAAGAACAAAACAAGGAGGAAACCATGACGCTAGCCACCGCAAAAGTAATAAGCCTTAGAAACCCACTAAAGGCCTTTGTAGAACTTAAAAGTCAGATCGATGAACTGAAGTCACAATTCAAAGCTGCCAAGGAAAAGGTCCTGGCTGAGATGGACGGTCGCGGAGTCGATACGCTGAAGATAGGCGATTACAAGGCCAATCGGAAATTTGTCGAACAGTCCCGCGTCGATACCAAGGCGGTCCGCGATCTGTTAGGCGATAAGACACCGACGACCTTAGTCGAATCGGTAAGACTCACGGTAATATAACAATGAAAGGGGACAAGATGAGAGCGATACTAACACTCCTACTCTTGAACTGACTTGACAATAGTATTACTATCGCTTAAAAGGACGGAATCTTGATCAAAAAATGCCTAAATTGCGAGACGGAATACGAACTCACGAAGTATTGGAAGAGATACTGCTCCGTTAAGTGTAAAAACTCATTTCACGCAAGAGTAAGGAAGGAAGGCGCCGCTCGCGCCTTGGAAAAAGCAAAGGAGGTAGAAAATG
>CEPZ01084946.1_pt1 | contig 11060 bp, 17 predicted proteins | sample 530461 | NCBI WGS metagenome assembly CEPZ01 (sample SAMEA2620106, study PRJEB7988) | marine metagenome | isolation source: saline water (ENVO:00002010), including | reverse complement strand
CTCTCCTAAATCACAAACAATCAAAAAAGACATTAAATAAAATAAACCTGTCTAAAATCAGGCACTGTTAAAAAATCTTTTTTTGATTATAATAATTCTTAAGAATTATAAGATCTCATCTAAAACTGAGCACGGTTATAAAATATTAAGAATTATTCTTTCTTTTCTTCACTTTTCTCTTCTTTAGGTTTTTCTTCTTCTTTTTTCTCAGAACCTAAAAACTCAGTATAATGGCATCTTCCACAATATAATCTATTACTTGCTTTCATTAAAAATACTCCTGGCCCACATCTAGGACAAGATTTTTCTCTAACTACTTTATCTCCTTCAATTTTATACTTAGTATATTTCTTTGAAGTTGGTTTGTTTTTATGTGGTTTTTTTCCTTCTCCCATGATAATAATATGTCAAAATTAAGGTATTTAAAACTTGCTATAAAAATAACTTATCAAACATAGATATATTTATAATAACCAATCTCTATAGGTTTTTATTCAAAACATGAATAAAAAATATACGTTAAAAAAGGTAGGAAAATTAGCTACAACAACATTAACTGGACTTGCATTATTAGTTCAAGGAGTTAGTTTAGGGGGATGTAATCCTGAACCAGAATATTCAAATAAAAATTCGCCAATAACTAAACAAACCCATGAGTGTTACATGGATAAAACTTTCAAAAAAGCTTACAATGAGTTTACTTTAGATAAATTAACAGATGATGAAAAAACAATTTTTGTAACAACTCCAGATATTAAAAATATGCCTAAAGAACAAAGAAAGTTTGCAGAAAAACATCTTAATTTCATAGACCTAACCAATCTAAATTTAAAAAATATTGGTTATTTCATACATTATGAAGATAAAATAAAATCAGGCATTCATTATGAAAATATTAATGTAAAAAATATTTCTCCTGAAGAAAAAAAGATTATAAAAGAATTTCGTGAAGGATATTTAATTAAAGAAAATTTTTCGTGGAAAATAGATTCAAGCAAACTAAATGAAGATGACAAAGAATTCCTAGAAAACATAAAACTATTTGTTGACCCTAACAATATTTCAGATAGAGATATACTTTTTATGAATAAAATTTTTAGTGGGTATGCAGCTTTAATGATGTTTTAATTTTTCAAAACCCAACACCCCTAACCCTTAAATAAATATTAGAAATAATCAAAAGAACTGCAACCACTCCAATAACCCATGTTAATTTAATCAAAAATTTCTTTCTTTCAATCATCCAACCTTCAACATTTTGAATATCTTTTTGAATAAGGTCTTCAACACCTTTAAGCTCATTACTTAACTTTTTAATTTCTTTTTTAAAACTCATAAAAACTTTAAGAATTAATTATATATAAAACTACTCTTTAGCTTCTTCAGCCATTTGCTCTTCTTCTTTTTCTTCTTTTTTCTCTTCTTCTGGTTTTTCCTCAGCAGGTGTTTCTTCTGGAGGTTTTTCTTCTTTAACTTCTTCTTTAGTATCTTCTCCCTCTTCCTTAACTTCTTCCTTTTCTTCCTCCTTAGGTTTAGCAGCTTCTTCTTTGTCTGCTTTTCTTTGTTTTTGTGTTAATTGCTCTGCATTATCTTTATCTTTTTTAGAATCATAAACATAAGCTTTAATCACAAAATTATTACTTCCAAAACCCCCTTTTATTCCATAAACATCAATTCCATCTTCAGATTTTTTAGTTTGCTCAGAAATCATCTTTCTAACTTCATCAAAACCAGGATTTTTCTCTGCATCTAAATTTGCTTTTATTTCATTTCTCTTAAATAAATCATTTCTTATATCTGATGTAATTTCCATTTTTTATTTTATATTATTATTTTATTAGTTATTTAAGTTTTGAAGATGAATTCACCTACCTATCATCTGCATAGATTAATATTTTATAGAGATATTAATTATCAAGTCTTAATTGCATATAATCCTTTTTTAGTTATTTTCAACTCTTTAGCTAATTCTGATTTCTCAGGACTAACAATCTCAACTTTTCCTTTAAAAGTATCTGTAGTATCTTTTTTCTCACAATTAGGACAAACATCTCCTTCATATATTAATTTACAATTTTTACATGCTTTTTCTTTTGCCATTTTATAATGCTCCAGTTAATTGTCTTATAATACTAGGTGCTCTAGAGACTATAAGTGTTCCTTTATCATATTTATCTGTATATTTCGCAATTTTATCTACAATCTCTTCTCTAGACATTGGACCAAAATAACCTGTTGTTGGTTTATCTACAGTAGCCCCTTTAACGAACAAACTAGTATTTCCATCTTTAGTAATTTTTAAAAAATATTTTCTAAATGGAGTTAGTCCAGTAATTTTTATAAAATCTTCATTAGCAATCCTTTTTTCAGCAAATTTTGTTTCTAATAATTGTTCTGCCATATTATTTTTTCTCTCCTTTCTCTTTTTTCTCAGTTTTTTCTTCCTTTTTTTCAACTTTTTCCTTTTTCTCAGGTTTTGGCTTTTCAACTTTCTCAGCTTTTTCTTCTTCTTTCATAGCTTTTTTAGCACCAGCTTTAGATTTTTTCTTCTCTTCTTTAATCCAATCTAATTTCCCTAATCCTGGTTGTCTCATTGTTAAACCAATTTTTGGCATATCACCCTTATAAGATAATGCAACAACTCTTGCTAAACAAGAATCTCCTTTTTTCAAGGTTTTTTTTGAATCTTTACCTAATAAAGTTCCTGAAGTTGAAAAACTAACATAATCATCCATTGTTTGACTAATATGAATCATACCTTTCATAACACCTAAATTAACAAAGGCTCCAAAATTAGTAATTTCGTCAACAATTCCAAAAACTAGTTCTTGTAATTCAGGTTTCCAAACAATTAATTTAAATCTTGCATTATAATAAGCAGCACCATCTCCTGGAATAATTATTCCATCCCCAACTTCTGAAACAGAGATTACACCAACAACTTCTCCAATTTCTTTATCATGATAATTAGAATATGTTGCTTGAAGCTGTTTTGCAACAGCATCGCTGGTCTTAAGTCCAAATAACTTAGGTTCTACACGTACATAATCTTCAACTTCAACTATATAGAACATTGTAAATTTACTACAAAAAATGGATTTATAAAGCTTACCCTGCAACTATTATCTAGTAAGCATTAATTTCTTCCCTTTATTAATCAAAATAACCCTTCCAAGAATCTCCCTCATTTCTTTATCTAAAGTACAAACAATATTCTTATTATTTTCCTTTGAAAGATTAATTATTCCCTCATCAACAGTCTTTCCTTTAACTTTAACTTTCTTAACCTTATTTACATCAAGCAACTGCAAGGCTAAATCAGCATAATACTTATCTTTTCCAGAGATTTTTTTCTTAACATCTTTACTTAAAAGTTCTAATTCTCTAATAACTTGCTCAGGCACAACTAATTCATATTCTTCATTAAGCATATTTTCTAATTCTTCAGCATAATCTAATTTATTCTTACTACAATAAATCAAAAAGTTTGTATCAAATATAACTTTCATGGTTAAAAAAAGAAAATTTAGTTTATATAATTAACTTATGACTAATGGCTCCGAACTATTTTTAAAGGTACAAAAATTTAAATACCCAAAATCCCTGCTAATACAATGAGATGGACAAAAGAAGAGATTGATTTCTTAAAGGAAAATTATCCTTCAGAGATGCTAGTACAAGAACTTTCTGAGAGATTAAATAAAACAATAAGATCTATCAGACATAAGGCAGCTAGAGAAATGTTATCTAAGCCAAGAGTCCCTCATAATAAACCTAAAAATAAAAATCATAGAAATATTGTTGACAAAGAATATTATGAGAAAAATAAAAAAAGAATCTATCAAATGAAAAGAGCGAGATTAAAAAGGAAAAAAATTGAATTAGTAATAATTTTAGGGGGAAAATGCAATAATTGTGGATATGAGAGATGTATGGCTGCTCTCGAGTTTCACCATAAAAGAAATAAAGAAAATGCAATAGCCACTATGATAAGAGACATATCAAAACAGAAGGCTTTAAAAGAAATAGAAAAATGTATATTATTATGTGCAAATTGTCATAGGGAATTGCACCATAAGGGGATATAGTCCAGTGGCAGAATATCTCGCTCCAGACGAGAAGATGCCGGTTCGATTCCGGCTATCCCCACTTAAAATATTCTTTCATGACAATCTTTATAAATTCCTCTTTCTTATTTAAAACATGGTTAAAAAAATAGAGGTTTCAGAAAAAACAATAAAAAAGAAATCAATGACAAAAGGAGAACTTGAAGAAACTCTAATTAATAATTTTACAAATCTACAAAAAGTTCTTACAAATCTTTCTTTTAAGTTTGAAGACTTATCTAATAATATGTCAAAACTTCTCCAATTATTTGAAATCTCTGCTAAAAGTTTTGCAGAAAAATATACAAGCAAGGAAACAGGAGAAAAATTAGAAAAACAAACTAAAGAAAGAAAAGAAACAGACAAAGAATATCTTAAGAAATTAGATTCTTTACTTGATCAAAATAAAACAATTGCAAAAGGAATTATGTTAATGGAAGGAAAGATAAGGCAAAGAGAACCTCAAAACCAATTTTCAAGCCAATTGCCACCCCCTTACCCAGAAGATGAATCAAGATTAAGCAGAACGTTTAAATCAAAACCTCTTCCAAAATTTTAATCAATGACATTTAAACAATTAACAAATCTTGATAGAATTAATTTTTTAAAAAAATTTACAGCAGAATTAGTAACTAATGCTATAAGAGAAAAATTAACAGAAAAAAACATTAAAATAGAAAAAATAAAACAAAAATTTATTCGTCCAACTCCTTTACCAGAACAAACTTTTAAAAAAATAATGAAAACTCCAATTTTTGAGTCTTCAGAAGAATTAGAAAAAAGGCAAAGAATTCAAGAGCAAAAAATAGAACAGATAAAACAAATTGAAGAAATAAAAAAAGAAGAAAAATTAAAAGAACTAAACCAAAGTTCTCAAAAAATTTCCCCGCATTTAGACTTTAGAGAAAGATTAAGAAGACCAATTTTTCATAGAGCCAAAACTCCAAGAATTATTCAAATCCAAAAACCAAAGAAAAGTTTTTTCCAAAGATTAAAACCAAAAATAAAATCAGAAAAAACCACTCAAACAAAAAATCCTAAAAAAGTTGAAAGACCTCCTGTAGAAGATATAAGAAAAATAAAACTTGAGGCAGAACCAAGACCAGCAGGATTTGCATTAGGAAAAATAGAAAAACTCTTAAGAGACAAAACAATTCAATTAATAGAATGTCCAGGACCTGAAAAAAATCTTCTTATTGAAAAATTAACTAAAATAAACACAACAAAAATTTCATTAAATCAAGAAGAAATAACAGATATAATTAATAATTTTTCAACTCAAGCAAAAATCCCTATAATGGGAGGTATTTTAAAAGCAGCAGTAGGAGATATGGTAATCTCTGCAGTAATTTCAGAATATATTGGCTCAAGATTTATTATAAGAAGAATCACTCCTTACTCACTATTACAGGAATAAATTTAATAAATACAAATAATCAAAAAAATAAACCTAAAGAGGAAAAAAGGAGGAGTAAACTCCTCCCAAAGTCTCTCTTTTTGTAATATGGTTAATATATCCCTTTTTTAAATGATTTAGGTACTTTAATATGAATTATAAGAAGAACAATATCAAAAACCCTATTTTTCAAAACCCAATTTCTCAACCCCAACTTTCAAAAACCCTATTTACAAAATTAGTAATTAGAAAATATATATAAACAGGATTTTGTTAAGAAATCTATCAATAACTCTCAAAAATATATCGCTGGCAATCATCTTCAAAGCGATAATGAGTAGGGAGATATTAAGATATAAGATAATAAAGATAATATAAAAATATGAAAAACAAAATAACAAAACAAAAAATAGAAAAATACTATGATTTAACTAGCAAGGCTATTAAAATTGCAAGAAAAGCAGTAGTTAAATCAAAACAAAAACAAGCAGAAGAAATCTTTGTTATGGTAGAAGCATATCTTTCAGATTCTCAATATTTTAAAGAAAAAAAAGATTTTATTAATGCATATGGGGCATTAAACTATGCTCATGGTTGGTTAGATTGTGGAGCAAGATTAAAAATTTATAAAGTAAAGGACAATAAATTATTTACTATTTAATTTCTGATATTTGTTATGAAATTTTTTAATATTAGCTAATACAAATTTTTCTGCAATATTTGGATATCCAGAAATTCTTCCTTGTTTACTTCTTTTAGGATTTAATTTTCTTTCAAAAACCTCTTTTCTTTCAATGTCTTGCCCATTTATCAAACTTAATTCAAGAGAAATATAAGGCAGCTCGCTTTCTTTTCTAAAATATAAGTGAGAAGTTATATTATTTATCTTAAAAAAAACAGTATTAGAAGAGTGTTTTATAAGATATTGCCCTCCAAATTTAGACAAAAAATTATCTAAACAATCTCTAAATGTCTGAGTATAATACTCCACAGAATCATAAGATTTGTGCACCATAAATCTATTAGTTAAAATCCCTTAAAAACAATTATTATACTCTACTAAATATATCAAAAACCTTTAAATAAGCAAACAACTTTCTTTTAAAAGAAAGTTCTTTAAGTCAAAGAAACCAAATAACATGGCTAAAAAAAAGGTGGTAGTGATAAGTTTAGGAGGAAGTTTAATTATTCCAGATAAAATTAATTATAAATTTCTTAAAGGATTTAGAAAAACCCTTGAAAAAAATAAAAGAAAATTTAAGTTTGTAATTGTTTGTGGTGGTGGAAAAACAGCAAGAACTTATATTAAAGGAATAGATAAAGAAAAAATAAAAAAGAAAGAATATTTCCAAAGTTTATTAGGAATTTCTGCAACAAGAATAAATGCTAGATTTATGACTTACTTTTTTGGAGAAGATGCTAATCAAGGAATCCCTCATAATATGAAAGAAATACTTCATTTTTTAAGAAAAAATGATTATGTTTTTTGTGGGGCATTAAGATATGCAAAAAACCAAACATCTGACTCAACTTCTGCAAAACTTGCAAATTATTTTAATACTAGTTTTATTAATCTAACAAATGTAAAAGGACTTTATGATAAAAATCCAAAGAAATTCCCTTCTGCAAAATTCATTCATGAAATTTCCCACAAAGAATTCTTAAAACTAGCAAAAAAAATAGAATTCACTCCAGGACAACACTTTGTTTTAGATCAAACTGCTGCAAAAGTAATTAAAAAATATAATATAAAAACCTATATTATAGGAGATAGTATGAAAAATCTTAATAATCTATTAAATGCAAAGCATTTTATAGGGACTGTGATTTCTTAACATCATGCAAATAATCAATACAAACAACTTAAATCAAGCAAGAAAACAAATTGCAGAGTTTAAAAAAAATAAAAAACCAATTATAGTGCAAGCTCAAGATGAAAATTTTAATAGAAAAATGTTTGAAAACAAAGATATAGATATTATTTTTTCTCCAGAATCTCATAATAGAAAAGATTACATGAAACAAAGAGATTCTGGGTTAAATGAGGTTCTTTGCAAACTTGCAAAAGAAAACAATATAAAAATTGCAATAGATTTAGATAAAATCCAATCTTTAAACAAAAAAGAAAAGGCAATAATCTTAGCAAGAATAAAACAAAATATTCAATTATGTAAAAGAACAAAAACCCCAATAATAATCTCCTCAAAAGAAAAACAGAATAAACAAGATATTGCAAGTTTTATGCAGACTTTAGGAGCAAGCACCCAACAAGCAAAACAAGCCATAGAATAACTATAAAATTAACTTATTTTATATCCTAATATCTTATTTAATCTCCTCATCTTCAAAGCAAGAAATATTTAAGAGATAATAGTTATTAATATATATACACAAATTCATATCAATAAATTTAAAAACAACCTCTACTTATTATTATCATGCAAACAAAAACTAAAAAATTCAGTAAGAATTTCTTTAGCTTTGCATTTGAGTTCTTTTTTAATTAAAGTAAGCAATTAACCTGCTTACGCAAGATAACTAATAGTGAAGAACTCATCAACTAAATTTAAAAACACGAAATACATAGCATAAAAATGACAAAAGAGCAAGAAAAGACAAAATCAAAACAAGAAATGCAAAAAATAATAGAATCTCTTTCACCAAATGAAAGAGCAATAATGCCTTACCTAAATCAAGGTACAATGCAAAAAATCCATGAAGCATCTGGATTAGAAAAAACTTCAATATTAAGAGCCTTAGAATTCTTATCAAACAAAGATTTAATTAAAATAACAGTAAACCAAGAACAAATAATTGAATTAGGGATTAATGGGCTTTTATATGTAAAACAAGGATTACCTGAAAGAAGGTTAGCAAATCTTATTTCTACAAAACACTCAGTATCTATTTCTGATGCAAAAAAACAAACAAAACTAAGTCCTAATGAATTTACAGCTGCATTAGGTGTTTTAAAAAACAAAGCCCTGATAAATTTGATTAATGGAAATATTATGCTTGCTGGTAAAAAAGAAGATTTAACAAAAGAAACATTAGAAGAAAAATTTATACATACTCTTCCTAAAAATCTAAAAGAATTACAACCAGAAGAACAGCTTGCACTTGAAAAATTAAAATCAAGGAAAAACATCATTGACATCCAAGATAAAAAAACAGTTTCATTTACATTAACAGAACTTGGAAAACAATTAACAGAAAAACCAATAGATGATTCAACAGAAATGATTGAAACAATCACCCCAAACCTTATCAAAACAGGGCAATGGAAAGGCAAAAAATTCAGAAGATATGACATTACAAGTCCTGTTCCTAAAATATCTGGGGGTAAGAAACATTTTGTAAATCAAGCAACAGATTATGCTAAGACAATCTGGACAGAAATGGGCTTTAAGGAAATGACAGGAAACATGATTGAAAGTGGATTCTGGATTTTTGATGCACTATTCACAGCACAAGACCATCCAGTTAGAGAAATGCAAGATACTTTTTTCATAAAAAATAAAACTGCAAAACTTCCAAATCCAAAACTTGTTGAAGCAGTAAAAAATGCTCATGAAGGAAAAATTAAAGGAAGTAAGGGCTGGCAATATGATTGGAAAGAAGATGATGCAAAAAAAGTTTTAATGAGAACTCACACCACAGCAATTTCAATTCAAACATTAAAAGAAATTGCAAAAAACAAAGAATTTCCTGCAAAATATTTTGCATTAGGTAGATGTTTTAGAAATGAAACAATAGATTGGAGTCATGGATTTGAATTTAATCAAACAGAAGGAATCGTCGTCGACGAAAATGCAAATTTCAGACAATTATTAGGTTATCTTAAAGAGTTTTTCAAAAAAATGGGTTATAAAAAAATAAGGATAAGGCCTGGTTATTTTGCATACACAGAACCTAGTCTTGAAATTGATATTTTCCACCCAATAAAAAAACAATGGGTAGAATTAGGTGGAGCAGGAATGTTTCGCCCAGAAGTAACAATCCCAATTTTTGGAAAACATGTTCCAGTATTAGCATGGGGGCCTGGATTTGACAGAATAATCATGGAATCTTTTAATATAACAGACTTAAGAGATATGTATGAAAATGATATAAATAAATTAAGAGATATGAAGGTTTGGAGGAAGTGATGGAAAAATCAATATCTTATAACATATTAAGCTATGAAGAACAGAAGAATAAGATAAACAAATCATCTTCAAAGCGATTATTAGCAGAGAGATATAGATTAATAAATTTAAAATGACAATCCTAACAATCAACAAACAACAACTTGAATCAAAAATAGGAAAAATAACAAAAGATATTGAAAATAAAATATCTATGTTTGGAACACCAATTGAAGAAGTTACAGATACAGAAGTAAGTATAGAAATTTTTCCAAACAGGCCAGACCTCCTCTCATTACAAGGATTTGCAAGAGCATTAACATCATTTTTAAAAAAACCAGAAATCAAAGAATATAAAACAGAAAAACCAGAAAAAGATTACAAAGTTATAATTGATAAATCTGTTAAAAAAGTAAGGCCTTTCACAGCTTGCGCAATTGTTAAAGACTTAAAACTTAATGATGAAAAAATAAAAGAATTAATTGATATTCAAGAAAAACTTCATGCAAGTTATGGTAGAAACAGAAAAAAACTTGCAATTGGAATTTATCCATTAGAAGCAATAAAACTTCCAATAAAATATCTTGCAAAAAAACCAGAAGAGATTAAGTTCCATCCATTAGAAGCAACAAGAGAAATGACAGGAAGACAAATCCTCTCCCAACATCCAGCAGGAAGAGAATATGGGGATTTATTAAAAGATGCAGAAACCTTTCCAATTTTCCAAGATGCTAATAATGAAATTCTTAGTATGCCTCCAATAATTAATTCTCATAAAACAGGAAAAATAACAGAAAACACAAAAGATGTTTTTATAGAATGTTCAGGATTTCATAAAGAATATCTCCAAAAAACATTAAACATGATTGTAACAATCTTAGCTGAAATGAATGGGAAAATCTATCAAATAGAAATCCAAGATAATAAAACAAATATCCTTTCCCCAAATTTAGAAAAAGAAAAAATGCAGTTTTCAATTGAAAATTTAAACAAAACTTTAGGACTAGAATTATCAGAAGAACAAATCAAAAACCTATTAGCTAAAATGGGAATAGGTTATCTAAAGGGAAGTGGCACCCAAGAAACCGTAGGTGTCTTAGGTATTGCATTAATCCCTTCTTACAGAACAGACATTTTACATGAAGTTGATTTAGCAGAAGAAGTTGCTATTGCATATGGATATGATAATTTTAAACCAGAAATACCAAACCTTTCAACAATAGGGCAAGAAGATAAAACAGCAATCCTTAAACGAAAAATATCAGAAATATTAATTGGTTTAGACTTATTAGAAATTTCAACATATCATATATCAACAAAGGAAAAACAATTCAAAAACATGAATATAAAAGAGTTTAAGCCAATGATGATTGAATTAGAAGATTCAAAAACAGAAAATAATATCCTTCGACACTCATTACTTGCACAATC
>CEPZ01088329.1_pt1 | contig 11083 bp, 9 predicted proteins | sample 530461 | NCBI WGS metagenome assembly CEPZ01 (sample SAMEA2620106, study PRJEB7988) | marine metagenome | isolation source: saline water (ENVO:00002010), including | reverse complement strand
CTTCCAAAAGACAAAGAAATCATAGTTTATTGTGGTGGCGGAAGTCGAAGTTTGTATTCTGCACTTTTTCTGCAATCAAAAGGTCTAAAAGCCAAGAGTTTGGTTGGAGGATACCGAAAATATCGTTAGGAGTAACATATTTAAAGGACCAACCGCTCCGTAATCTATGAATCAAACCCACGAATTTGGAAAATGGGCTTTTCTGTTTGGAGTATTGATATCCCTTTTCTCCGCAGTTTTGACCGGGTTCCTAAGCGCCACTACAATAATCTCGATTCTGTTTGTTTTGGGATTGGCTGTAGGACTCTTGAATGTTTCACGTGAAAACTCTGTAACATTCTTGTTGGGTGTTGTTGTTTTGCTAATCTTAGGAGTAGGAGGAGTAAGCACCCTTTCACAAGTTGTGCTTATTGGATTCGCTTATGATTATGTAACAACGGCACTAGGTAGCTTTATTGCATTTGTTGGTGCAGCCGGACTGGTTGTAGCAATTCGAGCAATTTTAGATACCAATCAAGGCCTAGGAATACTTAAACTTAGAGGGCGAAAGTAAACTGCTTTCGCTTTCTTTTTTTTGAAGATTATGTCAAAAAGGCAAGCTTTTAAAACACATTTTTAAGCGATTATATGACTCAAAGTACAATTTCAACTGAAATCGAGAGATTATCAAAGATAGAAGAACAAATTCTAGGAAAAACTCAATCCTTACAAGAATCGGATCCAAATTATCTACTCAAAGCTAGAGCTCTTGAAAGCGGATTATTTGCAGTTTTATCTAGAATAAATTCCCTTGAAGAAGAAATTAATGGACCTAAAAAACAAAATAAAGGGAATTGGTTAACTAAACCAGCCAAAGCAATAGCGAGTGCAGGAACAATAATTCTAAGCGCAATAGCTGGAGCCGGAATTGCAAAGGAATTGATGCCCCAATCAGTTTTAGATGATATCGTTCAACCTCATTCTTCAAATAACGAAGATACAGACTATTATGCGGGTAAACATATTGCCAATGAGCCAGAGTTTAATGAAGGCGGAGATTATAATACTCTTTCTCAAGCAAGTATTGTTGGAATGAACCCTGTCGACATCACAATGGGAGGAGGAGCAATTGATTTCTCCGAGGCCGATGTTAGAGTTGTAATAGAAAATGACTCGCTTTGGGAAGTTCATGGACTATATGGTGCTCTTAAATGGGATACTGGAGACACAAGCAATCTATCATTTTCAAAAGTTTCAGATGATCTATACAAAGTAGAATTCGATACTAAAATTCAAGCAGATGAATGGTTTAGACAAGAAAATCGTTCAATTAATAAGTTTGATACAGGTATTGAAGAATACATCGGAGTAGACCAAATCAGTTCCAACAAAATCGTGTTTGAGAGAGTTTGGTATGATATAGATAATGAGACTGTTTTGAATAGTACTCTTGAAGAGATAAATGTTGGAGATCAAATACAATTGCATGGTGGAACAAACGTAACACTGGATAGTATTAGTCAAAATCAACGGGGCGAATTAGTAGGAAATTTCTCTGGCAGACAAGAGTGGTATTTAACAAAAGATGAATTGTCAGACGGGAACATAGATTTAGACATAGATTTAAATTTTGAAGGTGAAAATCATGAACTTGATGCAGATTTTAGAAGTGGGAACTCATGGAATCAATCGTCTCAGCAGCTCGAACCAAGTTTTAGATTAGATATAGAGGGGGACGTATACTATGAAACATTCCAACTACCTCTTGGTGAAACAAAAGTTCTTGAAGGTAACTCAATGAATAATATAACTGTAACTAGAGAATACAGTCAAGATAGCGATTTTAATTATCAATTAAATATTGAATTTACTACAGTATTCGGTGAACAACGAGAAGGAAAGATGTGGTTCAATCACTCTTACGATGAAGACGGCAGGGGACAAGTTACTAGCTGGAAAGGGGATATACCGGGACTCAGTGTTCGGATGTATGATGATCATAGTTTTTCTGTAACGCCTCATTCAGATTTAAATATAAACTTCGACAAGAATATAGATATTACTACCAAATCCCTTTATGGAAATGAAGCTGATTCCCAAAGATTCTTTGACGGCAGTGAGCCATTGGTAATTCATCGAGGTTCAATAATTAATAAAACTGACAATCAAAATCAATTAACTTTAGGAATTAATTCTGCCGACTTAGACTTATACAGTCCATCCGTAAACGGAATTATTTTTGAAAAGCATAATTCTGAATATCTTTTTGGATTTGAGGCAAGGGATAGAAACTTAAAGAACGTCGGCATGACTCTAACTCAGAATGATTCAGCAGTACCAAGTCAATCAATTTACACTGAGTTTAGTACAGAAGGAGATGAAGGTATTGCCGCAATCACAATACCAAAAGAGTCGTTAACTGAAGGAAAATATAGTTTGAATATTAGTGCAGAAGACGATGTTGGCAATTTGATTGAATTATCAAAAAGAGTAGTTGTCGCTTCATTAGGAGATGTTTCATTACAAAGTTTAATTACTACTTATGACAGTGAGGATAACAGATTAATTGCTTATGGTCAAATTGATGGCAGTTCAGCTAATAATAGTTTAGAATTCATTGTTGAAAACGAAACAGGAGGAGTCGTATTAAGTAAAACCTTCTTTTCAAATGAACTTGGAAACGATTTCGTAATATCGGAAGAAGTTAATTTATCTGGTGGAAGATATACAGCAAAACTCCAAACAAATAAAACCGAACATACGGTTATAACTAAATCTCATATTCGAGCTCCATTTACATACGGTCCAAATGCTACAAAAATAATTGAATATGATGAATCTCCAAATAACAACCAAGATTTCGAGCCTCACAGTATGCCCGAAATTACAATAAACTCCATAGAATCCAATCAAGGAATTGTTGGAAACTATCTAACTGTTGAAGGGAATGCTTCAGAACTTGTGAAAATAGTTGCAGATATTGATGGAGTAGAATACAACTTCACGAATCTTGTTCCAAGAGACGAACAAAATGAATCATTCCATAATCGCAATAATCGAGTGGAAAATATTATTTATCAAACGGGACAAATATCTGATCTTGTAGGAGTCAAACAAGTTAGAGAAGGAGTTTTTATTGGATTCACATACGAAAGAAGTCACAATCCTAGAACAAATGAAACAATATTTAGACCAACACCACACGTTTGGTTTATTGACGAACACCAAATATCTTCAGCTTCAGAAAAACCATTTATTGGAATTTCTGCGCCAGATACGGGATGGGGCAATTGGAAGAAAGGCATAAGACCAGTAGAAGTTTTACCAGATAGTTCAATTTTAGTCGAAAAAATTAATGGAATTACGTGGGGAGATGATTATGGAAATTTATTCGAACCTCATGCGAGTTCATTAACAGTTGTCAATTCAGGTGAAATATTTAGCACTGGTGTAAATTATCAATTGGTTGGAAGTAGAAACCAAATAACTGAAACTCTTGAGAGCAAGTTCGAAGTTTATACTCCTCCAGTAATTCCAAAACCGGAAATCCCTCCAATCGATAATAACACAAACGATACTACTAACGAATCAGCTCAAGAATATAACTCAAACAACACAAACAATGATAATAACACAAATGAGACAGAACTTGAACAAATAGCTTGGTCTACAAGATTAGATATTATGCCATCATACTTAAATTGCGGAAATCCCGAGAAACAATTTGAAGGAGCATCCCTAATATTTTACCGAGAAAATTCAGAAGATAACATAACTCAATACGTACTTCAAAGACTTGACACCAATACAATAGCAAATATTGATTCAGAAAAGATAGAAAATTCAGAATACACTAACGAACGGTTCAGAAGTTTATTGTCTAATTCAAATGTAACTGCTAAAACAGAATTTTCAGTATTCGGAATATATCAAGACGGAAGCAAGACTCCTACTATAAATATCGGACTAGATGGTTCATGTTATTCACCACTTAAAACAGAAGAAGACGTTGTTGATAATCCAGACCTCTCAGGTGAAGATACATCACTTACAGGGATTGCACCATATGTTGCAGGAGGACTAGTATTAGCAGGAGGACTACCTATAGCATGGAACGGTATCCAACGAAGAAGAGAAAAACAAACCTTAAAAGAAAGGGGCAAGTGGGACGTAACAGAAGAAGTTAATAAAGAAATAGAAGAATCATTTAACTCTGAAAGTTATGAAAGTAACAGTAACAACTAAGATACAGGACAACAATTTTTTTAAACAATCAAACCATCAGTCACCATGTCAAAGGCAAACTTTGAATGCATGACTTGTGATTTTAAAGGAAAAATCTCAGATAAAGGATTCCATTTGGGAGTCTGCAAAGAATGCATTAGAAGAATAAAATCAGACTGGGCAGATAATAAACATGTTCCAGTAGTGAGCAATGACAAGCCTCTCTAACTCACTCTTTTTTGGTGCAGCTTTTGCGTCACAATTTACTTGATGAAAAAGGTGCTGACAAACCCCTCTAAATCCTACTAAACAAGTGCTCACCCTTCTTTATTTTTGTCCCAATTTCAATGGCACTATCTCCAAACTTAGGAACGCTCTTCAATCCCAACTGCTTGGCAATCTCTTCGGCAGTTCCAGGAATAACAGGATAAACTAATGAAGAAATTAAACGAAGACTCTCAGCCAAATTATACAAAACAACATCAAGAGCCTTACCTGAAAGTTCCCACGGCTTTTTCTCATCTACATATTCATTGACTGTAGAAATAAACTTCCAAATCTCCGAAACAGCATGGTGAAACTCAAAATCATCAACATATTCTTCAATTTTCTCCAAAGCTCGTCTATGGGAAGATTTCAAAGCAGAATCCAAATTACCAATTGGAACCTTGCCACCATTCTTTTCAATCAAGTTCAGCGACCTAGACAGCAAATTTCCCAAATTATTAACCAATTCCGAATTGTGCCGAACAACCAAATCTTCCTCAGAATAATTACCATCTTGATTCGAGGGAAGCGCACGAAGTAAATAATATCTAACTGAATCTACACCATATTGCTTCACTTGAGACGCAGGAGCAATAACATTTCCAACAGTCTTGGACATCTTTTTCCCTCTAAAATCTTTAATCATTCCATGAACCCACAACTCTCGCGGAGTTTCAATATTTGCAGAAATTAGCATAGCTGGCCAATAAACCGCATGAAAGCGAGATATATCCTTACCAATTAAATGAACATCTGCAGGCCACCATTTTCCAAATCCAGAACGACCATAACCAATTCCAGTCAAATAATTAGTCAAGGCGTCAGCCCAAACATATATTACTTGGTCGGAATCACCGGGAACAGGAATTCCCCACGGTAATCTATCACGAGACCTAGAAAAACTAATATCCTTAACGTCATCCTTCAAAAACGACAAAATTTCATTTTTGGCACTAACAGGTCTAATTCGGTATTCATCAGATTCAATTAGTTTAATCAATCTTGCAGTATAGCGAGACAACCTAAAGAAGTAATTATCTTCCTCAACAACAGTCAATTCTTTACCAGGGTGGTTAGAACATTCTCCATTATCCAACTCGCTTTCGGTCTTAAATGACTCACAACCTACACAATATTTCGCCTTATACGATTTCTTGTACAAATCTCCACTTTTATCAAGGGCTTTCCAGAGCTTCTCGACACCCGCCCAATGAACTTCCTTATCGGATGTTCGAATAAAATTATCATACTGAATATTCAATAGCTTGTAAAACTCCTTAAATCGCCCACTATTTCTGTCAACCAACTCAAGAGGACTAATTCCTTCATTTTCAGCCGTCTGAAAAATCTTGCTACCGTGTTCATCTGTTCCAGTCTGATAAAATACATTTTCACCCTTCTGCCGATGATATCGAGACAGAAAATCAGCTAGCAGTTTCTCGTACGCATGACCTAAGTGCGGGTCTGCGTTCGGATAGTCTATGGCGGTAGTGACATAAAATTTTTTGAACGTAATCACCTCTACTAACTCAAAAAGTATAAATAGCTTAAAAACGTTATCTATTTATGTGGTTTTGGCTAACGAACAAAATTCATGAGTGGATACTAATAATAATGGTTGTACTCGTGCTTGGACTAATTTTTTTCCCAGAAGGAACTAAAGGTATAACGGGATACGCCGCATCCAACGCAGGAGAGGCAGTAAATCTTGTATTATATGTAACTGAAGGAGTATTTGATATAATTGGTGGAATTTTCGAAGCAATGTTTTCTTAACTATCTCAATCTTTATTAAATACTATCCGTCTCAAAACTATGAAGCAGATAGATGATTTGGTTAAAAATATTCAATCAGAAACAAAAAATCTAAAACAACTGGCAATAAAAACAAGGGAACAAAATCCGGAACTAATACAAAATACACAAGATATAGAAAATAACTTCAAAATATGTGGTGTTGACGGAGGTTTTGCTAAAAAACAACTAGCAGGCTCGGGAGTAATGATACGACGAGCAATCGGTGTCTGCTTCGAATACAAAAAGAATAATTTAATTAAAACAACACATCATCCTTCCGCAAGAATCGAACCAGAAATAAAAATATCTCAAGTATTATCTGACAGAGACTTCCAAATTCTTGGAAACTTGCTTCGCATGGAAAGCGAGCTAAAAATAGCAATAGAATGTATAGAAAAATTCGCGCCAGACATAATAATCGTTGATGGATCGATAGTAGTTCATCCTTCAAGTGTGCCTGCAAAAGACTCGCCAAATCATGAACTCTTTCTGAAAATTTCAGAATTGCTAATAAATCTGTATGAAAAAGCAACTCAAACAAATACAGTATTAGTTGGAGCAGTTGAAGACAGCAAAAGCCGTAGACTATCAGAAAAACTCAAAGTACCTAACATCAACGACTCAATATTTTTATTCCACCTATTAAATGAAGGAGAATACACAAAACCAATAAGATATTCAGACAGTCCAGACGTTCCAGTACTCGCAGAACTTGGAGAGTGGTCCGAAAAAATATACGTAACTTATCTCCGAATTGGAAAATATGACTTACCTTTGCGACTGGATTTCTTAAACTCAGACCCATCAAAAATTACCGCAATAATTTCAAAAATATCCAGAATAATTCCTAACTATTCATACCCCTCAGTGCTTATAGAAGCAGACGCACGGTCAAAACTCGAAGAACAAGAAGTAGACGTTGTATGGCGCGCAATCCGAGACAAAACGTGTTTCAACCCACTTTTCTTTGACCTTAGAAGGAACCAAAGGCCAATATAAACTTTTAAATATTCAAACACCTACAAAAAACATGAGAAACCATCTATTCTGGACAATAGTAGTGGTAATGATATTAGGATTATATTTTAATACTGAGGCAACAAAGGAATTCTTATCAGGATTTTTTCTAAGACTTTCAGATATCCTCGTAGCACTCGCAGGGAAATAATTATAAATTATAATTGAGTAAATCGATTATGGATTCCTTCCTACACCACGTTAAACAATTCCATAAAGGCGCAAAACCAATACATCTTGCAACAATGTGGTTCGGTCGCATGCTTATTCTTTCAGGATTGGTTACACTTTTTTTTGAACACATATGGCCAGTCGGGGTAGCATTTATATCAGTTGGAATTCTACTACATCTCCCAATAATGAATCAAGTTTATTTTCCAAATTTTGCATCGTTCAGACTGAAACAACGTAGAAAACGAAAGCGTTCTAGAAAATAAATCTATATAAACTTCCTCTAGAAATAAACTTATGATTCTCGGCAAAGTTATAGCAACCGATGAAGGACCGTCTGTATTCGGATTTTCTTTTGTAGTCGATGACAAACCCGTAAGAAGAGAACAATACGTAACAGTAAATACTGAAGAAGGATTATTAATAGGACGAGTAGTAAATATCATCAAAACGAACCGATACTTTGAATCTATTGGCGCAGTAAAGGAATTTTCTGCAAGACCAAATGAATTCGCATTTCCAACAAAAGAATGGGAATATACTTTAGCTCACATAAAATGTCTTGGAGTACACAAAAATAAAACATTCGAAAAAGTAACATATCCTCCTTCTCCAGGAAGCAATGTAGACAACATAGACGCAGAACTATTAGGAAAATTCCTGGGTATAAACAAAGAGACGGGATTGAATGTTGGAAAAGTAAACAACTACGACCTACCCGCAAAATTTGACCTTACAAAAATGTTTCAGAAGCATTTAGCAATACTCGCGATGTCTGGATCAGGAAAGTCTTACGGAACCGCAGTAATAATCGAAGAACTCCTACAAAAAACAGCAGAAGAAGGGAGAGTTGGAATAATACTAATGGATAGCCACGGAGAATACACTTCCTTCAAAGATGATCCAAACTTCAACAGCAAGGTACAAGTTATCGATGCCAGCAAAATCCGACTATCAACTGAAAGCGTTCACGTTGGAATAATTAATGCAATTTCAAATCTTAGCGACCCACAACGACGAGAAATGGACCGCGCAATAAGAAATGTTCGCTCAGTAAAACGAGTATTTTCAATAGAAGATTTAGTATCGGAAGTTAGAAAAGCTGAAATGAATGATATGGTCAAGGAAGCACTGCTCAGCAGATTAACAGATATATCTCGAATGAATCTCTTTTCAACAACAAGTGTGCCAAGCGAGTCGGAACTAATCAAGCAAGGCATGATGACTGTAATTGACTTCACCAACATCCTCGACCTAAGAAAGAAACAAATAATAGTCAGCTTAATATCAAAAAAGCTTTTTGAATTAAGAGTAAAAGAAGCAGTCCCCCCATACATAGAAATCATAGAAGAGGCACACAATTTCTGTCCAAGTGGCGAAGCAGCAGAAAGAGCAATATCGAGAGCAATAATAGAAAAACTTGCACGAGAAGGCAGAAAATTCAATGCAGGATTGTGTCTTATATCACAAAGACCTGTAAAATTATCTCCGACCGCATTGAGTCAATGTAATACTCAAATTATATTAAGAATTACAAATCCTCTCGACCTCGACCACATCAAAGCAAGTGCAGAAGGTATAGGAAAAGAAGAATCAAATTCAATTTCATCATTAGATGTCGGCGAGGCGCTAATAATTGGAGAAGCAGTTCGATGTCCAGTTTTTTTCAAATTCCGAGAAAGAAAAAGCAAAGAAAAACACTCGCTCAGCATGGAAGACTATGCAAAGAAGTACGAATCAAAAACACCAATTGCTAGTGGCGCTGATTTTTGAGAAACCCTTATAAATTTGCCCCACATTATTCTGTCTACCCAATATAGGGTACAAACATACAAGTGATACAAAATGGTAGAATTTAAAACCCTAAGTTCTGAAGACGTAAAGTTCGGCAAGAACAACTTCATTGAGGTCGCCCGCAAGGTTGCAATCTCTGACGAAGGTGAAAACGAATTTATATCCATGTCCCGTGGATTCTTCACCCCCGAAGGTGAAAAAAGGTATTCTCGAGGAAAGAATATTGCATTGCCAGTTGACAAGGATACCCTTAAGAAAATAGCAGAGCTAATTGGTGCTGCGTAACATTGCCAGAGGGTAAAAAACCCTCTAACTTTTTTATATAATCTTTACAACTTTCGTCGCACTCTCGGCCAACCGCTCATCATGAGTTATTATGAAAATTTGGTCAATAAATTCTGAAACCTTTTCATGAATTACTTCTACAAAATTCATTACAGCAGTTTCATCCAAATTATGAGTTGGTTCATCCAAAATCAACATGCTGAGATATGGGGCCAAAACTCTAGAAAATGCAATCTTAGCGGCTAAGCTTGCAAGCATTCTCTCCCCCCCTGAAGCAAACCCCGCAACATTTACCCAATCTCCGCTACTTTCTTTCAATTGAAGAGTATAATCATTTCCAGCTGTGGACAGCCTCAAACCACTCCAACCGTCATAAGGATAAATTTCAACCCAAACCGAAGACATAACCTCGTTAACGGCAAGAATTAAATCATCTCGCAAAACTTCCTGCGTTTCAATTAAAGCATTTTTTAATTTGTCTAGGAACTCAACCTTTTTACCTAATTCAGAAATTTCAATTTCAAACTTCTCCAACTTCTCCAACTTCACTCGCAATTCTTTTAATCTAACATCTTTCTCAGATACAAGAACCTTTGAGCTCTCCAAAGAACTTCTTATTTCTTGCGTCCTACGAACTACAGAATCATACTCTTGCTCCATTTTACTAACAAAATCAGAATCCAATCCATAATTAGATATTTTTTCTTCTACCATTCCCAACTCTGAAACCAATTTTCCCTGTCGTTCAGAAATCTCTGCCAAATATTTATCATCAAGAAACTTCTGAATTTCTGAATTTACGGAACCAAGCTCGATGTCAATGTTTTTGATACTCATCTTTAACTCATCTAGTTCACGAACAAGCTTCAACCTTTTAGCAACATTCGAAATAACTGATTTATTAATCAACTCTTTCTCAGATCTAAATTTATTCTCCTCTTCAACCTTCCCCAAAATATCTTTTTGACTTTCATACAGTTCTTCAAATTTCTTTTCCTTTCCAGATAGATTATTAATATTTTGAGATATATCATTATTTTCCATTAGCAAGCGAGCAATTTCGCGTTTTCTTTCAGATACTAAACTGGCTTTGGTTTGAACAGAAAGTGCATTACTACAAATAGGACATGAATCACCAACCACCTCAAGCTCGTGCAAATGTTTACGAAGATTATTTATTTCTGCAGAGTTTTCCTTCCGAGATTCGTCAGCTTCTTTAATTTGAGCCTTTACTCGTGCCAACTCTGTACTTAGTTCGGTGAATTTAAATTCCGATTCCATTGAAGAAAGTTTTTGGCGCAGTTCAATAATCTTAGAAATCTTTTTAGTAAGTTCTTTTTCTCGACTTTCAAAAACCGAAATTTCTTTCTCAGCTGAAATTAACTTACTGCTAAGTTCATCGCACCGCTCACCAAACTTTTCTTTATCAACTTTGAGTTTTTCAGAAGTCTTACGATAAACTCCAATCCGCGCATCGAGTTCGTCAGGAAGAGTCTTAATCTTCTTTCCCGCAAGTTTCAATTTTATCTCAGAAATCTCTAAAGACAAC
>CEPZ01073003.1_pt1 | contig 11084 bp, 9 predicted proteins | sample 530461 | NCBI WGS metagenome assembly CEPZ01 (sample SAMEA2620106, study PRJEB7988) | marine metagenome | isolation source: saline water (ENVO:00002010), including | reverse complement strand
AGGCGGAGTGTTGGCATTTTGTGCTTGTCAACCCAATCATCTCCTTGTTTTGCAATTGCCCGAACTGCTGTTGGTGCTGTATAGAAAATGCTAACCTTGTGCTTTTCAACAATTTCCCAGAAGCGGTCAGGTTCTGGATAAAATGGAACTCCCTCAAACATAATAGTTGTTGCACCATTTGCTAATGGTCCGTAAATAATGTAGCTGTGGCCAGTAATCCAGCCAATATCAGCAGTACACCAGAACACGTCTTTTTCATGATAATCAAAAATCCACTTGAAAGTCTGGTAAGTGTAGGTCATGTAACCGCCGGTTGTATGCAGAACTCCTTTTGGCTTGCCAGTAGTTCCACTTGTGTAAAGAATAAATAGCGGATCTTCTGCATCCATTTCTTCAGCAGGGCAGTCGAGGCTTGCGGTTTCCATTAGTTCGTGCAGCCAGAAATCCCGTCCTGAAACCATTGGAACATCGTGGGCAGTTCGCTTGACAACCAGAACGCTCTTTATTGTAGGAGCATCTTCCAGTGCTGTGTCAGCGTTTTTCTTCTGCTCCAGCAGTTTTCCGCCCCTGAATCCACCGTCAGAAGTAACAAGAAGTGAACAGCCTGAATCGTGGATCCTGTCCCTTAGAGATTCTGCAGAGAATCCTCCGAAAACTATTGAGTGGATTGCACCTATTCGCGCGCAAGCGAGCATGCCAATTGCAAGTTCTGGGACCATCTGTAAATAAAATGCAACTCTGTCGCCCTTCTTGACTCCTTTAGATTTCAGAATATTTGCAAACTTGCAAACTTCCTCGTGCAATTGTTTGAAAGTGAATGTTTTGGTTTTTCCATCATCAGATTCCCAGATTATAGCCATTTTATCTGGTCGCTCTTCCAAGTGGCGATCAAGACAATTGTAAGCAGCATTCAGTTTCCCGCCTTCAAACCACTTGCACTCAAGTTTTTTTGGATCCCATGAATGAACTTTGTCCCATTTCTTGAACCAATGAAGCTGTTCTGCTTTTTCAGACCAGAATTTTTCAGGATCCTTTATAGAAGCGTCATAAATTTTCTTGTACTCCTTCATATTTTTGATATAAGCATTTTTACTAAAATCAGCAGGAGGAGCGAATGTTCTTGTCTCCTTCATCATTGAGTCAATTGATGTTTTAATATCCATAGAAAGTGCTAAGATTGGATAATATAAAAGATTTTGGATAAAAAAAAGCGTGGACTGGTGTTTGGGCCAGCCACACAAAGCATTAGGTGTTCTCTATAAAGCAATCATGGTTGTGGTTGCTGCAATGGATGGGATGTCTCTGAGTTTCTTCAAAAGGAAATTGTTGAGGTCATCAAGATCCTTTGTCTCTGTCTGCAGAACTATGTCATAATCACCATACACAGTGTAAGCATCCTTGATTTCATTGAGATTTCCCAATGAAACAAGAGCCTCTTTTTCTTTACCCGGCTTAGTTGTTGCTAAGATAAATGCTGTTACCATCTTTAATCACCCTGACCCTCCCTTTAAGGTCAAAGGATAGTAGTACAGGGGTGTATATTATACTTATTAACAAAAATTTAGCAAAAGGGCAAGATATATATACTAAAAATGAAGAAATGCTAAAAAAACAATGAAAAAACTTGACACACGGGATAAACGGCTTCTTGCAGAGCTTGACAATAATAGTAGGATGAGCCTGTCTGAACTTGCAAAGAAACTGCATTTGTCAAGAGAAGCAGTCAATTATAGAATTAAACGATTGCAAAAAGAAGGATATATTCGAGCATTTGTAACCCATATTGATTATACAAAACTTGGATATGATATCTATTCATTATACTTCAAATTCGGAACCATGAAAGGCAAAGAAGAGGATGAAGTTATAACATATTTGAAAAAAAATCCAGACACAAATTGGTCTGCGTTTGTAGGAGGAAGGTTCGATTTTATCCTGGAATTTCCTGCAAAGAATGTAAGGAACTTCAAGAAAAAAGAAGAGAAAATAATTAGCAAGTATCCAGATGTGCTTGTTGATCACGAGGTTGGCATTAATACACATCAACAGAGGCTGAACAGGAGATATTTATATCCAATACAAAGCAAGATTATTGAATTGGATGAAGAACCAGTTGAAGTAGATAAAAAGGATGAGAAAATCATAGACATACTAAAACTAAATTCAAGAACAACATCCACAGAAATTGGAAAGCAAGTAGGACTTCCAACAAGCACAGTTTCGAATAGAATTAAAGAATTGAAAAGAAAAGGAGTTATTTTGGGATTTTCAATACAACTTGACACTTCAAAATATGATTACCACTCATTCAAAGCCTTCATAAAAATGTCAACATTTTCAGAGAAAATTGACAAGATGCTGAAAACATTCTGCGAAACAAATCCGAATGTTGTGTACTTTGTCACAAGTGTTGGGCGATGGGATTATGAAGTTGATATTGATGCAGAAAGCCACGAACAATATAGGAAAATTTTGAGACAGCTCAAGAATTTGATGGGCAAGACTGTTACTGATATTGAAACTTTGGAGATTTTCAGGTCGTATCGGTTTACTTATTGATAGCTGTTAGCTGAAAGCTGAAAGCTGAGAGTGGGCCCGCCGGAACTTCCATCCCTCTGTCTCGCCACAGAGGTAGGCGGTAGGGCATTCGCTTCGCGAAGCCCTGTCTTGAAGTTTGGGAAATTTGTTCTGCTTCAAGGCTTGTCTAGTCATAAATTTCAAGGCCTAGACATTGTTTTGAAATTGGTTCAAACTAGTTGTTAAAAAGGAGTGGTGGGCCCGCCGGAATTTGAATCCAGGACCTCACGCTTTCGCAAGCGTGTCCGTATTGTTGTACGGAACACAGCCATATAAGGCGTGCGCTCCACCAAGCTAAGCTACGGGCCCAATTTAGTAAATCCAATACTGAGCTTGATATCCTCAAACACCAGTTCAGATTTTTCTTTTGCTTTTGCCTCAGCACCTACTTTTAATTCTTTTGCACCTACTTTTTCTGTAATCTCTTTTGCAAACTTGTTAATTGCATTCTTTGCAAAGTCATCTGATGTTGAGACTGTAAGTTTGATCTTCTCACTGACTTGAAGACCGGCTTTCTTTCGCATTACTTGCACCTGTCGCATTACCTCTCTTGCAAGCGATTCTGCACGAATTTCAGGAGTGATTTTAGTGTCGAGATAAACTTTTCCAAACTCAAACTCTTTTTCAACTCCTTTAAGTTTCCCTGCTTTCACTGATTTAACATTAGCTTGCTCCAGAATAACATTTTCAAAAGTCTTGAGTGCTTTCTTCACTGTATCATCACCATCAACTGAAAGCTGTTTAAGTGGCCAGCGTAGTTTGATTTTTGCTTCTTCTCTTGCAAATCTAGCAGTTTCTACAATTGATCTTGCAACAGCCATTTGTTTTTCAAACTCTGGTTTGACTAGTTTTGTGTTAGGTTTTGGCCAATCAAGTAAATGAATTGATTCTGGTAGTTTTTTTGAGAGTGGTTTAATGATATTAAGATAGATTTCCTCATTCAGTATTGGTAAAAGTGGTGCAGAAAGCACAAGGAATGTTTTCAATGATTCATACAGAACTTTGAATGCAACCAGCTTATCATCTCCTGTGGCAGAAACCCAAGTTCTGTCCCGAATAAGTTTAACATACCAGCGCGACAAGTCCTCAACAAGGAATTCATGCAATAGTTTTGGAACCTGTGGGAATTCATAATCTTCAAATGCCTGTGTAAGCTTCTGGTTTAGTGTGTTGACTCGAGAAAGAATCCATTTGTCTTCTGGTTTTAGTTTTTTCTGATCAAGTTTGTATTCTTCAGGATTGAATCCTGCTTCGTCCATATATTTTGTAAACTTTGCAACATTCCAGAGAATATTAAGGGCCTTGTAAGATTCCTTAAGTGCTTCCCAGTTAAAACGCATATCCTCTCCATTAGCTGCTCCGCCAATTGAGTAGAATCGCCATGCTTCTGAGCCGACTTTTTCAATAACTTCTTCAGGAGCTGTGGAATTACCTAATGATTTTGACATTTTCAAGCCCTTGTCATCAACAACAAAGCCGTGCATGTACACGCTTTTGTAGGATGTTTTGCCGTGTGAGACCATGCTGAGGCAGAGCATGGAATTGAACCATCCACGGATTTGATCCTTTCCTTCTGTAATAAATTCGCAAGGGAACCATTTGTCAAGCTCGGTTTTCTTTTCTGGGAATGGAAGTGTTGCCCATGGAGCTGCACCAGAATCTAGCCATACATCAAGAATATCAGTGACTCGAGTCATTTCCTTTCCGCACTCTTTGCATTTGAATTTTACTTTGTCAATCCAAGGCCTGTGAAGGTCTTTTACATTGTCCGGGAGCTCACTTCTGCTACCAATAAGCTTGAGATGTCCATTTTCACAGCGCCAAATTGGAAGTGGGATTCCCCAGAACCGCTGTCTAGAGATGCACCAATCTTGCAAGTTTTCAAGCCAGTCTCTGAACCAGCGTTCGCCTGCCCAGTCAGGAACCCATTTGATTTTTTTGTTTTCCTCGATCATTTTCTCTTTAAGTTCAGTAACTTTGAGATACCAATTTGGAACTGCGCGGAAAATAACAGGAGACTTGCATCGCCAGCAGTGTGCGTATTCATGGTCAATTTGAGCTTCGCGAGCAAGCAATCCTTTGTCTTTTACAAATCCAATGAATTTTTTATTGTCCTTGCTAGCGTTCAGGCCAGCATATTTTCCAGATTCTTCTGAAAAATTTCCATTTTCATCAACTAGAGAAAATGCTGGAACATCCAGTTTACGCCCAACTTCAAAATCCTCAGCACCGCAACCAGGAGCGCAGTGAACACAGCCAGAACCAGCTGAAAGAGTTACAAATCCATATAACATGTCATCACCAATTGGCTGAACAGTGAATGCATTTGGATGATCTTTTCTGATTTCTTTCAGAGCTGGAATATCACCTTCAAATGGCTGAGTGTATTCAACTCCTTTCAGATCCGCTCCAGTAAGTGTTTCAAGAACTTCGTACTTTTTGTCCATAATTCCCATAAGAGCAATTACAAAATTCTTTGCAAGAATCCAGATTTCACCATCCACTTTCACTTTTACATACTCATAATCAGGATGCACCGCTACCATTAAATTGAATGGAAGAGTCCACGGAGTTGTTGTCCAAATAAGAATATATTCGTTTTTCTTTCCTTTAATTGGGAATTTCACATAAATAGAAGTGTCAGTTCGAGTTTTGTATTCAAGCTCGTGTTTTGCAAGAGCTGTTGCACAGCGCCAGCACCAGGTAATTGATTTTGGACCTTCATAAAGCAGACCTTTTTTGTGTGCTTCTGCAAGAGCCCACCAAGCCCCTTCGATATAAGAATTGTCAATTGTGCGGTAAGGCTTTTCCCAGTCCATCCAGACACCAAGACGCGCGAACTGTTCGCTCATAGTGTTAAGGTTCTCAAGACCGAACTTCCTGCACTCTTCAATGAACTTGTCCATACCAATCTTGTCAGAAATCTCCTGTTTGTTCTTGATTCCGAGCTTTTCTTCTACTTTAACTTCAATTGGAAGCCCGTGCATGTCATATCCAGGCTGTGAGCGGACATTATACCCCTGCATGCGTTTGTAGCGCAAGAACATGTCCTTCAGAACCTTGTTCCAGGCAGTTCCGAGGTGGATTGAGCCGGTTGTGTATGGCGGACCGTCAATGAATCGGAAGCGCTCGGCCTTTTCATTCTTTTTCTTGCATTTAGCAAATGTTTTCTTAGAATCCCAGTGCTTCAGGATCTTCTGCTCAATTGCTTGTGGATTAAATTTGTCCATTGGTCTTGCTTCTCTTTTTGGATATATAAGGTTTTCATGTTCTCGTGTATTCAAGTTTTCGAGAACTTGAGAACCTGAAAACTTTTTGATATACTCCACCGTGCCCCAGGAAATTTTTGAAAAGGAGCACAGTTCACACTAAAATTATCGTATTATTATGATAATCTGTGTATCTGTGTTCATTGAGTTTAACCTAGCAATAGCTGTTTAAATACTTTATTATGGAGACAAGTAAAGTTTAAATAAACTGGAGTAGTAATTGAATAAAATGAAATGGATAGCTAATAGGAAAGCTCGTTTAATTTTTGACAAAAAAAAACATGCTGATGAATCAGCATCAGATAATATAGAGGATCTGAAAAAAGATATTATTGATATTTATGAAGATATTGCTGATGCAGAAGAGGAATCTGAAGATTTGGACACTGCTATACTAATAATAAAGGAAAAAATCCCAGAAGTTAGTGATGAATTAAAAGAAATTAAAAAGAAAGTAGATTTGTTTAATAATAAAAAAATAACGAAAATGGTAGATAGTATAATAAAAGATGCTGAGAAGGACTTTAAAAAAATTAATGAATTAGAAGAAAGAGAATATTTTGATGGGGCTATAACTGAAACAAAAAAGACTTTATTAGAAATTAAGAAAAAACTTGTGGGCCCAGGTAGAACTCTTAGAGGAACAGTGCTAAGTTTAGAGAGACACAGAAAAGACCCACACATCCTTGAGCAAAATCAATTCAAATCCTCTAATGCAACCTAGCCCTGGCAACCTGCTCATTTCCTGAAAGTCTCATCAAGTCCACATTGGTTATTGTTTCTCTTAGGTACGCTTCGCCAAGCTCTGCATACTTCTCAGCAGCGCTTTCAGAACCGTGCTCTTTCAGGTATTTTGCAAACTCTCTTCTACCAACGCCAAGCTCACCGAAATCTGCAATTTGTTTAGTACTTCGCACAGCAAAGGACGCATCAGGAGAGATTAGCTTGTTCCAGCCAATAACCTGGCCGATATTGTTCTTGGCACCACCCTCTTCAATGCTTATCATCCAGAAAGGACCTAAGTGAGCCCCACTCATTCCTCCGCGTGCTCCGTGTTCCCAAGCTGTCTGGAAGTCCTGATCAGGAGCTTCTAATGTTATCCCTTCAGGATCATTTGGATCCAGCAGATAAATGTTGTCAGTGTCGTATCCTGTGATTACAAAGAAATGTGAGAAGTGAGTATCAACTTTGTTCTCTTTCCAGAAATCAGACTGCTCTGCAAAAGTGCTTTCGAGAATATACGCATCCAAATGCACTTCAACTGGTTTTCCACTGCTTATGACTTGTTTTAAGTTGTCCATAGCCTCGTTTCCGTCTGCAAAATATGTTTTCTGCCTAGCACTATCTTCAAAATCATATTCTAACCGCCTGGATCGGGCAAGACCTTTGTCTCTTAAACCAAGATAAATATAGTAACCAAGATTGTCAGCAGCTTCGATTATTGAGCGTTCTTTAAAACCGTTATAGAGGCCTACGCGCTTGTCAAGAATAGCGTGAGCTCCAACACCGGAGTTTGCAATAGTGTCTGAGAAGAGTATGCTAGAATCGTCATAGGATGCGAGCATTGCAAATGCGCCGATATAAGATAGTGCCCGCTCTTCATAATAAGTAGTATTGTCATCGTCCAATATTGTTGCCCCAGAATAAATGTGGGAGACTTCAAGCTGTTTTGAGTTTGCGAAAAGTTCAGTTCCCCCAGTTTCTGCTGAGGTTTCTGCTTCAGCATCAGGTAGCGGTTCTATGTCTTCTATTTCAGAAGAAGTTGTCTCACCAGCGCCAAGACAGCCACTGGAGAGAATTATTATAGCCAATAAGATGTATGCATATTTTTTCATTTTACTCTCTTGTGATATTTCACTTTCAAGCGCAGTTCTGTGTGCTTGAACAAATCAAACCAGCGATAGAACAACCATCCGAAAAGGATGAGGATCACACCGCCGAGGATTATCAGGAGTCCTAAATTGCTTATCATAAACAAGCATAAAAGGATTCCGATGATTGGAATAACTGGCATTTTCCCAATTGTTCCTGGAACTCTAAATGGCCTTTTCATTTTTGGATCTTTATATCTTAAATAGATCAGGGAAACGTTTACTGAAATGAATGTCAAAAAGATAGCAAGGTTGGTCATTTCTGCAACAAGCTCGATGTTGTTGCTTAAAAGAAGAATAGAACTGACAAGTGCAACAGTGAATATTGCTTTCCAAGGGGTTTTTCGTTTTGAGTGAATGTGTGAAAGGAAATAAGGAAGAGAGTGATCCCCACCCATCCCATATGCAATTCTAGAAGATGCGAGCATTGAAACTAAATTCGTGTTGAAGGTTGAAAAAAGCGCAACTATACCAAGGATTACGAAAACTTTAGCGCCGAAAACACTTGCTGCAATATCAGCAAGCGGAGCAGTGGAGGCACCCAGAACCTGCCAGTCCATTATACTAACTGCAGATAGTGCCACGAGAATGTAAAGGATAGTTGTTATGATTATTGAAAGGATGAGCGCTTTTGGAATTGTTTTCTCAGGCTCTTTAGTTTCTTCAGACAGTTTTACAACACTTTCAAAGCCGATAAAGGCGAAGAAGATGAGTGCGGCTGCAGAGAATAATCCTTGGAAACCATTAGGCATTTCAAGATACATACCAGGATTTGTTGTAAGGCCAGTGAAAAGATGGGGGAGACCGATCAGAATTATGAATATCAAACCGCCGACTTCAATAAGAGTAAACACAACATTTAGTTTGGTTGATTCTTTGATTCCAATAAAGTTCACAAAAGCAATACTACCAACCATGAGAAACGCAATTAGGAGTTTTGGACCTCCGAAAAGCGCAGAGAAATATCCGGAAAAACCAATAGCTATGGCTGTTACTGAAATAACTGTTGCTGAGAGCACAAGCCATCCTACAAAAAATGCGATTTTCTTTCCAAAAGCATGATCTGCATAACTATATTCGCCTGCATCAGAAGTGAAAACTGAGGAAAGTTCAGCATAACTCAGACCTGAAAGAACTGCAACAGCTGCACTTACTATAAGAGCAAGCCAGAGTGAGTTGCCAGCCATTCCAGCAGCAACTCCAATAAGAGCATAGATTCCAGCACCTGAGATTATACCGACACCACAGGAAGTTGTTTCTAAAAGTCCGAGATTCCGCTTTAGAGTGAATTTTTTACTGTGTTTGAGCTTTTTATGATGATGACCTTTGGGTATACTCTTTAATTCCATTAGTTTGGCGTATGCGAAAAGAGTATTTAAAGTCTGCGAGAATCAGAAAATAATATATAGTATGAAAGAGAATTTGCATAACATGGGAAAAGGAAATGACATGCTTGGACAGCTTGAAGAAGAGATGCGGGGCGAAGTTGACCCTGAGAAAATGCTGAGACTGCTGTTTAAGCTAATAAATTTCAAAAAAGCAAATACTGACATCTACTTTTTACTTCATGGAAATGAAAAGCCCATGACAGTGAATGATATTTGCAAGGAGCTTACTTATTCTGAAAGAACTATCCGAACTTATCTGGGGGTTTTGGCTGACAAAAAGTACGTGCAGAAAGTGCCAACAATCCGGGACAGGCCGTGCTTTGCTTACAATGCAATAAAACCTGCAGAAGTGTGGGGACTAATGCTAGAAGAAATGCGCAGTATAAAAAGAGAAGCAATTCGTTCATTCAGCAATGTCTAATTTATTGTAATTTCAAATGTGTGTGGCGCTTGTGATGTGAAATCGAGGATTGTCGAAAATGCAACAGAGTGGCCGATTATGAAAGTGGCATCTCCACTTAGACTTTCAGGAACTTCACTGAAGAGTAGATAACCTGAACGTTCGCCACCACTTGGGATTTCTGAGCCGTCAAATTCAGCACTTGTTACATCATATTGAATATTAGGAACCTGTTTGATTTTGCCGTGCTCCCATAGGAAGTCTTCAGAGTCGGTGCCGACATTGTGTACCCAGATATCCATCCTAAACTCTGTTTTTCCGTCGTGTTCATAGAATCCGTATGATTTTAACTCTGTTTCAAACAAACCGTAATCGTGGCGTAGGTTAACGGTTTTCTCATGATAAATCACTGTTTCTTGCTCGATTACAACTTCTCGTGGCGGAACTGCGATATCTACGCCAACTTCACCACCAGCTGAAGTGTCTCCAGCAGGCACAATGAATCCTCCTGTGACATTATAAAATATAATTAAAATAAGAAGAAATGCAATTACTAGGAAGGCTAGAATGTAATTTTTGTTCTTATGGAGAAAAGTCGTGTCGACCATGCTCGACAGTATGATTTATTAATATATAAACATAATAGTTTAGACTATGAACTTAGGAAAAGCACCTGGAATTGTTGTTGCGCTCGATCTTTCGCTTGCAGAAGCTGGGGCTCTTGTGCAAAAGCTGAAGCCTGCGGAGGATAAGATCGCTGGTTACAAAGTTAGTTCTTTGAATGCAATTGAACATGGACTAAAGGCTACTGTTGCTGAGTTGCGACAATTCACTGAAAAACCGATTATTTATGACCATCAGAAAGGTTGTACTGATATTCCGAATATTGTGGAAAAGCAGGTGAAACTGGCTGGTGAGTGCGGAGTAAATTCGTTTATTGCTGTTCCACTTGGTGCTGGTGGTGAAACTCTGACTGCTTTTGTTAATGCCTGCAAAGAAATGAGGATTTTGCCAATAGTTTTACTGGAGATGACACATGAGGGTGCAACCTCCTACCTCAAACCTCAAACCCCAAACCTAGTATTTGAAAAAGCCAAAGAGTTGGGTGTGAAATATTTTGTAGCTCCTGGAAATAAACCGCAGAAGATTTTGGAGCTGAAAGCCAAAATGGATGAGGACATGTTTATTACTTCACCTGGTGTTGGTGCGCAGGGAGGAAAGTGTGAGAGATGTGTTGAAGCTGGCACTGATTATCCTATTGTTGGGAGAGGAGTTTATGAAGCTGAAGATCCTGTGAAAGCTGTAGAAGAATTGTATGAACAGGCAAAGAATGGGTATAGTAAAAGATAGATGAAAAACATCCAAAAACGATTTTGGGAAGTGGATTTCTTACGCGGAATAGCGATTTTAATGATGATTGCTTTCCATATTGCTTTTGATTTGCGGACTTTTGCAGGTTTTGGAATTAGTTTGTATCATGGAATTTGGAATTATTTGGCGCACTCATCTGCTTTTATTTTTGTTCTGTTAGTTGGGGTTTCGCTGACTCTTAGTTTTTCAAGAACAGAACAAAAAGCAA
>CEPZ01008230.1_pt1 | contig 11104 bp, 9 predicted proteins | sample 530461 | NCBI WGS metagenome assembly CEPZ01 (sample SAMEA2620106, study PRJEB7988) | marine metagenome | isolation source: saline water (ENVO:00002010), including | reverse complement strand
AGTTGCCCGAAATGTCTAACTTTTCAGCGAGTTATCGGGCAAAGCCTTATAATTTATGTTTACTTCTATTAACTATTATCCTTTAAATATTTCTCGCTTTTAAGATGAGTAGATTAGCTAAAAAAATAATCGCAGAGTTGATTTTTCTTTAAAATCAAATCAACTCTTCATCAAACTCTTTTTCATCAACTTCTTTTTCCTTTTCAGGATTTCCCCCAATTAACTCAGTCCCACCTAAAACTTCATCTAAATCATCTGTTTCTTTTTCTTTTATTAATCTTAATTCTTCTTTTCTTGCCTCAATCAACCTATTCCTCTCTTCTATACTCTTTTGTTCTTCAATCTGCTCTTTTCTTGTTGCTTCAACCTTCTTCCTATTTAATTCTTGCAAATCTTGAATTTTTATTTCATTTAAATTTGCTTTTGTAATATCTAACTCCCCTGCCTCTAAATCAAAGCCTGGTTTTTCTCCAATATCTTCGCTACCTTCTGATTCTTCTTCAATAATTTCTAAATCTTCTCCTTTACTTTCCTCTACCAAACCCTCAGGCCTTTGAGGTTCTTCAATCTCCACAACCTCTTCTGGAATCTCAATCAATTCATGCCCTTGTTCATCTAATAAAACAGGTTCTTTTTCATCATGAGCCTGCAAAAATTCTTCTGTTTCAGTTATCTTCTTTAATTTTACTTGAAAAAATTGCTCTAATTTTCTAATTAAAACTTCTGCATTTTCAGGCAATTCTCCTTTCTCAATCATTTGCATTGCAACTTCTGATTCTCCTAAAGATTCTGCTAATTGTTTTTGCGATAATCCTTTCCTCCTTCTATTTTTCATAACCTCCCAATGAAAATGTTCAATTAAATTCAACTTTTCTTGCTCAGGAACCTCTAATTCTGGCTTACTTTCTAATTCTTTTAATTTATCTTCTCTAAAATAAATCTCCCCTGATTTTTCATCTTCCATCCCTGATAATCTCTTCATTCTAGAAAAAACACCTGCTCCTTGTTCAGACTCTTTTAATTGAACAGGATTTGGTTTTTTAATAATAGGAATATTTTCAATAATAGAACATCTTTCACAAATACTACTCATTCTACCATCATAAACACCATCATAAAGCCTTACTTCCTCTCCACTTGCATCACATCTAACACATTTCTCTACCATTGTTATTAAAAAAATCACTCAATTTTCCTTTTAATACTTACTTATAATCAAAAATATATATCTACTTATTCAAAATATTTTTCTAATTTTTCTATATTCTGTAATTCAGTTATCCTAACCTCTTCATCAATTATTATAATAGGCAAGTCCTCTAATCCCACATCATATCTATCTAATAAGATATTTATTGAAGAAATTTCATTGTCTGCTGCCATTGGAATAAGCAAGATTTCATCACCATATTTTTCCTTTAATTGTCCTAATAATCTTGAAAAAACTTCTTGTTTTGGTTTTAAATCTAGTCTGGGATTATTAAGTCTATAAAAATAAATCACATTATAATAAGAACTATTACAAGCCTCTTTAATTTCTAATGAATTAAGTAAGAGCATAGCCCTTAAAATATCAAGTTTTTTATGTTGAACATTTAATTTTTCAGGATTTAATCTACTTGCCTCTTCATATTTCTCTAATATCTTACCTTCTTCATAAATTTTATCTGCAAACTTAATATTTTCTTGGACAGCTAACTCACAATTAAATTCTCCCCTTGAATAAATTTCATTCTGCAATCTAATATCTAGTAAATCAATTTCTGATTCATAAAACACTTCATTAATATTTCCTATTCTTGAATTTTCTAATAAAATCCCTACAAAAACTCCAATCCCAAATATAAACAAAGTAATAACTAATGCTTGCCAAAATGCATTTTTTTGTGATTTAAACATTTTCATCTCCAACCATTTTCACCACCTTAATTTTCATCTCCAAACCCTTTTTCCCCTAAGTGCATTCCACATTGCACCAAGCATAATAAATGGATATACTGCAATGTAAACAACCAAATAAAAAAGGATATTTAAAATATTCTGTCTTTTTAGAACATCTGCTTTAAGCAAAGAAAGAACTAATAAAGTAAAAATTGCACCAAAAATAAACAAAACAATTCCTAAATAATTTAAAACACTTGGAGTAACATTTAAAGTATCTAAAGTAAGAATTGGAGTTCCAACAACAATTGAATATCTAGTTAATAAAAAATTTGAAATTAATCTCTTAGTCACAAGATAAAAAAATATACTTAAACCTAACAAACCTAAAAAAGTACTAAGAATAAAAAAAGGAATTATAAACAACCCTAACATATTTTTCTTAAATAAAAATTTTCGATATTTCCAAATAGATTGTAATCCTCCAATATTCCATCTTCTTCTTTGTTTATACCAATCTTTAAATTTATTAGGAACAGTACTTGAAACACTAGCTTGTAAAGACATTTTTCTATCCCATCCATGAGCAGTAAGTGCCCAAGTTGCTTCAATATCTTGAGTCAAATTTTCTTCATCAAATCCACCAATTTCCTGCAATGCTTTTTTTCTATAAAGAGCTAAAGGACCAGGAGTAACATAAATAGCTTCAACATAACCTAATAATTTTCTAGTAACTGCAATAGCAGTATATTCAATTGCCTGTAATTTTTCAATAAACTTAGTTCTATTTCTTGCAATAATAGGACAAGTCACAGCTCCAACTTTCTCATCTTCTAAAAACCCAATCATTTTATTAATCGCATTTTCAGCAGGAAAAGAATCTGCATCAACAATTGCAACAAAATCTGCTTTAGCATATTTTAGCCCAACATTTTGAGATTTTGCAGCATTTCCTAAATTCTTTTGATTATTAATTAATTTAATCTTACTATATTTTTTCTTCAACTCATTAACAATTTCTTTAGTATTATCAGTAGAACAATCATTAACAACAATTACCTCTAAAATATTATTATAACTTTTAAAAACATGTTTCAAACATTCTTCTATTGACTCTGCTTCATTATAAGCAGGAATAATAAAACTCACCAGAGGATTTTTCCTATCTTTAGGATATTTAAAAAAATCATGTTTATTTCTAAAATAAATTAAAAAATATAAACTAAGAAAATACAAAGATATGAACATATATCCTAAGTAAATATATGGTAAAAATTCCATTTATCCTCCTTCTATCACTTCTTCTTTTTCTTCTTCTTTTTCTTCAATATCATTATCTATATCTTCCCCTTTATTATCTTCATTATTAGTATCTTCAATCTTGCTCTCATCATTATTATCAGAGGCATTAGGATTATTAGTTATATCAGAAGTATTAGAGATATCAGTACTTTCATCAGTCTTTTCCTCCTCCATCTCCCCAACATCTTCTACATCATCAACAACTACTTCATCTGTCCCTTCAACAACCAACTCTGTTGTTCCATCTCCCTTCTTTTGTAAATGAAAATATTCAAAAAACTCATCACTTAATCCTAATTCTTTTGTGTGCCCTAATCTCTTTGCCTTTACTAATCCAATTTCAATAAAATGTTTAACATGCTCATAAGCTTTATTCCCTCTAATATTTATTATAATAGATTGCTTCACCGGTTGTTTATATGCAATCACTGCAAGAGTCTCCTGCTCTGCTTTACTAAACTCTGCACTTCCGGTAGCTAATTTATTTATCATACTTACATATTCTTGTCTTACATCCATTTTCCACATATCTTCTTTACTTATTATTTCAATAGCTCTTTCATCTAAATTATATTTTTCATCTAATTTTTCAATTAGCTCACGAACCATTAAAGGATTAATATCAGTAAGCATAACTAAATCATTTAAACTCAAAAATCTTGCAGATAAAAACAAGGCTGCCTCAATTTTCTTAAGATTCTCCTTTTCACTAGTTTCATCTATTTCCTTTGTAGTTTCAGAGCTGATATGCTCTGACCTATTATCTATTTCAGAGCTAATATGTTCCTCATTTTCCATACTATAGTATTTTGCTTAAAGATTTTATAAATCTTTATATAATAAGAATTAGATAATAAAATTTACTTCACTTTAAACCTTAGAATTGCGCCAATACCACCTAAGTTCCAAAACTGAACACCTTCTTCTGTTTCAACAGAAATCAAATCAACATCAACACTTGTTTCTTTAGCTTTTTTCTCATATTTTTTAATATCTGATTTCTTTAATTTCTTAGATAAAAGTAATTTTTCAACAGCTCCATAACCAAGAGCATGAGCCACTTCTTTATCTCCATAAGCAGTTTTATCTTTTTGTTTTCCAAGCATATCAAAAAACTTTTCTAAAATCTTTTTTTCCCTAGTAATTTCTTGCCCTGCTAAAATATCTTGCGAACCTTCAACTAATAATTCTAATCCATGCTCATCTGCATAACCTAAATCTTTTACACCTAAAATTTTATCATGTAATGCAGTAATTAATTGCCCTTCTTTTAACCAATCTTCTTTTGCAGGCCCAGGCCCTCCAACTAAAATTCCTTGTAAATCATCTCCTAATCCATAAAATTCTTTTTTAACTTGTTCTGCAATTTTTCTAAAAAACTCTTTAGCCATATTTTCTCTAATTCTTCCATATCTGGCTGCTGAATTATGCACTATTAATCCATTTGCAATAAAATTATGATTTTTTGTTTCAATATCAATTGTTTTTTCTATTTTTAGAGGTTTAATTTTACTAATTTTAACTAAAATCAAATTAGAATTATAAATAAATTCCAATCTCTTTCTTAAATCATTATTAGTAATCTTGTCTAATATTTTTTTCTTAAAAATTTCCTTACTCATTTGCCTTTCATTAACAAAAAAAGAAGGACATTTAAATTGAGTAGTATCCAACCCAGAATTTCTAATAATCTTAGCAATTTCTTTTCCATTTATAATTAATTGTCTAACATTACTTCTATTTTGCCGATTATTAATCAAATTATTTAATTTACCTTTCTTGTCAAAAGCACTAAATCCAATAAGTTCTTCAAATCTTTTTAAACATTTAGTATCATCTATTGTTAAAGTATATCTAATTTTATCTGAATAAGGGTTCTTATTATTATCATATTCTAAAACAGAAGAAATAATTCCAAATCTAAGCAAACATAATTGAAGCTGTTTAGATAATGATTTATTATTAATTCCTAAACCAACCCTATTACTTGAAACATATCCCTCTGCATCAAAAAATCCCTTAATAAACTTAGCTAAGACATAATCAGGAGATTTTAATATTTTAATAGGAATTTTAGAATCAACAGCATAAGCAAGCTCTGGAAATTCTTTTTTTATTAAATTAATTAACTCTAAACTATAAACTCTTATTTGATGATAATTTTTACTTTCTCTAAATTTGTATTTACAATCAGTATGAAATAAATTATCTATTAGATTTTTATAATATAATGCCAATTCTTTTCTTTGTTCAAAAAATGTAACCCTATTTTCTTCTATGCTCCCATCTCCAACAAAATAACCCAAAAATTGAGCAAATTTTTCATTTAAACTCTTAGGTAAAACAAAAGATTTAGGAAAATCAGTATAATTAATAATAAACTCCTGAAAGTTCAAATTTAAAAAATTACATAACTTTTTTAAAAGTTCTCTTGATATATTTCTTTTACCTAATTCATATGTAGAAATAGCAGTTTGAGTTATTCCAATTTTTTCAGCAAGTTCTTTTTGGAAAAATTCTTTATCAATTCTTTTCTTTTCTAATAATTTTCTTCCCTCTTCATTTATTTTAAAAGAATTATAATAATCTTTAATTTTAATTTCTTGAGAAATCCCACAAATATTAATTTTTTCAGGCATAATTAAAAAATCTCCTTCGCTAATCTCAGAGAGAGGTTTTTCTTCAATTCCATTTTCAGTCCTAACAAAAAACAAATGATCTTTTGAAGATTTTATTTCTAATCTAGGATATTTTGTAGTAATCTTAAACAATTGTTTATTGTTTTCCCATTTTGAGATAACAGGAGTTACCTCTGATTTTTCTTTATTAAAATTTTCAGCTATAACAAAAAGGGGATTATGGCTATCTTTAAGTTCAATAATCTCTCCATTATCCTTCATAATTAAAGTATCAGGACTTAAACACTGCCCGCCTTTAGTAGTTTTCCCAGGAACCATTGAATCAAATTTTTGCAAAGTCTTAATCTTTTTCCCAATTAATAAACCAATAGTTGCTTCTCTTCTATCTAAGACAACTAAACCATAAACTTCCTTAATCTCTAACATTTCTTCTAAAGGATCAATAACAAAATTCTGGTCACATCTATATAATCTAATATTTAATGGTTCAGGAGGTTCATAAATTTCCTGAATAAATTCCTCTTTTCCATCTTTAAAAACATTTCCAGCAAACATTGCAACACCATTTTTAGGAGTTTGTTTCATTTGCTTTGCGACTCTAATCAAACTTTCAAGAGCTTCTTTAACATTTTTTCTTGTAGTAGTTGATTTAATATTTGCAGAAGTAGATTTTTCACTTTCAAGCTGTTTGGTAATAAGATTAATATCAAAACCTGCAGGAACAAGAACAGTAATAAGTTCTGTATGCCTTGCTTTTCTTGGCTTCATTACCTCTATAAATTCTTCTAACTCATATTTTTTATCTTCTTCCATTTTTTATTTTTATTATATTATTATTATTTATCAGTAATCTCTGATTTATAACATTTTGTACTCATCCAGAGCTAAACAAATTCAACCTTAAACTTCCCTTCTTTAATCTCAGAAGCATTCATAACATCTTTTAAATCTTCAATCATATCCTTAATTTTCCCTTTCAAATCCTCAGAAATTGTCAATACAATTTCTACATTCATTGCTTTTTTCTTTTTAGTTTTTTCCTGCCTAATTTTAGAAAGTAATTTAACAAATAAATCAAATCCTATTGCTTCACTTTCTTTTTCTCTTTCCTTTTCAAACTCAGGCCATTTACTAATATGAATACTCTTATCTTTCTCAATCTTCTTAAAATAAATTTGATAAATCTCTTCGGTAATAAAAGGCATTATTGGAGCAATCAATTTAACAAGAATAAGTAAAGACTTATACAAAACATATTGAGCAGATTCCTTACCTTTTTTATTTTGATAAACTCTTGTCTTAACAATCTCTAAATAATTATCTGCAAAACTATGCCAAAAAAACTTTTCTGTATCTGCCCTTGCCTTAGAATATTCAAAATTCTCAAAATTTTGTGTTACAGATTTAACTAATGAGTTTAATTTAATTAAAAATAATTCATCTATTTTCTCAAGCTTACTTGGTTTCTTACCATTAAACTTCTCTAAATTCATAAACACAAATCTACTTGCATTCCATAATTTAGTTATAAATTTCTTCCCAGCAACTAAATCTGCTTCTTGATAAGCTAAATCTTCTCCTAACTTACTTCCAGCTGCCCAAAATCTTAAAGCATCTGCACTAAATTCTTTTAAAACTTCTTGAGGCGCAACAACATTTCCTTTAGACTTTGACATCTTTTCCTTGCCTAATGTAACAAATCCAGAAATCATTAAATTTTTCCAAGGAATTTCTTTTTCATGTAAATAAGATTTAACAATTGTATAAAAATCCCAGGTTCTAATTATATCATGTGCATTATTTCTAACAGATAAAGGGATTTTAATCTTTCCATTAATTAAACTACTTATTATTTGAGGTGTAACAGAACTAGTTGCCCAAGTATCTAAAACTTTTTCCTCTGGTTTTGCAATTTTCCCACACTTCTCACACTTTTTCTCAACTTCAATAGGATCAATAGGCAATTCTTTTTCATCAGCCACAATAATTTCACCACATTCACAATTCCATGCAGGAATTGAAACACCAAAATGCCTATCTCTTGAAATACTCCAATCCCATTCTAAACCATTAACCCAATTTTCATATCTTTTAAACATAAATTTAGGATGCCAATTAACTTTTTTTCCTTGCTCAATTAATTGTTTTTTTAAATCTAAAATTTTAATAAACCATTGTTCTGTTGTTAAAAATTCTATACAAGTCCCACATTTATCATGAACATTAACCACATTAGTAATTTCTTTTTGATCGGCAATTAATTTATTCTTTTTTAATTCATCTAATGCCTTTTCTCTTGCTTCTTTTACACTTAATCCTTTATATCCTTTAATATTTAATCTCCCATCTTTTTCTAAAATTAATTTTGGATCAAGTTTATGTCTATTAATTGCTTCTGCATCATATTTATCTCCATATGAACAAACCATTAAAACTCCAGTCCCTTTTTGTATTTCAGCAGACTCATCTGCAATAATTGGAACTTCTATGTTAAACAAAGGAACTTTTGCTTTTTTCCCAATTAAATCCTTATACCTTTTATCTTTTGGATTAACAAAAACAGCAACACATGCACCTAATAATTCTGGTCTTGTTGTTGCAATAAGTAAGTCCTTACCATTAGCCTTAAATTTCAAAGTTGAAAACAAACTTTCTTGCTCTTTATCTTCTAATTCTGCTTGTGCAATCGCAGTCTGACATTCAGGACACCAAATTGTTGGAAATTCTTTTTTATAAATTCTGTCTTGCTCAAACAACTTAATAAAAGACTTTTGAGAAATTCTTCTTGAGTTTTCATCAATTGTTGAATAATAAATATCATAATCAGAAGAAACCCCTATATCTTTCCATTCTTGTATAAAACCAGGAGTAATTTCTTTTAAAGTTTTCAAACATAATTTAATAAATTCTTCCCTAGACATATCTTTACTCTTAACCTTCTTAAGCTTTTCAATTAGCCTTTCAGTAGGTAATCCATTATCATCTGTTCCAAATGGATAAAATACATTTTCCTTCATCCTATGAAATCTTGCAATAAAATCTTGCTGAGAATATTGAAATGCGTGTCCAATATGCATTTTTCCAGAAACTGTTGGAGGAGGATTATCTATACTAAAAATCTCACCTTTCTTCTTTAAATCAAATTTATAAATCTTTGATTTTTCCCAAAATTTAAGCAGTTTTTCTTCTACTTCGTGCGCATTATATTGATTTTTTTTAGCCATATTATCTTACAAATTATATATTATCTTCTAAACAACAACCTTTAAAAACAATACCATATTTTAAATTTTATGGCAGATAACATATTTATGCCTTCATCAGGCGGAGGTTTAATGAGATATAATGAAGAATATAAAAGCAAGTTAATGCTAAAACCCTCTCATATAGTCTTATTTATAATTCTAATTATAGCTTTTGTTGCTATATTTAAACTATTTTTTCCTTTATCAGTATAATAAACTACATACTAATATCTTATAAAAATATCATATACACAAATGAACAGCAAATTTACTCATCAACCAATCAAATAAACATCATATTAATAATATATCAAATATCAAGTTATAAAGAACAGAAGCAAAAAATAATCAACTCACCTTCAAATATAAACAAAATAATAAGATATAAATAAAACAAGAAAATATCAAAATATAAAATAAACAAATAATATAACAAAATGTTTCCAGGACTTAACCCTAAAAAAATGCAAGCAATGATGAAACAAATGGGCATAGCTCAACAAGAAATTGACGCAAATAGAGTAATAATAGAAAAAGATGATGGAAATATAATCATTGATAATCCTTCTATAGTAAAAATCAACATGCAAGGACAAGAAAACTTTCAAATCTCAGGAGATATTTCAGAACAAGAACAAGGTGAAGGAGAACAAGAAAACAATACTAAACAAGATATTCAAACAATCATGGGAAAAATAGGTTGTTTAGAACAAGAAGCAAAACAAGCCTATGAAAAAGCAAACGGTGACTTGACAGAAGCTTTATTAAGTTTAAGTTAATTAAAATAAGATGTTTAACAACATAAAAAAGAGGTTGATAGAATTTAGTGCGACAATTCTTAATTATTTTTCTGTTTATGGACTTAATTACAAAGGACTTTTATCAGATGTAACCTATGAAAGGTTTTTTAAAAATTCTAAGTAATATTTAATTTTAAACAATAATTCTGCTACATATAATCTTATTAACATTTCTCACCTCAATTTTTTATAGAAAATTTAATTCCCAACAATGGAAAAATTTGAAGAAAACCTAAAAGATGCTGTAAAAAACTTGCAAATAGCAGACCATATGACTTATGTAACATTTCCACTTGTTAATGATAATCGACTTCTTTTAAAGATTTTTGACAATATCTATCTATCAATAATAGGCAGTATAAATGCTATTCTTAATTATGAATATCTTTACAAAAGAATAAAAATTTACACAGATATAAATGAAAATTTGCAAACATTTTCAAATAAATGCGCAAAAAACTATAGTTTAACTAATGAACAAATAAGAAAAATAAATCAAATAATCTTATTAAACAAACAACATAAACAAAGTGCCATGGAATTTGTAAAACAAGATAAAGTAGTGATTTTATCAGATAGTCTTGGAACAGAAACCATTAATCTTCAAAAAATAAAGGAATTTTTACTTTTAGCAAAAGAATTGCTTATGAAAACAAATAATAAAATTAAAGGGTAAAAGTAGTAAAAACAAGAAAAAAACACTAAAATCACAGAACTCACAAGCATTTATATATAAGTTATGCCTTAAAATTTAATGCCAATCTTCTGGAAAGATTTTTAAATCTAACAAGAGGGGTAAATAGCGCAATTATACTATGTCAGAGATATTAGAACAAATAATGAAGGAAAAAACAAGTGCAGACCACTTAATGTATGTTAGTATGAAATATACTAAAACCTGTGATGTAATGATAAATTTATTAAAAAGATGGAAAATCATGATGGATCACTCATTTGATGGGCTTTTAGAAAAAGCAAAAAAGAAAAAAATGGTTAAAAAAATACCTACTGCCCCTAAATTAAAAGTGGATTTAATAAAAGAAACCTTTAAAGATGTCCCAGAAGTTATGGATGCAGTTACAGAATATGACATGTTTAAATTAATTGATGTTCTTAAAAATTCAAAGGCAGGAGAATTTAGAAAAGGAGTTTGCTTAACAGTTCTTTACAAAGGTGAAGAAGTCTTAGTAGATTTAGATAAATTAAAAGAATATGCTGAAATCCTCGAAATCTTTAT
>CEPZ01209576.1_pt1 | contig 11109 bp, 15 predicted proteins | sample 530461 | NCBI WGS metagenome assembly CEPZ01 (sample SAMEA2620106, study PRJEB7988) | marine metagenome | isolation source: saline water (ENVO:00002010), including | reverse complement strand
ATCTCCACCAGGAGCATCTCCACCAGGAGCATCTCCACCAGGAGCATAATAGAGAACTATAGTGAATAATAATATAAACATACAAAAACTTAATCCAACCAATACGAACAGTGCCGACTCAACAATTACTGTGCTTATGAATTCCTTAACTAACACACAGAGAGCTATTAATGCCATGGATAAAATGTCGAATAGCTTATCTATAGTTACAGAAAAATATATTGACTCTTTAGCTAAAAATAATGAATCAAATGAGGCTCTAAAAGACATCAATGATGTAATAAATGAGAATTATTCAGATGATATTGAATTAAAAATATTAATTGAAAAAGCACTAAATAAAAACTCATCATCAAATCACTATCAATATATTCAAAATCTTCATGAACTTGGAATGCTGTCTTCCGTTATAGCTAATGGAATTAAAGAATATGATGGAGATATGAATATCTACTATAACTTTAAAAATAAGCTTAACGATCTTGGTTTAATTTAACTTTACCCATAAATCTTAAACCCTAATATATTTTTTATAGAAAAAACCTTGTAATTTTTTTGCTGTGCAGAAAGCATGTGATGCAAAGATTGAGATGTAAAATGATGAGATTGACCTACATTATTGTTCGTAAATTTTTCAGTACTGTTTGTTAGAAAGATAATATTTCCGCCATCCGATACTGCACTATAACAAGATACAATAAAGTTATATACATCATCATAAAATGGAAGGAAGCAGACAGAGAGTAGGCTATCACACTTAATCTCTATATGAGAATCTAATATTCGTTTAAAAACATCATCTCCAGGGCTAATGTCAAACATATTAAGATTATATTTCTTTGAGTTACAATCACAATTTGATACAACGACTTTGTTTTTGCCGGTCATTTCTGAAGAAGCAATTTTAACAATATCGCTGTCTCCTTTAAATAAAGGTAAAGGATCGAATAGTCCAATCTCACTATCAATACTTTGAAGTATGGATCTTTTTATTATTTTCTTTTTCTTTTCACTAGAAAGGTCGGCAAACGAATGCATACAAGTAGAACATTGATAATACTTGATGCCCTCTAGTGGAACTCTATTTGTGTCTCCATAGCATGTAGGACATATGGGATTAGTCACAGCGATTTGTTCCGCCAATCATATCCCACGTTAAATTAAAGTCTGGATTTTCACCATTCCCTATCTCATCTATATAGTCCTCAATGTCCGACCATCTCGCCGACATATGTCCAATTCTAGTGATATTATATTCAAGTGAATTTGCTAGTAGTGCAAATTCACTTTCAACCTCTAGAAAATTTTCTTCTAAAAATTCATCAATAGTTTTATTGTTATACTTTTTAAGTATATGTTCGTGCAATATTCTTGTAATAGTTTTTAATGACTTTGGGTATATTTCTGCAGTTTGTGCAAGGATATTATACGTATTTGAAGCTGAAGAATATATGCCTAAAAAAGTCTGAGCTTGCTTAAGTGTGTCTGTGTTTGATAGTGTATTTGCTATTTCTAAAACATGTTCTGCAGCGCCCTTTGTTGACCACATCATATCGTGAATTGCATTGGTAATAATTTTATATTCACCTGGTTTTATCATTTTATGTCCTTAGTGGGATACTATGTCCTCATGACTTGAATATGGAAGATAGAAAAACGCATCTCCAACTTGTCTGTATTTTATATATAATTTAGTAAATCTAGTAAAATATTTAAATTCATCACTCCTATATCTAACTCTTCTTCCTTTTAAGTTGGATGGAACTCCTTCATATGTTAATGGACCAAAATGTCCATATGGCTCTTCATATTCCCAACTAGATAGGTTTTCTATGGATTCTATATTAAAAATGATATCATTAAATTCAGGATCTAAACTAACTATTAATTCAAACTGTATTAAAAAATAAAGAAATGGATGCATCTCTTCTACTACTGTTTCAAACATCCAACTACCTTCATCAAATATAAACCTAGGAGGCAATGACTCTTGTACTTTTATTTGATCTCCAGTGCCTATTAAAAACATCTCAGATATTTCTGTGTTAGCAAAAAATAAATATTCAAAAAACGTGGGTTCTTTCGGGGGCAGTAAATTAAATGAGGCATCCACAATCCAAGCCCTACATTTTTGCCCAAGAGTGGTCATTTCTGAAAATATTTTATCATACGAAAAGGTTGAATATACTTCTGTTGTTGGGGTTAATAGTGTTGTGGGGTAGTCTATCTCACAAGAATCAACAACTCTCTGAATTAGGTTGTATGATAGTGCAGACCTTCTTGACATATGACTGTATGACTTTGCATAATTTTCAGATATAGTTTTGAATGAGTCAAATATATTTATTTCATCTATTTTTTGATCAACATTTGGTATATCAACAATCATTAACGGATCTCCAAATAATGTCATAGAATTATTTAAAAAAGGATTAGAGAAAATGAAAGCCTCACCAACCGGAGCTCCTCTCATTGTGCTGTCAAAAAATGGTATTGGGTCTAATAATATGTCAAAACTACCTTCATCTAACTCGGGTATTGATGGGTCGAGTGGGTCAATTAAATCCATTGCTTCATAAGGGTCTGGAGAATATGGATCTATGCCACTACCCACCGTATTTACCGCTACGCTCTCCGTAGGAACTCCTATATATCCTTCCTCAAATCCGTATGGATCATATGGGTCATATGGATCATGTGAGACATATGGATCGTGTGGAGATGATATGATTACAACTTCATCTGTTCTATTTATTTCGTCCATTGCTCCTGCAACCGCTAAGTAGCCACTATTAATAGCCATTACGCCTGGGTAGCTTACATTAAAAGATCTAAAAGATTTTAAGCTTGTAAAATCTCCATTATAAAAAAACGCCCTATTTGTGGATTTTGGCAAGAAATAGCTACTATAAAGATTATTCACTCCCCATCCCCAAAAAATAGAATCATCTCTAAGTTGCCCAAAGAACACATCATTAAATTCATCAAGTTGGACAGTTTTCTCTATGTTGATAGAAAATCTCTCCATAACCGTGTCATTAAATAAGTTTAACCTATTCTGATAATTAGTTGCCCTCTCTCCATCCCCATGTCCAGCATATAAATCAAAATAAAAACTACCATCGACTTTTATTGATGACGAAGCACTTGAAATATCGTCAAATTTTCTATCCATTATTTGACGAAGAGGAGCATCGAGCTGGGTAACTATAAATGCCAGAGAAGAGTCTTCTTTATCATATCTCTTAAAAATACCCCTATTAAATAATGGGTTTCTTTTATTTAATTCTAATGGCTGTTCTTCCTCAATTGGGGCAATTGCAGCTATTCTTGATACAGAGCTTATAATTTTGCCATTGTGATAAAATCCAGCTGGAATTCTCCACCCAAGAACTATTGCAAAAACATCTCTCCCCGACTCTTTCAGTTGCAATATTCTATTGCGCAGCGGGTCTTCAAGTTGATCTTTGAATTCTCGATATGAATCAACCACCTCTTCAGTGTCAGTGTCTATTCCAACAAGCTGATCTTGAGACAAATTGTGTATATTTGCATACCTATTGGCGAAATAGACCCCATTGGGGTCTTCGCTATTATATACAAAGATTACATTTGATTGATTTATAGTCATACTTACTTACCACTTGAACCGAAACCCCCAGACCCTCTGAGTGTATCTTTAATATCTTTAGATTCGACAAAGTCTACATTTAGTAATATTTGTGGAATAAGTTGAGCAATCCTGTCCCCTTGCTTATATATTATTAAATCATCAACTGTTTTAGTTGGAAATGTTGGAGTAAAGCACACGAGCACATCCCCTCTGTAAGATGTATCTATAACTCCAACAGAATTGCACAAAGATAGATCGTATTTTCTAATGCTAGATCTTGGATAGAGTAAGAAGTAGATATTTTCTGGTGGCTCTATGGATATTCCTGTATTGTATTCAATATAAGATATGTATCCTGTTTTTTCGTTAATGCGAACAGACACATCTGTAGCCGTTAAGTCGTATCCGCTATCCGATGTGTGAGATTGAAGAGGGGAAGAGGCGTTGTGATTTGTTTTTTTGAAATTTATTGTTTTATTTTTCATATTAACCTTTTAAGTAAATCTAACTTATCTTTGCACTTATCATTGTATCTTGAATATGCTAGAAAGGGATCTACTGAGTTGTATTCTCCTGAAGTGATAGACAAAATCTTGTTATTTTTATAATTAGGTAGAAAATCAATTCCAGCCGTAAGTATTGGTCTACATCCAAGCATAAGTGCTACTTGAATCGCAAGATCTTGAGCACAATTATTATTATAAAGATGAGGTGCCTTCTGCTTGTTGGCTTGTGTCTTTTTTTTAAAAAAAACATTTAAACTGCCCCTGATAAAGTTTTCTCCTTCCATACATATTTTACTACACCTTAATCCATTTATTTTACCACTGTGCTTCTTAATTAACTTAATATTATTGAGAATTAATATATCACAATTGGGATAATTAAAAAAAGAACTATTGACCCCAATTATAAAAAAATTAGAAAATAACTCAACGGTGTCAAAATCAACATTGTCTGCTTCTCCAATTATTAACGACGGAATATTTAGTAATTTATTTTTATATTTATTAAACATTATTTACGAGAGTAATTTTTTGATATAAAAATTTCTTCCCTTTTTATATTTTTTATTCTTGGTGATAATTTTATTATAATCCAGGTCTTTTCTCTTACTTAAATTATATATCTTTTTATCAGAGAAAGAGCTTTCAATCCACTTAAGTCCAGTTAAACAATTCTTTTTTGTGTGTTTTTTCCAAAATATGTTTTTACCATAGAAGTCAGTATCTCCATTTTTTACAACACAGTCCATGCCCAATAAGTATATAGAACTACATCCAAGGGCATCTGCAAATTGAACAGATAGCGGACCACTAGACCCTCTCCCATAAAGTACAGATGGATCCTTAGACCTTTTATAGAAACCAGTTTTTAATTTAAAGTGAAAAAATTTCCCCAAAGGGTCAGCTATATCTCTACAAACCTTAAGTGAATTACTCTTATCTATTATTCTTTTTTCATAATGATATATATCTTTATCTTGCCATAACAATATTGTAGAATCTATTTTATATAGAGACCTGTTTATCCCTATAGTAAAAAACCCATCTAACTTTGATAAATCAAAATCATTTAACGAAGGGGCGTTTCCTATTATAAACACAGGAAAACCTTTCATCTTCTTACTCCATTTTGATATAGATTTTCTAAATCTCACTCCAGATGGTTTTATTGTTCTTCTTATCACTTATTCTTTCCTTATGATTCTTTTTTCTTTTTAAATAGAAATTCTATCCATGATTTTGGAAACAGTTTACAGAACACTTTTTTTAGTGTGATTATCTCTATTAGAATCCACCTGTTATTTAAAAGAAGAACTTTCTTACTTCCCAAATGTTCACTACGACAGCTCATTGTGATGTTAAAAATTCTCTTATTTTTTCTGGCTCTTTAAGAAAAGCTTTTCTTAACCTATCAATCACCTTACTATGAATTGAACAAGCTTTTGAATTTGATATTCCAAGCTTCCAAGACGTTTCTTTTAGAGTAAATTTATGAAAGTAAACAAGATATATTATATCACTTTCTAAATCAGTTAATCCAACAGCACTAAACCACTCTTTAAATTCGTCTTGAATAACGATTTGAGGTGGAGTAGGTGAGTCGTCTACTTGATAAAATTCAACGTCTTTGCTATCCACATCAGAAGGAGAATTATGGATAGAATATAATAGTTTTAAATTTTTTTCTTTCAACACCCTCATGGGGTCTTGGTCTGTTGCTTTTTTTATTTCCTCAATAAGCTCATAATCAGATGGATATCTACCATAAGATGTTAAAAAATACTTTTGAATTTTATCAACAATGGCATGCCTCTGTTTGCTAAGTCTTGGCACCCAGTTGTCATCTCTTACTTGATCATACATAGATCCAAAGATCCTATAGGTGGCAAAAGTTTCAAATTTAATATCCTTAGATGTGTCAAATCTATCAATTGCCTCTAATAAACCTATTGCTCCAAAACTCAACAAATCTTCAACAGAATAATCTCCATGTTTTTTATTTAAAAGTATGGCTAGTTTTTTAACGATTGGGTAGTAAAATTCAGCTAATTTATTTCTAGAAGAAATATATAAACTAGAACTTTTATTTTTTTTGGATTTAATCAAATCTTTCCATATAGCCACTGTCTCTTTCTCTAGTTTTTTCATTATGTATTTTTTGTTTTTTTACACACCTTATTGCAAATCCATATGATTATAAATAAATATACAATTACAATCATTGTTGTAGTAAAGACTTCATTGGAAGTATTACTATCTATATTCCTCACCTCTGTTTTACTTTTTTCTATATTCCTGTATTCATTTGATGTGGCATTATTTACTTGAGTACTATTTGAATCATCCTTTGTCTGTTCACTATTATAATTAACTACAGACCCACGATCATCATGTCTTAATTGAACATTTTCGGAAGGCTCCCCATATTGCATATTATGTGAATTTTGACTAGAACATTCTATAGATAATAGAGTTGTGATTAATAAACATAAATACTTAAACATCATCACCTGTATCTATTAAATTAAGATATGTTATAATAATCCATACAGCTCCAGATGCTGCAAATCCAGAAAGTGGCCACAAGAAATATGTAAAATCAGAGTAAATAAGTAAGAATAAATCTGAAATTAATGCAGCCCAAAAAGAAAAACATACAGTACATTCTCCAAGGGTTGATAATCTTGGATTAATCTTTCTAATATATTTTCTAAATATAATATTAAATTTTCTAATTGGAAAGTCGTATCTTTTTTCAACAAAAAGTATAGATAATCCAATTGCTGATATCACACTTATAATGAAGAGACTAAGAGTATAGGTCAAATACATATTCATAGTTATTTAAATATTTTATAATATTATTAGGTCCAGTAATGTCTATTACCTTTTCTATGCTGAGCATATAATAATCATCCATATACACAAAATCATGCTTTATCCTATTATTGAATAGTATGTAGGATATTTTGTATCCGTATTCAGATAAGTCTCCATAAAACCAAACTTTTCTTAATTGAGTCAAAATCTATATTAAAACAACTAAGATATTGACCCCATAACTTTTTCCCATTTTGATACCTTTTGGGAGTCGTCCTTTTTTTCTGGTTGTTTTGATTTCCATAGAAGATTCTTGTACTGTTGCATAGATATTAGTTTGATGTAAAATTCTTCATTATCTTCTAGTGGTTTAATGTCAAACCACTTAAACATGTCTAATTCTTCATATGTTTTTTTTGCTTCTCCTAATATCTTATGTGTTGGGTTTCTAAATCCCTTTAAGATATCATTAACAATTTGTATTGATATCTCATTTGCCATTGAATAAATCTTACAGTCTAGTACTTCTTTGCTCATATCTATTTCTCCTTACTTAAACATATAGCTTCTATTAATAGGATATTTCTTTAAAATACAGTAAAAACCTCGTATGGGACAAGTAAAATACAGCAGCAAGAATTGGTATCTTAATTTAAAAATGGCAGAGAAGAAGCAGGCTGAAAAAGCCTTAATTGAATCAATATCAAATAAAATGCTGGGAGGAGCATTTGGAGTATTAGCTACCTCTATTATTATGACAGCTTTATATAGGTCTAATACAGACATATATGAGAAGGTTCAGAATCAAGAAATGTCCATAGAGAGTGCTGTTCAACAAGAGTTGCCAAATAAAGAATTCATTAAAGAAGTTGCGAAAATTGCTCCAGAGGGGGCTTTTGTGGGTACTGATCATGACAATATGGATTCAACGAGTCATGGTATGGATGAGGAAGAGGGCAGTGCCGCCTCCTATATTCATAGGTGGGAAGGATTTTTGGCTTATCCAAAGGTTTTGGCTGGAGAAGATTTCTACACAATAGGGATTGGACATAGACTTGATGGATCGGATCGAAGCAGAAGAGCATTCGCAGCAGCCCTTCCTAATAAGAATTATAATTCTTTTTTCCATGGAAGAGGGGAAATAGATGAAGATGAAGCTCAACTTCTCTTTGAGAAAGATATGCCAGATTATATAAAAAGAGCTCGCAAGCTAACGGGGGATAAATTTGATTCATATTCAAAGAATCTACAAAAAAATATCATATCAGCCACTTTTAGGGGTAGTTGGGGATACTCTCCAAAGACAAGAAGATTATTGTCTGAGGGTAAATATAAAGAGGCAGCGATGGAATTTTTAAATTCTGATGAATACAGGAACGCAAAAGAATTAGGAAGACCTGGTATTATTCCAAGAATGGAAGCAGTGGCTGATGCAATAAGACAAGAAGCTAATTACCAAAACTGGAATTAACAAATTATTTTATTAACTTCTTAATTTTTGAAATAAAGCTATCTTTTTTTCTCTCGCTCCATCCAAGACTTGAAATTTCATCCCTAATTCTGTCAATATCAATTTGTGACGAATTTTTAATTAATTGAATTTCATAATTTGATAAAGAAGTGCTTTTTTCAATATGATCTTCCCATGCTTCAAGGGTTAATGGGGCTATGTCTCTAATTATTTCTTTTATTTTTTCTGCATATACTCTTATTTCATATTGAGCATGAGATGATATTCTTAATTTGACAAAATGCAATAAATTGTGAAGATTCATCATCCAATACATTTCTGTATAAATATTTACAGGAAGAACGGACCTTGACAGCTCTCTTGACAACCCCATGTCTAATAGCTCTGTATATTTTACGTAAGAATTAGAAGACTCCGCTTCTATAAAGCTTAAGATTTCGTCTGCATTGTCGAGAATTCCATCACTTCCTTGTTTCATTTTATTATCTTGACCCTGACACCTTTCTGGATTAGGTATATAAAAGTCGTCCGTAAGGACGCTATATCTTGCTGAAACTTCGTTTGCCGATGCAGTTCTATGTCTAAACCACTGTCTAGCTACAAAAATAGGCATTTTGACATGAAATTTAAAAACAGCACCCTCGAATGGGCTAGTGTGTCTATTTTCCATTAGATAATTTATTAATCCACTATTGTCTCTTTTATTTTCAGTTCCACCTCCATATGAGACGCGAGCCATCTGTGCGATTGCGTTATCTGCCGATATAGAATAGGGGTCGCATGGATTTGGCATGCAATCAACAAGCCTTATAAAACCCTTATCCAGCACTCTATGGACAACAAAAGCACCGTGTGGCTTTTCTTGTTGTGGAATTTTTACATTAGACATAAAAGATTCTCCTAAAAAATATACAATATAGTATATAGGCGTATTAGCACAAAATATAAAAACCAAAACATTCACGAGATAAAGATATGGCAGAACCAAACAATCCAATTATAAATTATTCAAAAACATTAAAAAAAAGAACACCAGGTAATAGCTATAAAGACATATTACACATAGGTAATAATGGAGAGGGAATAGACGATACATCTCCCGTAAATATATTTGATGGAAAAGGAACGTGGAGTGGAATATCTCTATCTAGAAGCGAGATAAATTTAGATTTGGGCGAAGGTAGAATGACCGGAGCACTTCTTGGGGGGACTAGGTTTACATCTCAAAAAGAGACAGTATATGATCATAGTGATATTTTTATAAATCTACATGAATGCTCATGTTATTTTATATATCAGGGAGATCCAGCGTCTTACCCATATGGATTGGATTATCATAATAAAATATATTTAAGTTTTTTATCAGATTCAGATGACTCTATTTTGGCAAAAGGAAAGATTTTTATTAGAAATATATCAGATTACAATACGACAATAGAATTTACTACGGGAGAGAATGACTCTATATCTGGAGGTGGAATTCAAAACGAATACAGTGGATCAGACTGGTTCATATATGACATATTGTGCCTATACAACATTGATGATAAAAAGAATAATGAATTTATTATTAGCCTATCTGATAGAGTCTCTTTCTAAAAGGATATATATACATGGTGAACCCAGACCCATATATAAGTGACTCTCTAGATTATATTTATTTAGACATTAATCAGACTGAGTTAAGTCCCAATTTTGATGAATATAATCTGGCATCAGGACACCTTGTTGAATCAGAAGATTACGTATCTGTACTAGAATCTCCTAACCTTAAGTTTGGAAGGAAATATTTCATATACTGTGTGTTTTTTGTTGGCGGAGATGAAGAAGATTATTATAACTACAGAATAGTAGATGGGCTTGGAACACCGCTGCCTGATGGTGTTTTTAAAATAAAAAGCCCAGGTATGTCTGGAACTGGAATTGATAATAACATGAATGAGGGAGTTTATGGATCGTGGTTTAAAGTGCTACATGCAAACTCTAATTCTACAATACACTTTGAATCTAAATCTAATGGGTATGAAAATAACCCATTTGTGCATTATGCTCAATTTATAACTATAGACATAACAGATCTTAAAGAAGATTACCACTATTTTTACAAAGAGATCAAGAAGATAGAAAGAGTATCTGACCTTGAAACAAGTCCTAATTCTGACACGATATTGTCCTACTCTATTTTGACCCCAGAAGATAATTCATCATCTAGTGATTGGCTAACAATGTCTTCTGTATCTTTTTTAAATCCATCAATTGATAATTATGGAGTAGATTTAAAATTAACAAATGGAGATTCTTATGTTGATTTTAATAGCTTTATTTTTGGATTTGAGTGGGAAGAACTTCAAGAGGATAATTTTAATTTTAATGTTCCAAGAAGTATTATGAATGTAATTAATACCAATAATAATGGAGATGTTGATATCTCCTTGATGGAAGGGGACATGGGTTTATCTGACATAGTTCATCCAAAGCTTTTTGGGTTAAGGATAGATTTATTTGACTCAGTGTCCTTTGATTCACCAAGTAGCCAGTGGCTATTAAATCATTGTAACTCATCTGAAGAGATTGATAGTGTATCAACAGTTAATTCGGATAATTTAGATAATATTATTTTTGGACAAATAACACAAAAAAAGATTTTAAATATAAGAAGTGGTATAGCCAGTTGGGACCAGGAAATTAAACTACTAGCA
>CEPZ01031044.1_pt1 | contig 11126 bp, 4 predicted proteins | sample 530461 | NCBI WGS metagenome assembly CEPZ01 (sample SAMEA2620106, study PRJEB7988) | marine metagenome | isolation source: saline water (ENVO:00002010), including | reverse complement strand
GATTGGATATGCTCGGGGCGGTGAGAAAAATTTGACACCCGAACAGTTGGTGGGCGCAGCTGGCTTACAGCAAGAAAAGGTAGACAAAGACATACAGAATATTAATCTTATTCGTCAAGGATTAACTAACATGCCGACTATGCCGCCCGACCAACAAAGAGAAACTCAAGCTCGAATGGAGGCTTTGTTGGGAAAAATTAGTGATCCAACTGCAAAAAAAGATTTAACTAAATCTTTGGAGGCGGGAGATATTTCAGGAATTGATACTGCGGTTACAGGGTTAATGCAAAGACGAGAAGGGGCAAGTGCTGCTTATACGGCCAGGGCTGGCATTGGTCGAGCTGGTAACGTTGGCTTTTCCAAAACAAGCGAGCAATCTACCGCTAAAGCATTAAAGGATGCTGGGTTAAATAAAGTAGACTTAGAATATTTACAAGAGCTTGGTAAGTTGGGTGTTTCCGAACGCGGCGGCTTCAAGGTAAACTGGACCATAGATAAAATTAACCAATTACTCGGCCAAGGTTCGCCTGTTTCTGCGGATATCGCTGAGGGGGCAGCGGGTACCTCGACTATAGATAAGCTAGATTTAGCCGAAGGCGAACTTGAGGGTTTCGTAACACAGTTAAAAGATATACAAAGTAGAGGAGACTTCGAGGGGTTAATCGCTGCTTTTGAAAGTCTTAAAGACGAAGGTGAAGTGTTGTCTACCGCTCTGACCACTGCCTCGCAGCAAATGATAAACGCTTATCAAGATTTTGAAGACATTTATAGCAACATGAAAGCGAGAGCAAGAGATGCCGAATTAGCAGCTGCTGTAAATCCATATACGGAAAACATGCGAGGTGCTCGAGACGCTCAAGCTTTATCTATCCACGGAAGAAGATTTGGTGCGCGCAACACTATAGACATGAGATACAACCAGGGAGTTCTTGCGGCAAATAGAAATTTTAATTTCCAACAAGATCAGATGATGGCACAAGCTGGCGTTGGCTTAGGTGGCATGGGTATTTCAAGAACTGCAGGGGCGAACCTGGCCTTAATGCAACAAATAGAACAAAACCTTCAAACAGGAAACGTCAGAGGCATGACCGAGATGCTGGAAACCGCTAGAGAAACGCAAACTTACGGTAAGGGCAACTTAAAGTTAAATATTGGCGTTGAAGAGATGCAAAAATTAATTGATTGGTCTAAAACTTTAGAAAACTCTTCTGAAATTTTAGATAAAACAACACAAGCACAAAAAGACTATCTTGAAGTCACAAGGGACCTGGCAAAGGATTTAGAAAAAGGCGGCATAGTAAATGCAGGAATAGAAGGATTTAGAAATTCATTAAAAGACGCAATGATGAGTATTGCAGATCCATCTACGAGCGGAAAAGATATTGGCAGAAATATGCTCTTAGGAGTACTTGGGTCAATTCAAGCTGAAGCTTCTGGTAGATTTGCAGACAACTTTACTAATTTACTATTTAACAGACAACAGGGCGGAGTAATAAACGCTCAAAACGGAATGTATATTTCTGGTAATCGCACAGGAGACAAAAATCCAGCAATGCTTGAAGATGGAGAATATGTTTTAAATAGAAATGCTGTTCAGGCTATGGGTGGCGCAAGAGCTATTGACTCTTTAAATTTTGGCATGGCTCCAAGGTTTGCTGGAGGCGGTGGCTTTGGTAAATTTATGGGTGGCATAGGTAAAGGTCTTATGTTGCCGTTTACGCTTATTGGTAAATTATTTTCGGGTATATTTGGAGGTGGAGGAAGATCTGGGAAAGCGGCATCCAGCATAACAAGCGCAGGAACCTCTATACAATCAGGCAACATAAGAAAATTTACGGAAAGTCAAAGCTTGTTGGATCAACTTACCGCAAAAGAGTCTGTTCTTAGAAAAAATATTTCTCAATATGGATCAAGCGCGTCAACAGTGCTAAGCGGAGAGCAATTATCAAATAGATATAGAAATATAGCTTCGATTGGAGCCAAAAGTCAAGGAGTCACAGGCTTTCAAGGCGGAGGCGTATTTAGTGGCGTACCCTCAAAACACCGCAAAAAAGCGTTGGAAAAATTTGGAAAAGGAGCTTACTGGACAAGCCCAATGGGCGGAGCGGCTCTCGGCGGAGGAGGAATGGGTATAGGATTAGACTATTTTGATCCAACGTTAAGCTCCAAAGCGCACGCAAGTGATCCAACTTTGCAAGCAATGAGAGGATTCTTTCGTAATGAACGTCAAAAAGATATCCAAAAAAGATTTGAAAAACAAGCAAAAAGAGACCAATTAACGCAAGCAGTTGTCGGCACTGCGATCAGTCTTGGCCTCTCTGATGCGACGACTGGTTTCAAAGGCTTAAAAGCGATGGGCAGTGGCATGAAGAAAGGCTGGGGTAAATTTAAGGGTTGGATGGCAGATCGAAAAGCGCTAAAGTCAATGGGCTCGACATTTAGTGCCGCAGGAGGTAGAGAGGCATTTGCTCAGCAACAAGGATACGCAAGCTTTGACGATTATCGGATGTCTGGAGATTTTCATGGCGGAGATCCCAATGCACCTGCTGGCCAATGGGCATATCAACACAGGCCTTCAGTTGATCCTCGGTTGGGCATAGCAAAAAGAGCAAGACTTGATCAAATGAGAGGGCCGATAGATATTACAACAGCTAGAAATCCAGGTCGCTTAAACGCCGATTGGACGGGAAAAATTGGTCCACTTCAGGTTGAGGTAGCACCTGGAGTATATGTAGATGATGTTCCGACGAAGACAGCAGTGCCTGGTAGTGGCTTGGTTGGCGGTAAGTTTTATCCAAGTGGGCCACAGAATGTTGGTCGTGTTGTAGACTCTACAGATTTTCCCAGCGGGAGAAAGCTAGTCCCGTTGAGCTCAGGGCACCGCAGCACAACTAAGATTGGTCCAGGTACTGGCCCAGAAGGCGCTGACCTTAAGCGTTTGTATAAAGAAAGTTCCAGACTGTTGGAGCGAATTGACAGAGCTACAAAAAGGCTAGAGGGAATGTCGAAAAAACAGAGAGATCTCGAGCTCCTGCAGGGCATCGGTGACCGACTTGGTTTGCCCCGTCAACGTGGCGGTTCAATCGACAATATTCCCGCAATGTTAACTGGCGGAGAATTTGTAGTAAATGCTGGAGCAGTCAAAAGATACGGCAGCAACACGCTTCAATATATGAACCGCGGCGGAATGATTGGAGATCAAAAATTTGTTCCAGGAGATCAAAACGGCTCTAGCAAAAAAAGCCAAGCAGAATCATCAACCAATAATAACACTGTAAACATATCAGTAAACATGGGTAACGGCGGTGGATTGCCAGCCGTCAGCGAAGACGCGTCAGGCACAACTCCAAACACTGCAAACGGCGGAAGAGAACTTGGCAGAAAAATCAGAGACGCCGTGCTTCACGTGATTGATCAAGAAAAAAGAATCGGCGGCAAATTAAGAAATCCATACGCAAGAGAACAATAATGAATAATGAAAAATGCGTCGCTATCATATAACCAACTTGTTTACATTAATGGCACTGGCCTTTCGGGAATTCAAAGTGTAGAAGGAAACTACGGAGTAACAGAGCAAAATGTAAACTTCCTTGGTTTTGGATATGTCACAGGATTGATATCTCAACCAATGCAAGGTCAGTTTACTGTTTCTCGCGCATTTATTAGCGAAGATCCATTTTTAAACTTAACTGGTGATGGCCCAAGTTTTGCTTTTAGTGGAAGCGTGTTTTATGAAATGCCAAATGTTGGAGGAACTCTTGATAATAATTTTAGTGGATGTTTTGGATTTCATAGTGGATATTTAAATTCATATAGTATATCGTGTGGAGTAGGCGAAGTTCCATCTGTTAATGTTGGTATTTCTGTGTATGGAGATTTAGGGCCTGGAATTGACGCAAGATATAATGCAGGCGCTGCAACAGCGAATAATGCCACGATACGCGTTCCTGACAACGGAGGAATCGTATTAAGTTGCGACGGATCAAGCACCAACAGAATCACTTCGTTTACTCATAGTATTGATTTGCCCAGAACAGCATTGTACGCTTTGCCTACCGCTGCGGCCGCGGATCTTACTGCAGATAGTGTAAAATGGAAAATGCCAGCACAAGTCGATTTAACTTACCCAATAGAATCCACAACAAATTTCACTTTAGAAATTGATGATTATGAAACAAAGAATTTGTATGGCGCTTTAACAGGCATACATCAAAACGATGTAGACATAACAATTAACGATTCTGCTGGAAGTGAAATTGTAAAATTCGACTTGACAAAGTCCAGGTTGATATCAGAAAGTTTTGAAACATCTGCAGACGGAACAGTCACCGTAAATTTAACATATAAAAAATACTCAAACAAAAGATAATGGCTTTTTTAAAATATGAAGATGTTGTGATTGAATTGGGCAATGAATCAATTTTTGCTGATAGTGCGTCTATTAATGTTGACGCTTCTGTGGTAGAGTCAAGAAATGTATACGGCGAAATCGAAAGATACGCACCAACAAATGGATTGCGCGGTGAATTAGGTTTTGAATATTACATGACAGGGGCGATTCCTGCTTATCTTGATATGACTGGAATTCCTGATTCACAAACAAGCGATGGAAGTTTTGCGGGTTTGGATTTTAGCAATGCTTATACTAGATCATACAGCTTGGAAGTGCAGCCTTATTCGCCAGTTAAAATAAATGCTTCTTTAGATTTTTACAGCGCTTTAACCACTAGTATTGCTACCGACTCAACAAGTCCAACTTCTTTGCCTTATTGGAAAAATCAATATGCACACGGTATAAGATCTTATGTTTTAGGAGCTCCTTCAAACATAAATAATACTTTGTCTGTTTCTTATGGCATAACCGCGACAAGAAATCCTGTGTATTTAGCTGGGCAAACCAGTCCGACCAGGGTTACAAAAGAAGCCGTGGAAGTCAATATGACTTTACGTGGAGACAATATAGGTGAATTTTTATTGGTTTCTGGCAGGCACGCAGAGATTACGTGTCATATGCTAGATATGAACACAAACACAACTTTGGACAAATTAAGATGCAGCGGCCAAATTGTACAACAAGAACTGTCAATTTCCCCACAAAATTATTTAAATGGTGTAATTTCAGTTAGGCAGGTTTTTCAATAATGAAGGTAGATTTTGATGTATCTGGGTGGGATAAGGCTCGAACTTATGAAAAGTTCGATGTTGTATTCTTTTCTGGCGATCCTGAGACTGGGTGCAATCAATTTGAATCTGGATATTATTATGCAACAGCTAGTAGCAATGCCACGACAAATTCGACTTTATCGCCAACTGGCGTAAATGCAAAATGGACTCGATCTTTTCCAAGCACTCCGTCTTATAATTCCTCGGTATCTTTTGAAGCTAAAACCTTTAAAAACGTATTTGGCGATGGATATTATTCGATTGTTCCTAAAAGCCACAATAACCTGGCAATACAATACGATTTAAATTTCAACGGAAGAACTGAAAAAGAATCAAAAGCTATTTTGCATTTTCTTGGACATCGTTTTGAAGAAGCATATACAGGAGCAGCATCAGGAATTGTTGGCGCTTTACCTGGTAATGCGACACGATATCAATCAGAAGAAGTTTTAACTGGTTTTAATTTTACGCCATTTGCTCCTTACGATCAAACAGGGAAATATTTTTGTGAAAGTTTTGATCATCAAGAAGTTTTTCCAAACGTGCACAATGTTAATGCTTCATTTAATAACGAGGAAACGTCTTTAACGAATTGGATGAACCAAGTTATTCCGCTCGACAATACGGCAAAATACTGGGCGGCAGGACAAACTTATAATAAATTTGATGTAGCTTACTATAGTGGACACAACATATCCAATCATAGTGGATATTATTATAATTCTGGCGATTCAGATGAGGTAACTGCAACTACTGCAAACGGCCCAGAAGGAGCGAATACCTTGTGGACCAAAGATGTTTTTTATTTTAAACCTTCTTCGTTTTCCGCTCCGCAAGAACCTAGAATATTGAAAAACGAATTTAATAGAGATTACGTTAAAAGATGGAATGACGGAATAAACACAAACTTACTAAACATAAATTTAAATTTTGAAGGAAAATCTGAAACAGAGTCCAAAGCAATAACGCATTTTTTAATAAATAAAAAAGGCTACGAAAGCTTTAAATTCTCGCCGCCAAAACCTTATAACCAAAACAATAAAATTTTTGTTTGTCAAAATTGGAGCGATAATTTTATATTTAGTGATAATAGATCGTTGTCAGCGCAATTTCGAGAAATGCCCTTGGATGTTAATAAAGTGCCGAGAATTTTTAAAACTTATATTTTAGATACTCACGGAAAGAAAGTTGCTCCGCTTGATGATACTAGCGCTGTTCATGAAATTAATTTTGGAATGTTTATGACTGGGTTTCATAGCGGCACAGGGTTTTATTTACTAAATAGCGGTGATCAAAAAATAATATCAACGCTTTCTTTAACTGGAGAGCATGCTCGTTCAGGGATTTATAAATTTAAAGAGAATTCAGATTCTCGATTCAAGATAGACGGAGGAAACAGCGCAATCTTTGAACTTGGTCAAAAAGAAAGTGGATATTTTGAAGTTCAGTTTTGGACTACTGGCAAAAGCGGAGCAAGAAATTCTCGGTTTACTGACGATTTAGATACCGATGGTTATTTTTATTATTTTTCTGGACACGATGGCGCGGGTTATAGTCCTCCAGCGGGTCACGATGGATATCCCAGGCCAAGCCAGTTAACTGTTGCGAGCACTGATCAATACAATTATGACGACCCGAGCGGCACGTTGAAAATAGATTTAACTGGTAATGCAGAAGCTGTTGATCCGAAGGCTATATCAACTTTTACCGCAGATGCGGTTGAAGGGGATATATTTATAACTGGAGGTTGGACTTATCCAGAGTATTTAACTGCCACAGGAATCGTATTGGAAGTTTCTGGTACAGCATATAATGCTGCCGCGGCTGATCCTCATGGGGCAACAGGTTTGTTGGTTGATGAAGCAACAGGAACAACGTCTTTTTCTTATGCAGTTATACCTGGCAAAACACATCATTTTAGAATCAGAACTCAAAACATAGATTTGATTGGTGGAAATGTACACGGAGGCGTTAAGAGAACAGTAAATCATTCCGAATGGGTTCACGTCAGTGCTTCAGTAACAGATACAGCTTTAAATGTTTCAGTGAATCCCCAAAACTACGCAGAGAGCCCGAGTGATTCTACATTGAAAAATGTTAACCTGAATACTCTTGCTACAAATGAACTTACTCGATTACAAAATTCAACTAATATGCCTAATACTCAGTTAACTGTTGATGTATTTTCTAAAATAAGATTTAACTTTGCGCCAAACATGCTTGTTTATTCAGACGACGCAAACACTCCAGCGGTAGATACTGGGCAAAAATTTACTAAAACTGGGCTTGATCCAATACCAATTGAAATTTACATTCCAAAAACAACTCAAATTATTGGTGCGGGTGGAAAAGGGGCATCAGTAATGTCCGATAGAACATACGGTTCAACTACTAAAAAAGAATGCCCTGCTTCTTATGTTGTTACAAGCGCGCAAAGAAGCACTTTAACAAGCGCTGAAGTTCGGTTAGGCTCTCTTCCAGAATTAGCTGGAGTTGGCCCGATATCCGCTCATTATCTCAGTGGCAAAATGGACGGAAGTTACATTGTCGGGACTACTCCTAATAATGGTCAAAACGGAGGAACTGCATTGTCAATTCATTCTGATTATGCAGGATCAAGCGTAAAATTACATTGTCGAGGATTTATTGGTGGCGGAGGTGGAGGCGGCGGAGCTGGTGGCACAAGAGTTAGCAATTATACTCATTTAATCACTCCAAAGTTCTGCTTAGTTAGAGAGCCTGATGGCAGCGTTCGCGAACAAATAGGCGGTAAAGACGAAAAAGGCAATATCAGGGGTGGTTTTTTACTTCCGTATCAGAGAACTATAAAAACTTCCAATTTTACAGCTCAGGGAAACTCTCAACGTTATCCTTCTTTGCAAAACAGATTATTGACTGATTTAGAATTACCAGAAGATTGGAAAGACGAAAACGCAAAAGATCATCGGCCTGGCAATACTGTGATATTTGAAATACGGCCTGGTGGTGGCGGTGGAGGAGGAGCAGGCTACAGTCTGACTGATCCAATAACGTCTGTTCAAGATGGACAATCGTCAACAATAATGCAAGAAAGCCAATCTGCTCCTGGCGGAGACTCGTGTGTTCCGTTTGTGTCAAACATTAATGTCCACGGATCGAGAACTCTTGAGGTTACAGAAAAATCTAGTCGCGGCAGTTCTTTTAAGATTAAATTTCCAATAAATTCAGGGGCTATGACCAGTGTTAACGGAGGCTTGCCAGGCCAAGCAGCAGTTGCTCCAATTATTGTTAACGGCCAAGACATGAGATTTGTTGGCAGTAGTTCAAAGATAGTCCAAGATCCAAGCGGGTTGATTTTTGCACAGCCAAGCTTACTTGAAGGTTATAGAAATGCTGGAGGTATTGGAGGTCGTGGCGGCGGTTTTGGAATGGATGGAAATAACGGAGAGCATCCTGTACAAAATTACACAGACAGGCATATTGGGCTTGTAGATGGAGCTCAATACGGGCCAGAGCCAAGGAATTTTGGATTCGGCGGCACAGGAGGCGCATGTATTGATGCAAACGGAGCCTTGATAGATTTTTATCCTAAAGACAATATTCCTTGTAGCGGCCAAGATAATAAAACGCACCAAGATAATAAAAATTCTGAACTTTATAGAAACAGAATCGGCAAAGGAGCTTATTTAACTCCAAAATACAAAAGTGCCACGACCATAGAAACATCTGGGCATTTAAGCGTTGGTTACATTTCGGGCCTTAAAGGAACAAGGAAAGCAGACGGCTCAGAAGGCGACACAATAAATTTTGCTGGAGTAGATAAAAAAGTAAACAATCAAAGCAACGCAGTAAACGGATCTTATCCAGCGTGGAAAGCGTTTAATCAAGTAATTAATGGTAATTTTGATGATTATGTATTAATGGATCAAGATGATTTTCCTTATTATTTAATATATGATTTTGGCGCTGGAAACCAACAAACAGTCAAAAGCTATACGATCGGCAGTGCAGGCGCAAGCGCTAGTTATTTTAACAACGGAGCCGCAAGTGAAACTCGTTTAAAAACAATTCTTGGCAATGTGTTTGCTCCAGTGCATTGGAAGTTGTTTGGGTCTAACGCTAATTCAGATGAATTATTGCGAGATTCAGACATGATACTTCTGCATGAATTTAGACATTTTTCGCATCAACCTGCTATACAGATTGCGGCAGAAGGAAGCCAAGTTCGTGATGCGAGTTTTACCGACAACCCAGCTAAGCAGTTAACCCAGATCACAGTTGAGGGGAGCAAGCATAATTCTTATGCTTGTGTGCCAGGGCAGGTCAGGCTTTTTACTGTGCCAGATTTAAAAAGAGCCGCTTATAGATATTATATATTAAAGATATTAGGCGCAGACGGAAACCAGGGAAAGGTAAAAATCGCAGATTTTGGTTTGCGAGGATCAAACGAATCTTACGCAGGATTTATAAATTTAATACAATAGGAACTATAATTTAACATGCCCAAGGAAGTTCAATCAAATCAATACGAAAATCAAGACGATTTTCAACAAATTAATACGACTAAACTTAACGAAGAACTTCATTCTATTGAAGGTTCGGTTATAATTGAATTATTTGAAATTAATACGGCAAAATACGGAGGAAAAATATACAGATTTCATGCTGGCACTGTAATCCAAGGCGATATTGTTTTTAATGACAAAACTTATAACGCTTATTCTATTGCAGTTGAAGATTTTGAAATAAAGGGAGACGGAACTTTGCCGCGACCTAAATTAGCTTTAGCAAATGTAGGCGGATTTGTTTCGGCAATCATCACAGGTAAAGATGATTTTGTCGGATTAAAAGTTAAAAGAATCAGAACATTTTTAAAGTACTTGGACGAGGTAAATTTTATAGATAATATAAATCCTTTTGGGTCGCCAGATGAAACAGTAAAATTTCCAGATGAAACATATTTCATAAATAGAAAAATAGCAGAAGATAAAACGATGGTTGAGTTTGAGTTGTCTTCTGAACTGGAACTTGAAGCAGTCAAGCTGCCCGCCAGAACAGTATATGCTAATTATTGTCCTTGGGTTTACAGAGGCAATGGATGTCATTATGGAAATGCATCAGTATTCCCAAAAGCTTCTTGGGTTTATCCGAATTCACAACAAGCGTTTGGATTACCTATTGCAGATTCTAACAACAACGCATTTATGGGTGAAAGTTATAATTTTTCCACCGCAGGCAATGCTCCGTGGCAAGGTTATTTAACTACGCCTTTTACAAATTCTGGATTTTATGATTCCACGGGGATATATGTTAGCGGCGATTACGTTACAATAGATAGTCCTGAGTCTGACGAGGTTAAATTGGTCTTTGTTGCAAAGCCAACGGGAGTCATGGCTACCAAAGCAGGAGATCCGACGTATAATATAACTTATTATAATGTGTCTGGCAAAGATCCAAGATATGATTCTGCTAATTGGGTTCAAGATCAATGTTCTAAAAATTTAAGCGGATGCTTGCTTAGGTTTTCCACAACAACACATGGTTTGCCGTATGGTGGATTTCCTGGTGCAGAGCGATTTTCGTATGGATAAAAAGATAGAAAAACTGCTAATTACTCATGCGAATATCAACCCAGAAGAAGAATGTTGCGGTTTTATAGTTTTAGATAAGCTAAAGCAATTAATTATTATTCCATGCGACAATATATACCAATTTCCACAAAAAGGATTTAAAGTTTGTCCGCATGAATTTTTAAAAATAAAACAAAAATATGAGATTGTTTGTATGTACCATTCTCACCCGATTGGCCCAGCAAAATTTTCGCAAAAAGATTTAGATCAAGCGGCAGAGCTTTGTTTGCCGATTTGCGTTTACAGCGCACAAGAACAAGATTTTAATATATTTTTTCCTGAAGATCAACCAATTAAGCCTTTTATCGGCCGTGAGTATATTCATCATTTCCAAAACTGTTGGAAACTAATTTA
>CEPZ01008714.1_pt1 | contig 11130 bp, 23 predicted proteins | sample 530461 | NCBI WGS metagenome assembly CEPZ01 (sample SAMEA2620106, study PRJEB7988) | marine metagenome | isolation source: saline water (ENVO:00002010), including | reverse complement strand
TCAATAAACTTTTACCTAGAGTGAACTGGGATTCTATTAATTCTGGGCAAAATCTCAAAGGATTTATTTGCTATAAAGCTGGAATGATGTCTGCTTATGTAAAAGATAATACTCCTGATTCTATGACAAAAGGTAAAAAAATAATTATACCTATAACAATTCTTGAATGTCCAACTCTTAAGATATTTTCAATTAGATTTTATAAAAATGGAAAAGTTCTAAAGGAAATACTTGCAGAAAATCTTGATAAAGAATTAAAAAGAAATGTTAAAATTCCAAAGAAAAATATCAAAAAAATTGATGATATAAAAGAAGAATATGATAATGTAAGAGTAATTGTTTATTCTCAGGTTAAAAAAACAGGAATAAAAAAGACTCCTGATTTAATTGAAATAGGACTTATTGGAAATCTTGAAGAAAAGATTAAATTTATTAAAGAAAATTTAAATAAAGAACTTTCTGTTTTAGATGTTTTTGAAAAAGGAGAATTGGTTGATTTAAGAGGATTAACAAAAGGGAAAGGATTACAAGGTCCTGTAAAAAGATTTGGAATTACACTTAAATCTCATAAATCAGAAAAAGGTAGAAGAAGACCCGGAAGTTTAGGTCCGTGGCATCCTGCAAGAGTTACTTTTCGTGTTCCACAAGCAGGTCAATTAGGAACTTTTACAAGAATTGTTTATAATAATAAAATAATAGATATGGGAAAATCAGAGGGTAAATTCAAAAACATAAAAAATTTTGGAAATATTAAAACAGATTATATAATTGTTAGAGGTTCAGTTCAAGGACCTTCCAAAAGACAATTATTAATTACTGCTCCTTTAAGAAAATCAAAAAAACAATTAAAAAAAGATTTTGAGCTTTTGGAGTTAAGATGAGACCTACAACAATAACACGATACGTTGATAAAGAAGATTTTAGACCAATGATGAGGGCTTTACCTAGAGATATACTTGATTTTGGAGAAAGAAAAGAATTTGTTTTCGGAATTCATCTTTGTCCAATGGATGACTTTCCAATAAACACTCTTTATAGAAGAAATGATAAAACAATTCATTTTAAAAAATATGGATTAAATCGTGAAGACAGTACTACAATGGAAGAAATAACAATTTATAGACTTAATAAAAATGAATTAAAGAATAGTCACTATAATCTTTTTCACAGTATATTAAATAAATTCAAATTATAAAATGAAAGCAAATATATTAGACATTAAAGGAAAAGAAAAAGGGGAAATTGGCTTACCTAAATGTTTTGGAGGCAAAATAAGAGAAGATATACTTTCTAAAGTTTTAGAAGCTAAAAGAACAAAACAACCATATTCTCCATCTCCTGTTGCAGGAAAACAACATTCTGCTAAAGGAAAAGTAATTCATAGAAGACATGTTTGGAGAAGTGGCTATGGAAGAGGAGCTTCAAGAGTTCCAAGAAAAATAATGTCAAGTAAAGGTTCTCAATTTAATTGGGAAGCTGCAGAAACTCCTTTTGCAAAAGGAGGAATGAGAGCACATCCACCAAAGATTCTTTCAATGATTAATACTAAAAAGATAAATAAAAAAGAATTAAAAATTGCATTATTCTCTGCAATAAGTGCAACAGCAAATGAAAAAAAATTAATGAAAAAATATGAAAGACTTAATGAAAGAATAAAAAATCTTCCATTAATTGTAGAAACAAAGATAACTTCCTTAAAAACAAAAGAATTAATTTCTAGTTTAAAAAAAATTCTTGGAAAAAAATTATTTGAATTAGCATTGCAAAAGAAAAAAGTTAGAGCAGGAATTGGAAAAATGAGAGGAAGAAAATACAAAAAAAATGCAGGATTATTACTTGTTACAGGAAATAAGGAAAAATTAAATGCAAATGCATTTGATATTACAAATACTGATAAATTAAGTGTTACTGATTTAGCTAAAGGAGGCTCAGGAAGACTTACTCTGTATACCGAACAATCAATTAAAGAATTAGGAGAAAGATTCAAATGAAACTTTTAGCAACTGAAAAAGCAGTAATGATGATTGAATCACAAAATGTTTTGACATTTAGAACAAATATGAATAAAACAAAACAAGAAATAAAAAAAGAAATTGAAAGTTTATTTGATATTAAAATTGAAAAAATTAGAACATTAATTAAGGGAAATAAAAAATATGCTTATGTTAAATTAAAAAAAGAATTTCTTGCAATTGATCTAGCAACGAAATTAGGATTAATGTAAAATGGGAAAAAGAATAATTACACAAGCCAGAGGAAAAGGAAGCCATACTTACAGAGTTAGAAAAAAAGCATTTAGACACAAACTTCAATATCCTTCTAAACTTAATGGAAAAGGAACTGTTATAAAATTATTTAATTCAGCGGCCCATAGTTCACCTTTAGCAAAAATAAAATATGAAAAAGGGATTTTTTACATTCCGGCATTTAAAGAGATGATTGAAGGACAAGAAATAAATTTTGAAAGTATGGAAATTAAACAAGGAAATATAATTGAATTAAAAAATATCCCTGTAAAAACAAAAATTTATAATATTGAATCAAGACCCAAAGACGGAGGGGTTTTTATAAAAAGTGCAGGAAACTCTGCAGTAATTAGTAGAATAATTGAAAAAGATATTTTTATTTTAATGCCTTCAAAAAAAGAAAAGAAATTTAATCCAAATTGCAGAGCAATAATTGGAGTAATTGCAGGAGCAGGTAGACTTGATAAACCAGTTATTAAAGCTGGGAAAAAATATCATATTAAAAAATCAAAAAGTAAATTATGGCCTAGAACTTCTGCTGTAAAGATGAATGCAATAGATCATCCATTTGGTTCAGGAAGAGCAAAAAATCCAAAAAGTAAGATTGCTAAAAGAAATGCTCCTCCAGGAAGAAAAGTAGGATTATTAAGGCCAAAAAGAACTGGTAAGAGAAAATAAAATGGAAATACAAAAAAAACAATTTACATTTAAAGGAAAAACACTAGAAGAATTAAAAATCCTAGATGTTAGAGAATTTGCAAGATTATTAAAATCAAGGCAAAGAAGAACTGTTCTTAGAAATTTTCAGGAAATTGAAGAATTTATTAATAGATCTAAGAAAAAAATAGGAAATAATAAACCAATAAAAACTCATAAGAGAGATTTAGTTATTGTCCCGGAAATGATTGATATGAAGATTCAAATTTATAATGGAAGAAATTTTATCTCAGTAGAAGTAATAAAAGAAATGTTAGGACATAAATTTGGGGAATTTGCACCAACAAGAGGAAGAGTAAAACATGGAAGTGCGGGAGTTGGAGCAACTAAGGGATCAAAAGCAAAAGCTAAAAAATAAAAATGACAGAAAAAAATTACAATCCAGAACAAAAGAATCAGAAAACAATAAAAAAACAGAATCTAGCAAGTGATCCAAAAAAAACAATTGATACTCCTCAAGTTAAATCAGAAAAAGTTAAAGAAGAAGATAAAAAAGTCGTTGAAAAAAAACCAGTTGAATCATCTAAAAAGGAAACACCAAAAAAAACAATTGCAATTGTTAATGGGAAAAATCTACCAATCTCAACAAAATACTCAGTTGCAATTTGTAAGTTCATTAAAAGAAAAAAAATAGAAAATGCGATATCTGATTTAGAACAAGTACTTGCATATAAAAAAGCAGTTCCAATGAAAGGAGAAATCCCCCATAGAAAAGGAAAAATAATGTCTGGAAGATATCCAAAAAAAGCAGTAGAACATTTTATAAGATTATTAAAAAGTCTTTTAGCAAATGCAAATGAGTTAAATGACCCAATAATTAATGAAGCTATTGCAAATATTGGTTCAAGACCCTATGGTAAATTTGGTGCAGTAAGAAAAAAAAGAAGTCATATCAAAATTATTGCTAAGGAGAAAAAAGAATAATGGAAGAAAAAAATGTAGTTAAACTCAAAAAAGAAGAATTTGCAATTAGAGAATATATAAAACAATCACTTGGAAAGGGAAAGATGAGTAAAGTTAGAATAGAATATACTCCAATAGGAGAAAAAATAATTATCTCTACAAACAAACCAGGATTGATTATTGGAAGGGGTGGAGAAAAAATAGGAGAATTAACAAGAATTTTAAAAACTAGATTTAAACTGGAAAATCCCCATATTGAAATAGATGAAATAACAGAATCAGAATTTGATGCACAAATAATGGCAGATGAAATTGCACTTTCACTCGAAAGATTTGGACCCTTAAAATTTAAAGTTATTGCATATAGAACTCTAGAAAGAATAATTAAATCAGGAGCACTTGGAGTTGAAATAAGATTAAGTGGAAAACTTCCCGGAGCAAGAGCAAAACAATGGAGATTTGCTCAGGGATATCTGAAAAAAACAGGAGATAGTGCAAAGGTAGTTGATAGAGCAAAATCAAGAGCACAAACAAAACCAGGAGTAGTTGGAGTAAAAGTAAGTATTCTTTCACCACATGCAAAACTTTTAGATAAAGTAAATATTGATGATAAACTTATTGAAAAGTTAAAAAATAATCCAGTGAAATCTGAAGAAAAAATTAAAAAGAAAACAAAGAAAAAATGAGTACTTTAAAATTCAAGGATATTAAAAAAATGGAAAAAACTGAAAGAGAGAAAAAACTGAAAGAATTAAAAATGGAATTAGTTAAATCAAAAGTAAATGCTTCCAAATCAGGAAGTTCAAAAATCAAAGAAATTAAAAAAATTATTGCAAGAATACTCACGCTCAATAAATAACATGGAAATATGTCCAAAATGTGGCTTGCCTAAGCAAGCATGTGTATGTGAACAAATCGTAAAGAGTTCACAAAAAATAAAGGTAACAACAGATAAGAAGCGATATGGAAAAATCGTAACTATTGTTACAGGATTCGAGCATGGAATCGATGTAAAAAAAATCGCAAAAGCTCTGAAAAATGAGCTTGCTTGCGGTGGGACTTACAAAGATAACATAATAGAACTTCAAGGGTTCCATAAAAATAAGATAAAAGAACTCTTGGTCAAACTCGGATTTGAAGAAGAATCAATTGATTAAAAACATACACTAAACAAAATGAAAATGAAGAAAAAAACAGAAACAAAAATAGAAGAAGAAATAGTTGGAACTAAATGTAATGATAGAAATTGCCATATTCATGGAAATTTAAAAGTTAGAGGAAGAACTTTTGAAGGAAAAGTAATTAAAAAATTCCATAAAAGAATTACAATTGAATTTACTAGAATGATTTATATAAGAAAATATGAAAGATATGCTAAATCAAGAACAAAAATTCATGCAAGACTTCCTGTTTGTATGGAGGATAAAATTAATATAGGAGATTTAGTAAAAATTCAAGAATGCAGACCATTAAGTAAGATCATCCATTTTGCAGTTCTTGGAAAAGTAAATAAGGAGAAGAAGAAATGAAAGCAATATCAGCTAAAGTTACCCCTGGATTGAATTTAGGAGCATATATGATTGCATCTGATAATAGCGGAGCAAAAATTGTAAAATTAGTTTCAGTAAAAAGAGCAAAAGCAAAAAAAGGTAAACAAGTAAATGCAAAAATTGCTGATTGGGTAAAAGTTAGTATAAGAAAAGGAATTCCCGATATGAAGGGAAAAGTTTTTGACGCAGTTGTAATTAGACAAAAAAAATCTTATAGAAGACTTAATGGAGAAAGAATAGCTTTTGAAGATAATGCTGTTGCAATCTTAAAAGATGAAAAGGGAAATCCAAAAGGAACTCAAATTAAAGGACCAATTGCAAGGGAGGTAATGGAGCGATTTCCAAGCGTGGGAAAAATTGCTTCAATTGTATATTAAAATGAAAAAAGAATTTAGCAAACACTGGAAATCAAGTAAACAACCAAGAAAACAAAGAAAATACTTAGCTAATGCTCCATTACATATCAGAAAAAAGTTTATCAGTGTTAATTTATCAAAAGAATTAAGAAAAAAATACAAGAAAAGAAATATTCCTGTTAAAAAAGGAGATATTGTAAAAGTTATGAGGGGAAAATTTAAGAAAAAACAAGGGAAAATAATAGAAGTAAAATTAAAACTATCTAAAATAATAATAGAAGGAATTCAAGTAAAAAAACAGGATGGTTCAAAAATAAATGTAAAATTACAACCATCAAATTTACAACTTATTGAATTAAACTTAGAAGATAGAAAACGCGGAAGAGTTTTAGGAAAAGAAATTAAAGAAGAGTCAAAACAAATAAAAGAAAAACCTATGGAGGAGAAAAAATAAAATGCACTTAAAAAGACAAAAAACACCAAAAAAATGGCCAATACCTAGAAAGGGAACTGCTTATGTAGTTAGACCTAACAATAATCTAAAGAATAGTATTCCTATCTTAATTGTCTTAAGAGATATATTAAAACTTGCTCAAAACAGAAAAGAAGTAAAAAAAGCAATACACTCAAAACATATTTTACTTAATAATAAGATATTAAAAGATGAAAAAAATCCAATGTTACTCTTTGATATTTTATCTATTGTTCCTTCAAAAAAACATTATAGAATGGAATTATCCAAAAAAGGAAAATTTCAAATAAAAGAAACAGAAATAAATAAAAAAATATCTAAAATTATAAATAGAAAAATATTAAAGGGTAAAAAAATACAATTAAACTTAAGTGATGGGAAAAACTTTTTATCAGATATTAAATGTAATGTAAATGATTCTGTTTTAATTAATCTTAAAGATAAAAAAATAGAAAAGTGCATTCCTTTAAAAGAAAAAGCAAAGATAATTATTATTGGAGGGAAACATACAGGAGAAACAGGAATAATAAATAATATAAACTCAAAAAGAAAAATTACAGAATCAGTTATTGATAAAAAAAATGTTAATGTTTTAATTAAACAATTAATGGTAATAGAATAATGAAAAATAATATTATGAGAGATATAAAAATAGAAAAAGTTGTTTTAAGTGTAGGTGGAACTAAAGAAGATTTGGAAAAAGGAGTAAAACTTTTAAGTATGCTTACAAATAAAAAACCTGCAAAAATGAAATCTAAAAAGAGAATACCTTCACTAGAAGTAAGGCCTGGATTAGAAGTAGGAGCAGTTGTAACTATAAGGCAAAATGTTAATGAGTTCTTAAAAAAAATGCTAATTACAATAGATAATAAATTAAAGAAAAAACAAATAAGTGAAAATAATTTTTCTTTTGGAATAAAAGAGTATATTGAAATTCCTGGAGTAGAATATCAAAGAGAAATAGGCATTATGGGTTTTGATATAACTGTGGTATTTAAAAGATCTGGAAGAAGAGTAAAATTAAAAAAAATAAAAAGAGGAAAAATACCAAAAAGACAAATAATCTCCTCAAATGAAATAATTAAATTTATGGAAGAAAATTTCCAGACAGAATTTATTTAAAATGACAGCTAGTGATTGGAAAAAAATATTGAAACAATTAAGGAATAAGCCAGTTGTAATGGCAAAATTCTTGAAGCATAATAAACCTAAAGAGAAAAAAATAGGAATATCTGTAAAGAAATGTGAAAGATGCGGGAGATTTGGAGCCCATATTAAATCATATGAATTAAATTTATGCCGACATTGTTTTAGGGAAGTAGCAGAAGAAATCGGTTTTAAAAAATATAGTTAAAATGTCACAAGATATAGTTTCAGATGCTTTGAATATGATTAAAAATGCTAAAAGAGCAAGAAAGGAAACTGTAAAGATAAATAGAATTTCGAATTTACTAATTGGAATATTAAAGATAATGAAACAAGAAAATATTATAAAAAAATATAAAATTGATAGTAAAGGGAAAATTATTGAAGTTACAATAGGAGAATTAACTGAGTGTAAAGCAATAAAACCAAGATTTAGTGTTGATAAAACTCAAATTGAAAAATATAGGAGAAGATATTTACCATCAAGAAATTTTGGAACAATGATAGTATCAACAAATAAAGGATTAATAACTCACGAAGAAGCACAAGAAAAGAAAATAGGAGGAAGCTTAATTGCATATTTTTACTAATGAAAAAAGAAATATTTCAGACAATTGAAATTCCTGAAGGAGTAAATGGAGATATAGATAGAAATACATTAACTATAAAGGGTCCTGAAGGAGAAAATAAAAAAACATTCAATACAAACAAATTAGTTCTTGAAAAAAAAGATAATTCAATAATTATTGGAAGTAAAAAAGCAACAAAAACAGAAAAAAGAATGATAAATACTATTACTGCACATATTAAGAATATGATTAGAGGAGTTCAGAAAAAATTTGAATATAGATTAAAAATATGTTTTAGTCATTTTCCATTTAGTGTTGAAATTAAAGGAAATGAAGCAATAATAAAAAACTTTTTAGGAGAAAAAATACCTAGAAAATTAAAAATTTCTGGAGAAGTTGATATTAACAAAGATATTATCACAATAAAATCAGTAGATAAGGAATTAGTAGGGCAAATAGCAGCAAATTTCGAACAAGCAACTAAAATTAAAGCAAAAGATAAGCGAGTATTTCAGGATGGTTGTTATATTATTAGTAAAGATGGGAGGGAAATATGAGAATAAAATTTTTAAGAAGAAATTGGAATAGACATAGTAAATTAGGAAAAAGAAGAAAGAAAAAACAAGTTTGGAGAAACCCTAAAGGAAGGGATAATAAAATGAGAGAGAAAAGAAAAGGATATCCCTTAGTTGTTAGTATTGGCTATAAAAAAGAAAATAGAAAAAACAAACAACCTCCAATTATCAAAAACATTAAAGATTTTGAAAAAAACAAAAAAATTAAAGAAATAACAATTGGAAAAATTGGAAGAAAAAAGAAAATAGAAATGGCAAAAATGGCAAAAGAAATGAAAATTAAAATTAGTAACTTAAATATTAAAAAGTTTCTAAAACCAAAAAAGGAGAATACCCTAAAGGGCACAAGTAAAAAATGAATTTAAAAAAGAAAAAAGAACTTACAAGAAAAACTTTAAAGGTAGGAAAAGAAAGAATTGTCTTCTTAAAATCAAGATTAAATGAAATTAAAGAAGCTATAACAAAGCAAGATATTAGAGATTTGAAAAAAGAAGGAGCAATAATTATAAAGGAAATAAAGGGACAGAAAAAAAGTAGCAAAAAAAGCAAAAAAAGAAGTACTGGAAACATAAGAAAAAAAGTAAATAAAAGAAAACAAGAATATGTAATAATAACTAGAAAATTGAGAAAATATATTGATGGATTAAAAAAGCAGGGAAAATTATCTGATGAAAATGTAACTGACATTAGAAAAAAAATAAGAAACAGAATTTTCAGAAGTAAATCACATTTAAAGGAGTATCTTAAAGGATTAAAATGAAAACATTAAAAAGAAGAAGAAAAGAAAATAAAACAAATTACTTGAAAAGAATTAAGTTACTTAAAAGCAAATCTCCCAGAATAGTTTTTAGAAAAACAAATAAATATATTATCTCACAGTATGTTACAAGTAAACAAGCACGGGATAAAGTGGAGATTTCTATAAATTCAAAACAATTAATAAAATATGGCTGGCCTAAAGAATTTAATGGAAGTTTAAAATCACTCCCTGCATCATATTTAACAGGATTTTTAATAGGTAAAAAAATACTCTTAAAAAAATTAGAAAAACCAATTATTGATTTTGGAATGATTAGACCATTACATAAAACAAAAATCTATTCTTTTTTAAAAGGATTAATTGATTCTGGAATTAAAATAAAATCTAAAGAAGATATTTTCCCGGATGAAAATAGAATAAAAGGGAAACACATGAAAAAAGATTTTTCACAAATCTTTGAAGAAATTAAATTAAAAATAGAAAAAGAATAATGTATAAAAGAAAACCTAGAGAAAAAAGAGATCTTGAAGCTGAAAAAAAAGAAGCAATAGCTGCTTGGAGCCCTAAAACAAAACTTGGAAAAGAAGTAAAAGACGGAAAAATAAAAGAAATTGATGAAATCTTAGAAAATAATAAAAAAATTCTTGAAACTGAAATTGTTGATTCTTTAATTAATGTTCAATCTGATTTACTTTCTATTGGTCAATCAAAAGGAAAATTTGGTGGTGGAAAAAGAAGAGCATGGAGACAAACCCAAAGAAAAATAAAAGAAGGAAATGTTCCAACTTTTTCAACACTTGCAGTTATTGGAGATTGCAAAGGACATGTTGGAGTAGGTTCTGGAAAGGCTAAAGAAACACTACCAGCAAGAGATAAGGCAATAAAAAAAGCTAAATTAAATATTTTCAAAATAAAAAGAACTTGTGCAGGGTTTGATTGTGCATGTTCAGAGTTACACACTGTTCCATTTAAAGTAACAGGTAAATCTGGAAGTGTAAAAGTAACTTTAATTCCGGCATCACAAGGAACCGGATTGGTTGTTGCAAATGAATTAAAAAAGATATTAAAGTTTGCAGGAATTAAGGATGCATATAGTAGAACACAAGGTAGAAAAAGAACAACTTTTAATTTAATAAAAGCATGTGTTGATGCGTTAAAAAAGACTAATATTAAAAAAGGAGTAACAAAAAATGAATAATATAAAAAAACAATTAGAAAAATGTATATCTAATATAAAAGATATAGTTAATAGGGGTAAAAATACACTTCAAGAAGAAATAGATGATTTTTTAAAATCTTATGAAACTTATGAAACTCTGGTTTCATCAAGTGAATCTACTTTATCAGATAATGAAAAAATATTATATCAAAATGAAGCTAAAAATTATAATGAAAAATTTTGGAGAGATAGACAAATATGATAGCAATAATTAGAATTCGTGGACAAGTAGGATTAAAAAAAGAAATAGTTGAAACTCTAAATAGATTAAGATTAAGGAGAAAATATACTTGTGTAGTAATAAACCATAAAAAAGAACAATTAGGAATGATAAAAAAATTAAAGGATTTTATTGCATATGGAGAGATTAAAAAGGAAGTTTTTGAAAAATTAATTGAAAAAAGAGGACAGTTAGTTGATAAGAAGAAAAAAATTGATTATAAAAAAGCTGCTGAAGAATTAGAAAAAGGAAAAAAATATGAAGAATTAAATTTAAAACCATTTTTTAGACTACATCCACCAAGAAAAGGAATAAAAAGTAAATTGCATTTTCCAAGAGGAGTTTTAGGAAATAATAAAGATAAAATAAATGAATTAATTGAGAGGATGTTATAAAG
>CEPZ01088384.1_pt1 | contig 11140 bp, 10 predicted proteins | sample 530461 | NCBI WGS metagenome assembly CEPZ01 (sample SAMEA2620106, study PRJEB7988) | marine metagenome | isolation source: saline water (ENVO:00002010), including | reverse complement strand
AAGTAATGATGGTTCTTTCAAAAATGATGTATTTAAAACTTCTTTAGCATTATTAACAAAAGCATTAGAGGAAGAACAAACAACAAGAAATTGGTTAGAATCAAAACAAAATAACGATGGTTCTTTAGGGAGTATATTCAATACAGCATTTGTATTACAATCAGCAGCATCAGGAACTTCTTTAGATCCTTCTACTTGTTTTGATGACATTAAAAATAATGGTGAACAAGAAGTAGATTGTGGTGGCCCATGTACTGAATTATGTGATATCTGTAACTTTAATGATGTATGTGAAGAAGAAAGAGGAGAAGATAATGATAATTGTTCAAGTGATTGTTTAGAATCTGATGTAGACACAGAAGATCTTTGTGATAATGGAAGAAGAGATTCAATCAATAATGAAGAAGGAATTGATTGTGGAGGTTCTTGTTTATTAGAATGTCCATCATGTAACAATGATGGAGTATGTGAATTTGACGCTGTTAAAGAAACAGCATTACACTGTCCAAATGATTGTTCTTGTGGAGATGATATCTGTGATTCTTCAGAAAATGAATTTACATGTGCAAGTGATTGTGAAAAAGAAGAAACAACATGTAACAATGATGGAGTATGTGATTTTGGAGAGACTATAGATAATTGTTCAAACGATTGTTCACAAGACACTTCCAATTTAGAAGATACTGAAGAAGGAGGTTCAACAATATTAACAATATTTGTAATTATCATTTTATTAGCTATCTTAGGATTTGGTTATTACTTCTTTTTTATGAAAAAAAAGAGCACAAAAAAACCAAAAGGTTTAGGGAATTTATTTAAAAAATCAACTCCTAAAATACCTAAATTTCCAGGATCTAAACCAAATGTAAAACATGGGTCTAGAAATAAAGAATTAGAAACAGAACTTGAACAATCTTTAGATGAAGCTAGAAAATTAATGAAAGGAAAATAATGATCTATGAAATTAAAACTAATATATTTAGTAGTATTCTTATTAAGTTTAAATATAGTTATCGCTCAAATTGATGTAAATTTGTTTAGAGAAGAATATTCTAGTTTAGAAACTTTACAAGCAGAAATAACTTTTTTAGAAACACCTTCAAAATCTTTTTTACCTAATGATATTAAACTAACAAATAATGAAACAGAAATTAAAGTTCCTTCTATAATAATACCTTTAGAAGAAAATAAATATCACATTTATTTTAATCTACCTAACTTACAATATTCAAAATATAATCTCTCAATAGAATCTTTATTCATAGTAAATAACATATTAAAAGAAATAACTATAGATAAAGAATTCAATGTTATAGAAACAGATTCATTAACAATTAATCCTCCAATTTTTAAAATTAATAATATTTTAGATTCTTATTCAGTTTCATTAAAAAATAACAAAAATAACATTTTAAATGTAAACATAAATTTAGTGTCTGATTTTATTTATTCAGCTCGAGATTCAATAACTTTAAATCCAAATGAACAAAAAAATCTAATTTTAATTACAAAAGAAGGTTTAGTTGAAGACACAATTTTAACTTTAAACTATGGAACAAAATCATATACTATCCCAATTATCATAGAAAAAGAAACTATTTTAGAAAAAGAATCACAAGAAGAAATAATTTTAGAAATAGAAAAAGCAAGTTTTCTAGCTTCTTCTCCAGATTTAGAAAAAACATTAAATAAAGATCAAGCTATTTCTGGCTCATTAGATTTTCAAAATAATTTAAATAAAGATTTAATAGTAAGATTTTCTTTATCAAATAATTTAAAAGAAATAGTAAGAATCAACATCTCACAAGCAAAATTAAAACCAAATGAAATTAATTCTCAATATTTATGGATCAATGAGAAAAAAAATCCTTCTAAAAATTCATATGAAGGATTTTTAACTTTACAAGCAGAAGACTATAAAGAAGAATTTCCAATAAAAATAACATTTACAGAAGAAGAAACAATAGATATAGAAGAAACTGAAGACACAGAAGAATTTGAAGAAGAAACTTTTGAAGTAGAATCATTAACACCAACAACAGAAACAGGAATAGATTCAATAATAAATTTTTCAGCACCACAAGAAGAAAAACAAAAAACATCATCTAATACTTTCCAAATAATCTCAGTTATCATAATATTTATTTTATTATTAATTATATTTTATTTTTTAAAAATAAAACCATCAAAAAAAACATTTAATCAACTTACAAAAAAATAAAATGATTCCTATATTACAAGAAAGATGGGTAAAAGTATCAATAACATTAATAGTATTAGCTTTAATCACTTTAACAGCAGTTCAATATTTTACAGATAACTCAATAGATTTTTGCGGAGATAATATTTGTAGTTCAACTGAAACCTGTAGTGTATGTCCAACTGATTGTGGATGTGATTCTGGAAACATTTGTTTAAAGGATAAATGTGTTCTTGGCTATGAATCAATAACTAACTTTAGAAGTTGTTTTAACGACTTTACAAATGTATTTAACTCTAAAAGCTACCAAGAAGCTTTATCTTTAATTAAAGTATGTAGATCCCATGCATTAGATGAAATAAACAATATTCAATTATTATCACAAACAGCTAAAGATGAAGCAAAAGAAGTTTTAACAATTGAAGAACTTAAATACAGATCAGATGATTCTTATTTGAACTATAAATCTAACACAATTAAAAATTTATATAATAAATACACAAATACTCCAGAAGAACAAATAAATAATTTACAATTAATAGAAGATTTAAAAGATCCTTCTTTATTATTCTCATTAGAACAATCTTTATTCTATTATTATGTAATAAAAAGAAATTATCCTGAACATTATCCTGGACAAGTAGAAGATTTATATAAATCTACAGTAACGGAATATGAAACAAATAGTATTTTCCTTAATCAAATTTATAATAACTTAAAAGATTATAACTATAAATTCTTTATCCAAATAGATCCTTCAAATCCAATTATAAGAGAAGTAGTTAATTTTGTAACAAAAGATTCTAATGAAGAAAAAAATAAAGAACAATTAATAAAATTTGTTAGAGAAAATATAAAATATGATGAAGATACAGAATGGCAATCAAAATGGGTTTCACCACCAGCATTAACTTTAATGAGGGAAAAAGGAATTTCTTCAGATATAAGCATTTTATTATCTTCTTTATTCTTAAATGCAGGAATAAAAGATGTTAACTTATGTTTTGCAGATACTAAAGGATATGGAATTAATCATTTAGTTGTTGGTATAAAACAAGATAATGAAAAATTTGAAATTTGGGACGCTTCCTGTATTGATTGTAAAGGTTCAGCTCCAGAAACATCTAATTCATGGAACTTAGAATGTTTTGATATTGAACAATATCTAACTGAACCATTACAAACTTGTTATGATCAAACTCCTTACAATACATGTTCAACAATAACAGGTTATCTTTGTAGTGATGATGGAGAATTAAATTTTAACTGTGAACAATGTGGTTGTCCTCAAGCAACAGTATGCCATGGTAATCAATGTATAACAACAGATGATTTTTGTACTGAAAACTGGGAATGTTCAGAATGGAGTTCTTGTAGTAATGATCAAAAAACAAGAACATGTAATGATAAAAATATTTGTAACACAACTTTCATTAAACCAATAGAATCTTCAACATGCCAACCATTACAAATAGCACAAACTTTACTTGGAGATAAATCCTTTAAAGTAGAATTTTCTAATAAAGTAGTTGCTAATTTTGATAACTTAGGAAATTTATTTTTATCTCAAGATTGTAATGTTAAATCCATTTGTAATCCTCCAGAAGATTCATTTCAAATACAAAATACTCAAGGTGATGTAGTTGCTTATATAGATTCAAATGGAGATTTATGTTTAGAAAATGGAAAATGTGAAGATAAAAAACAAAGTTGTGATTCAACTAATTTAGCATTTGCTATTAAAAATTCTAACAATGAAATTCAATCTTATATTGATAATAATGGAGAATTATGTTTAAAAGGAACTTTATTTGAACGAAATCAATAAAAACAAAAAAATATTATTAATTAAGGAAAAAAGAGGATGGTAAAAAAATACTTTTCAACTATTTTGAAATTTAGTTTTGCAATACTTACTTTAGTTTTTTTAGTATACGCTGCTTCAAGTAGTGATGTTATCATTAGAGATGGAGAATTAATATTAAACAAATTAACTTTAAATGATGGTTCTCAAGGTTCTGGAAAAATATTAACATCTGATTTTTCTGGAAAAGCTTCTTGGCAAAATATAGTTCCTCAAGGAGCAGTAATGTATTTTAATTTACAAAATTGTCCTTCTGGATGGTCTGAATTAACAAGTGCTAGAGGTAGATATTTGGTTGGTTTAAATATAGGAGGTTCTTTAGGTTCTTCAGTAGGAAATTCATTACAAAATTTAGAAAACAGACCTGTTGGAAAACATGATCACTCAATAAATGATCCAGGACATAGTCATGAATTAGGTGTAGATGATAATCTACAACAAGGATCAGAGGCTAGTCATTTATGGGATTTTTTTGATTCTAATCCTCAAAAAGGTAGAGAACCAACTTCGATAGATACAACAGGAATAACAATTAAGGATGAAGGTAATTTAGATGGAACTAACGCTCCTTATCTTCAATTATTAGTTTGTCAAAAGAACTAAATTTATATATAATCTTGTTATAATATAATTTATGAACAAAAAATCTCAAGTAACTATTTTTGTAATCTTAGGTGTTATAATTTTATTTGTAGTTATAGGATGTTCTTTATTTGCTTATGGATCTTTATCTAAAAAATTAGGAATAAATAATAATTTAATTAACAAAGAACAAGATGTTAGTGAATTCATAAAAGAATGTATTGAAACAGGAGTTGAAAAAGGATTAAAAGAAGTTGGATTAAAAAACATTAAAGAATATGTTAAAAACTTAGATTGTTTGGATTTATCTATTTTAAAAGGTGGAGATTTTGAGATTATTGTTTTAGATGTTCCTGAAATAAACTCTAAATTAAGTGCTCTTTCATTACAAATCCCAATAGTATATCCAATATTAATTAAAAAAGGAAATGTTACAAAAACATTATCTATTTTTTTATCTGAAATAAATCTTGAAATTAAAGGGGTAGGAGCTTTAAAATCAATAGATGATAAAGCTACTTTAATTTCTGATACTGAAAAAAGTATAACTTTAGTCGATGTAGGTAATGAAGATAAAGTTTCTGATATTTATAATGTTGAATTAGATGGAGAAGCTGAATTAAATATTGAACCAAATTCAAATCAACAAACAACATTAATAAAACAAATTAATGATAATGATTGGATTAGAGTATTAAATTTAATTTCTGGATCTGGAAATTATTCTTTAGGATTATGTTCTGTTTATGGATGTTGTGGAGATGATATTTGTCAAGATGATTTTGAAAATACTCAAACTTGTTTAGAAGATTGTCCTCCACCGCCGCCTCCACCAACTCAAAATGGTGATCCAGATCCAGGAGATAATCAAGGAGGAGATGTTGATTTAGGAATTCCTGAAGATACTAACCAAGGAGGAACTTTAAACTGTGATTCTAAAGATAGTTTTGGTACATCAACATGCATTGATGATAAAACAATATCTAAAAATTATTTTGATTACTATGAAGAAGATGGACAATGTAAACTTAAAATTATAAATAATTATCAAACTGAAAAATGTCCAGAAGATACCCCCTCTCTTCAATGGATATGTAGTAGTGGAAGATGTGAAATTCTTCAAGGAGGAGGAGGATCAGGAGGAGGAGGATCTTGCCCTTTTGTTATTGTACATCTAGGTGGTAAAAAATATGTAGAGCATGAGGCCTACCCACTTTCAATTAGAACAGATACTATCCAAAGTAGTTTTGAAGTTTTAAGAAGCTTACATAATTTTAGAGGAGATAGAATCGTATTCGATATTTCTGAAGAAGATCAAAATGAAGTTTCATATACCTATAAAACAAATATTCATATCTACTCTTATCCAAATAAAAATAACTTAACCTTATCTCTAGATCTAAAAGGAAAACCATATTTACACCAACTAAGAATATCTCCTGAAGTTACAATTATAAATAAACAAAGATCAAAAGAAAGAGTTATTCATAAATTCTCAAATATACCAAAGAACCCACTATTGATGGTAAACTTACAAGCAAATTTTTATGAGATCTATGATCATATAGATCTTCCACCACAAGAGTATAAAGATGTTTTTGAAAGTGATAAAGTTAAAGTTCAAATAAAAGACAATAATAAATGGAAAAATGTGGATCTTATTTTCTCAGGGATAGAAAAATCTTCAGAATATGTTATAGATTTAAGTAAATTTAATTTTTCTAACAGAGAAATAGACATTAGGTTCTTATTCGATAAAGGAAAATATAGAATAATCAATTCTTATATTACAAAAAGTATGGGATCTCCAAAAAAGGAGTTTACTTATTATAAAACATTTGAAAATCCTTTGATAGTCAATCCTTTCTCGAAAGAGAGAGTAATATTTCCCATTGATAATAAATTTAACGAAAATCTAAATTTTGATTATATAATTGAGATCTCAGGATATTATCAAAATAAAGAATAATTTTTTTTATTCATTCATTCTCTCAAATGTCCTAGAGTCATCTCCTCCTTGACAATCAAAAGAGTTTCCATTATTTTTAAGAGAACTATAATTAGAAAATACTAATCCATTATTCCATCTTGTATAACATACAACTTCCCCTCTTTCATTTACTGTACCATATATCGTCTCAGATCCTTCTCCGACCCATCGATCTCCAATAGTCTTGTAACCAGAAAATTTATTTCCAGTTTGTTCAATACGTACAATTTCCATATTTTCAGGATAAGGAGCTTTCCAATTACCTCTTAAATCCGGAACAGTTACACTCAACCCATTTTCTTGATAAGTTAGGGTAGGAATCTTTCTTTGAGTTAAACCATTAGTCTCTATTGGTCCTTTAGCAGATGCAAATTGTATATCTTGTTTTTTAGCACATCCTACTAATATTGCTAAACCCACTCCAAGTATAGGAGCAATTAATCTTCTAGATAACTTTACCATTTTCTCTATTCTTAGTATCTCTCCACTATTTATAAACTTTACTAATCAGTGGTACTATGATCTAAAGAAAGTTTTATATATTTTTCCTTCTTTAAAAATTATAGATTTTAGAGGTTAAAATGCAATTAGAAAAATCTGTCGTACTATCTCAAAGAGAAGCTAAAAGTAGATTAAAAGTTTCAGAGAAAGAAGAACTCCCACTACATGAAGTTTTACCCTATACAGGTATGATAGAAAATGCTCCAGCAAAACTTGAAGAACTATATCTTCTAAGAATGGATAGAACTGCAGATATGAAATCTAGATCCTCAAGTAGTTCATCATCTTCTCGTAGTTCAAGACAAACAATTTACAAAAATTAAAATAATGGGTTTATGAATAAAACAATTAATTCTCTTTTGAGCATTGGTTTAACAAAAAAACCTCAAGAAATTATCCATTTTACAGATGAACCCAAGTATCCCTATTATCATACCTCTCCAAAAGAGGACATAAAGGAAGGATTACCAGATGATCTTTGTGGGCAGGGATTTTCAGAATCTAAAAATGAAGCTATAATTAAATCATTAGCAGAGTGCATAGAAAGAATATCTACATTTAAACCTTCTCATAATCGAGGAATAATTTCGAAATATCTCACAAATAGGAATTTTATAGATCCATTCAAGTTTGTACATTATTCTGATGAACAATTAGAATCGAGACCAGGTTTTCTCAAAGAAGTAAAAAATCAAGGATATAAATGGACAGAAGCCATAGACTTTAAAACAGGAAAAAAAGTTTTATTGCCTTCACAAATTGTTTATCTGAATGAACATAGTGAACTACCTATAAGAGAAGGAATCACCACAGGAGTTGCTTTAAGAGATTCATTAGAATCAGCTTCATTCTATGCAACATTAGAGGTTATAGAAAGAGACGCATTTATGCTCGCCTATCTTAAAAAAACTCCTTTAGAAAAAATAACTCCTGACACTATGCAATTAAAAAAATTAATTGAGTATTTTAGAAGATATGAATTATATCCAACAATTTTTGATATTACAACGGATATTGGTATACCTGTTGCCATGTGCATAACTTTAGATTATTCAGGATTGTCTTCTGCTGTAAATGTTGGAGCTAAAGCCCATACAAATCCATTATTAGCCGTAAAAGGGGCACTTTTAGAATCTATACAATCTAGGAGATTAACAAGGATTGCCTATTTAGCTTCAAAAAAAGGAGAAGAGATTAAAGAGGATGAAATTAATAGTCTAGAAAATCGATATTATTATTGGCATCCTGTAGAAAGAATAAGTGATTTAGAATTTTGGCTTAATCAAGAAGAGAAAAAGAGTTTTTCAGAATTTGCAAAAAAGAGAATAACAAAATCTGAAATTTTTAAGAAGTTGATAAATAAAGGTTATAGCATCTATCTTTCAGATTTAACTTGGCCAATAATTAGAAATAAAGGGTTTAGTGTTGTTAGGTGCACTATTCCAGAAATGCATCCATTATATTTAAGTGAAGATTTTAAAGCTTTATATAGTGTACATGCGGGCACCATCAATGAAGACCCAACATTAAAACCACATCCATTCATATGAAAAAGAAAATAATAAGATTTCATAAGAGTATGCAATTACCTAAGATAGATCCCCCTATCGACCAAGAAGAAGCACCAATATTACATACACATATATTTCATAAAGAATATCCCCGTTTAAAAAAGATTAAGTTCCCCCCATCTAAAGAGATTTCTTACTTAGCAAATCTATTAAAAAGAAGAAAATCTATTAGGAATTTTGGAACAACTTCTTTAAATAGAGTTATACAATCGATAAATAATTCATTTACAATATTAGATCATGAGGAAATGGCAGAACATAGAAGCTATCCTTCTGCAGGAGCTAGATTTCCCATTGAACTTTATCTTATTTCTTTTAACTTAGAGGGAATTGATAAAGGAGTTTATCATTATAGTTTATTAGGCAATCATTTAGAAGTATTATTACAAAAAGATATTGATGAACATTATACAGATATCGTTTCCCCTTATGTACACAATGCTCCTTGCGCCATACTATTAACAACAGTTCTTTCTAGGTCTGAAGTTAAATATGGTATGAGATCTTATCTTTATTCAGCATTAGAATGTGGACACATAGGTCAAAACCTCTACTTAGCTGCTACAGAATTAGGATTGGGATGTTGTGCAGTTGGAGGTTTTAAAGACGAAACCTTAAAAGAACTTATTGACTTAACTGATGAAGAACTACCTATGTATGTATTAGCTATAGGAGAGCCAAAAAATGATGAATAAAATTAATATCAAAAATTGGACATTATTTGTATATTTTCCTAAAATAAATAAAAGTATAGTTGAAATGCCAGAAGAGTTACTAAATAAATTCGAATGTACAAATGAAGAACTAAAATCCATATTTTCTTTTTGGATGGGAAACTTTCCAAAAGAATCAACTATAGAATTAAACAAAGAAAAAATAATACAAAATATCTCTAATGTTTTTAAATTATCTAATGAGGTTCTTCCAGGAAAAGGAAAAATCTACAGTATAATACTTCCAACATTTGATGAATTTATAATTAATAATTTAGAAGGCTGTTCCGGATATGTTGCCTATAGAGATACAATTTGGTTTTATATTAATCCAAATGCAAAATCACAATCTATACAAGAATTAGTTTGCCATGAATATCACCATCTTAAAAGAAGAGAGATCTACACAGAATCAGAAGTAGAAGGGACAGAAGGAGAGATATCACTTAAAGAACAATTAGTAGCAGATGGATTAGCTGAACATTTTAAAGAAAAAATTATGAAGACCAAACAAGCTTCTTACACAAAAGTCCTAAATGAGGAAGAGATTAATGATTTATTAGAGAAACTTAAAGATCAGTTAGATAGTAAAGATAGAGAATTCATAAATAAAATCTTTTATGGGGGAGATTCTTACAAGAATAGTACTGGGTACACTTTAGGGTATTGGATAATTAAAAGATTTTTACAGAATTATCCTAACTTAAATTGGGAAGAACTTACAAAACTTCCACCAGATAGGTTTTTTAATTTTTAAAATGCCATATAATAATATATTAAAAATAATAAAAGGAAAAAAGATTGTTCTATTCGGAGAAATACATGGAACAAAAGAAATTCTTAAATTACTCTCAGATTTCTTATCAATTTATGCACAAAAGAATGATTTTAACCTTTGTATGGAAATCCCTAATGAAAATCAAAAATTTGTTGTTGATTTTTTAAAAACAGGCAATGAACAACATTTAGAGAAAATGCCTTTTTTCAAATTCTTTAAAAAAAGTGATGGAAGAAATAGTAAAGAATATTATGAATTAATAAAAAATATTTACACATTAAATTCTAAGTTTAATAGAAAAATAAAGATTTTTTTCATAGATATAAATCAATATAATGATCAAAATAAAAGAGAAGAAGCATTAGCAAATAATATCTTAAAACATTCATCTGAAAAAATAACTTTTGTAATTTTAGGTAGCATACATGCTACTAAACACAAAATAAATTTTAATAATTTTGAAATAACTCCAACAGGATTTCATTTGAATAAAAAACTAAATAATAATCTAATTAGTATTAACTTAGCACCCAAAAAAGGAAAGTTTTTTAATTTAGAAATAAAAGAAGTGCATTATGATAAATCATTTGAAAGATATTTTGATTACACACATTATTTAGAAAAAGTTACTCCTTGTTCTTTTTTAAAATAATTTTATTTTTCTTTCTTATCCAACTCTCTTTTCAACAACACATTCTCAGCACTTAAATTTTTAACCATCATATCTAAATCATGTAATTTTGTCATTAAATCATTTAAAAAACTCATTACTTCCTCACTATCTAAATCAAATCTTTTTGGATTAACAATCTCAACAGAACTAGGCATAAAATCAAAACAGAATATAACTAATGAATTAAAATCTTTAAAATTCATATCAAAATCAACAAAAGAACTAAACATCCCTTTAAACTTCTCATCTTTTAATTCTTCAGCTTCAT
>CEPZ01015813.1_pt1 | contig 11143 bp, 6 predicted proteins | sample 530461 | NCBI WGS metagenome assembly CEPZ01 (sample SAMEA2620106, study PRJEB7988) | marine metagenome | isolation source: saline water (ENVO:00002010), including | reverse complement strand
CCCTTTTCTGCTAATAAATGGATCGGGACATCTTCGCCTGTCTTGATCTTCAATGTTTCCCTTATCTTGGCCCTTGTCCGATTCTCTAACCGCTCAACCCACTTTTCTTTCTGCGCCCCTTCTTTCGTGTTTATCTGCCGCTGGTCTGCAACGGCTCTCATTAACAATGCTTCAAATTTCCCCCTTTTATCAAGAGCATTACCGATCTCTTTCGGCTGTAGTGTACTTGGTAAATCCTCGATTTTCCCGCCCTGTTCTTCGATATACTTGTTAATTTCAACAATAGACTCTGTGATCTCATTTAGTTCCGAGTCGGATAGTGCCTGTTTTAATAGCTTCTCCTGTTCTTCGGGCTTTATATTCCTATTGTACATCCTCTGCCTGGTGGTAAAACCAATAAGATCATCTGTCGTTTTTACTTCACTTGTCTGGATAAACTCTCTTTCTGGGACTTCAGGCTCACGGAGTTCAGGCTTACCTACCGGGACCCTCATAACACCGCCCCCGCCTTCTCCTTCTATCGGTATATCAGCTTCTCCTGGTAACTTTAGTTGCGGTTTAAGGCCAAGACCTCTCTCGCCTTTTACCTTTGTTTTAGTTGGGACATACTCACCAACGATCTGATTATCGACTTCCTGTATCCGGTCACCTAAAGTAACAATCCTTTGTTCTAATGCTTCATATTCAGGCGTTCCTGGTAGTAAGCCAGCCTTCCCACGACCGACAACCTGTACTTTTGGTTCCCCTGTATGTGTGTCAATTACCTGTTTACCGTCCGGCCCCATAACCGGAAATTCTGTTTCACCCTGCAATTCAACAAAGAGAGCGTTCTGTTCTGCCTGTAGGTCCCCTCTTAATTTTGTCAATGAGATCGTTGTTTCTTTAGGGGCTGTCATTTTTCTGCGCTGTAACTCTACCTGTATTGCTCTTTGTTCGCGCAGAGATATATCTTCTGCTTTAGCCAACTCTACCAATGCTTGTTCAGGGAGAGTCTTAATTACATCGCTTGTTGCCCAAGCTGGTGGCTCTGCCGCTTCTTCTAATTTTCTTGTAGCTACCTCTTCTGCTGTGATCTTCTCCCGCACCACCAAACCCTGACGAAGTTCAGCTAATTCAGCATTGATCTCTGTACGCCTCTCTGCCCCCTTTTTACCCTTTTTTGGTAATTTAGATTTTTCCCTTTCTAATGCTTTAATTCTTGGACTTGTGTAAGGCTCTCCTGTACTTGGATCAATAGCTTCTCTGCCAGCTACTTCAGCAACCTCACCAGGTACTATCTCCTGCCCTGTCTTTTCAGGGACCTGTCCCCGGCCTTCCATTACATTGACCATTACAGGCTTGCCATCTTCTCCGATCACCGGCTTGCCGTCTGGCCCCTTCTGTGGCCTTGTGACCTTACCAGCTATCATCAATTCTTTTGCTGTTAATGATGGTCTGTAAGGATGTCTATTCCCATTCTGATCAAGGATTATTGCAATCCCATTCTCATCAATAGGAAGGCTCTTCTTTTCGCCAAAAAGACCGCCCTTACCACCAGACCATGCTCCTCGCGGTGCGCCAGGTTCCCAAGCGATCCCTTCTTCCATTGCTATTTCTACGGCTGTTCTTAATTCTTTATGTACCGTTTCCTGGGCCTTGCTGAAATCTCCACCATTCCTTGCCCACTCAATTCGTATTTTTTGTGCTACGCGGTTATTGACAAAAGCGTGTGCGCCCATGCCATAGGCTCTTTGCAGGCCAGATGCCATTTTCATTCCGATCAGGAATGTTGCCGCATCAACGAAATCTTTTCCTTCTGGCTTTCTGCCTTCAATTATCAGTGGTGAAAATCCACCAAATCCAGCTACTTCACCAACAAACTTTGCGCCTTCTTGCGTTAACTTTGCACCCTTGCCGGTAGCCATCGGTTTCATATACTTTGAAGCCGCTAAACCAGTTTCACCAAGAAATCCGGTAACAAAACCAAGCGCGGTATGGGCCATAACATCCTGTGTTGTGGTCCAGGGATCAATAAACCCTTTTTCTTTATATTGCCTTAATGAACTGCCAAGCCCTTCGTATGTGCCTAATGCACCGCCAAAATGGGCCATAGCATTAGCTGTTTTCATAGTAGCCATACTAACCGCCCGTGTCGCAATAGCATCATTAACACCAAGTTTAATTAATTTATTGCGAGCGAGTTTACCTGATGTAGCATTTAATCCTGCTTGAAGCGCCTTTGTACCTCTAATTGTCTTAAAACCAAATTGTCCTATCTTTCCGCCTACTCCAAAGGCCGCTACATCCCCCGGCATCAAAAGGCTGGCTATTCCAGCCGATAGCTGTTCTGCATCACTTGGATTGTAGAATGTAAGATCAGTGTCTTTCCCCGTTACAAGGCTCCAGGCCATACCTGAAAGAGAGTTAGACCAGGCCATAGAACCCCAATCGTCATCGGTAATATCAACTCCAAGATGCTTTAATTCCTTTCTGTAAGCCTCTCTTGGATTCCTTTGCCTTTTTAAATATTCTTCCCGCCCAGCCTTTTGAAATCCTTTACCATACGCTTCTTTTTGTGGGCCGGAAAATAATATCGGCTCACTCATTACATTCCATGCGACCTGTTCCCTGACTTCCTGATCATATTCAGGTGAGTTAGGATGATGATAGATACCAATCTTATCGGATCGGTCTTTTAATAGTTCAGTCTGTAATAACTCTGCCTGGGCGCGACCGGCAAATTGTTCCGGATCAGGCTTGCCCTTATATGCTATACTTAAATCTTTATATTTGAATACATCTCTTATAGTATCCCGAAGGTCTTTGTACGACAAGACTTCCCATAATGTCTGTTCCGGTGCCGCACGCAACGCTGGATCGCCTGGCTTATAAGGCTCGGTAGATAAAAAGCCTTCTGGCTCTTCAGGTGTTTTAGGCTCTTCTGTGGCTGTGGAAGGACGGTAGTTTTCTTTGCGGGCTGTTGAATCAAACCCTGATTCTGCGGCAAATACGGCTTTTATTGTGGAGGCGTCACCGCCGGCAAGCTGATCTATTAGGTCCAGGTGCTTCGGATCAGCACCCATGACCGATATATATTGCTCATTGGTCCAATCCTTATATTGCGCCCAGGCGCCGTTATTATATGCTGTCCAGTTCTGTATGCCCTGTGGACTTAACCCTGACTTATTCTGAAGTATCTCCTCTATGGCAAATGCGATTGCCTCTTCGGGCAGAGAATCTGATATGTCTTTACCAAACCGATCATTAAATGTCTTATTCCATGTCGTATCATTGATCTGCGGGATACTCCAATCGGTACTGTGTAATTCTTTCTCGCTTGTGTCCGGTCCGGTAAGATTATACTTGTCCAGTTTTTCAGCAGAAGAATCCGGGTCTGCCAACTCCCCGGAGAATATGCTGTCTGCCGATACTTCTACGCTATCTTTTGGGTGTGAATAGACATTACCATCATCACCTCTATATACTACATTACCTAACTCGTTCTGCGCTTCAACTGCCGGACCAAAATCCTCATGTTGTGTCCCAATTAACATTCGACCTGATTCAACATCGCGGTTCTGTAACTCTTCTCGCGTATAAGGACCATACATTTCTTTTGTCATTGTCATGGCCCTATAATCAAGCCCAGCACCATCAGGATCAAATTCGGGGTTAGTTACAGGTTCTGGCTCGTCAAGTTCTACCTGGTCTTTATATTGTGGGTGCTTTTGAAAGACAGCATCCAATAATGTGCTGTCGTCAATAGCATCATATTCAGGATATTTGTTCCGGTAATTTTCGAGGAACTGGCCCTGGGGGATTAAACCATTGCTCATTATTTACCCAATATGCCAAGCGGATCATATTCTTTATAGGGAGTGAATTTTACACCATAACCACTTAATAATTTTTCAATGGCCTCCACCTGTGCTTGCATTGCTTCTCTTTCTCCTGCTTTAAATACCTTTGTTGTAATTCGTTCACTTGAGCGTTCAACCCCACCTTTCTCTATATCAGGATCAGTCCAGAAATCTTCTTCAATCTTTTTATATGTTGTAGCTGATGTCGCTCCAGATAGCCAACCTATCATTCTTTCTCTTGTGTTCAGGTTCTCCTGGATTGTCACTTTATCAGAATAAGCTAATGGTTTCGGTTTATATTTTTTCTCAATATTCTGATATGCAAGCCGTGCATCATCTTCCTCCACATAAGGGTCTTGAGCAATCCTGGCAAGTAATTGGTTATCTTCATATAAGTCTTTATATTTTTGTATACCATTAAAATAATCAAGTATTTGTTGTTTCTGTTCATCGCTTGGGTTTTTCATGCCTCTGTATCCTTCAACAACTTTATCCGGATGCAGCGCCTCCCAGCCTTCCGTCTTATTGGCTTTTGCGGTTTTATAATCTCTAAATAATTGAGCATCTGGCCCAACAAAAGTGCGATCTGGAACTCCATCTTTATTTGCATCTTCGCCATACTCGATATGTCCATCTAAATATGTGTCCAGGTGTACATCTGCATAAAATTTGCCCCAATTAGTACCGTAGGTTCCACCAGCACCAGCACCAACGCCAGTGCCAGCAAGAATATTATAAGTCCCTGATTCGGGATCGAATTGATATGTTGCCCCTTTCCGGGGATCGTGTTGTATTGTTTTAGCACCCAACGCTTGTTTTTGCACCCCAAGCGACTCTGTCCTGTACGTTTTTAAGGCTTCAGCCTTTTCCTTTTCAGCCAGCAGTTTATCGTATTGCAGTGCCTGGACATTCTTTGATTCCATGATATTGCCCAGGAACCCAAGTGCTATTTCAGCGGCCCGGTACGGTTTGTCTTTTTTTCTTTCTGTGTAGTATGATCCGTATGATCTTGGCATTATGGTGCTTCAACCCCCTCATAAGATATTCTTTCTGTTTCTAATTGATACAACATATCCTCTATCCCAGCAAGGTCTATATCATATTGTCTTGCCATATCAGCCAGATCGCCGGTTTCCGATAGATCAAGCTGATCAAGTTTTATATCCAACCCCTTTCCAGATATGTCCAAACCTCTTCCAGATATGTCCAGCCCTTTTCTTGCGACATCGAATTGTTCCTGTCTGCTCTGCATTAGATCAGACATTGTGGCCCGCTGGCGCTCAACACCTCTTTCCTGACCACCGCTAAAAGCCAAACCACCTGTGGCCCGGCCCACATCCGCCTTGCTCCTTAATGAGTAAGCATCACCCAAAAAACTTGTCAATGCTGAAGATTCCTGTATGCCGATACCTTCTCTTTGGACACCCAGCTGTTCTCTCTGGATACCAAGTTGGTCCCTTGCAACGCCAACCTGATCACGCTGGAGGTCATACCCCGCACCGATCCTCTCCTCTGCACCGCTATAATATTCACCCAGGTCATCTTTCCGGTCTTTAATTTGCGATTCGTAACCGGTTAATGCGGTAAGGCCTTTCTGCGCCGCTGAATGCGCGGCCCGCTCTGAACGACTGCCAGGCGCAATATCGCCGAACCATCCAAATTCACCCTCTGCCGGGTGCCACTTTGCTTCACTCATAACTCTACCTCAATTTTCCACTGCACAACCTTCATATCTTTAAATATTCTTTCCCACACCTTACCATCCCTTTTAGTTGTGAACTGGATTTTTTTACAATTCATACTTCGCGCTAATTCTTTAATTTCTTCCCAGGCCTCTTTAGTATCTTCCCGGTTTCCGCAGTACGCTGTCCGTATCCATAATATATCATCATAAACATCGAAATCTGCCCAACCGTCAAAATAAGCCGGTGCATATACACATTCAGGCTCCTTTGCTGTTAGATACTCTTGTTCCGTGTCTTTAGACTTCTCAAAATAGCGGCTAATGTTATCAACCAGCACCTTTGGCGCCGTTCTTAAATATTGCTCTAAAGATGTCATACTATCCCGACTCTTCTTCTATATCTGCCAAGCGGAGTCCCTGCTAAAGAATCTTTTTTCCCGCCTGTTAATGAAAGGCCTGTGCCAGCGACACCCAATGCGGCAGGGATCGCGGCGGCCCAGCCAACCGGGTTCCAAAAGTTTGTGGCGGCTATCAGCCCTGCGGCCCCGCCAGCGGCACTCACACCGCCTCCGACTCTCTGTTGCGCAGACGCTCTTTTGTCTGCCGCTATTGCTAATCCACCAGCAAGCGCCGCACCATAGCCTAACTTGCCCAATACTCCGCTTCCCTTACCAGCGACCTTTGCGCTTTCACCAGCTACATCCGTTCCCTTACTTGCCGCAAGCCTTTTCGTAGCCTCTGCCATTGCTGTATTTATCTCTGCCTGGGTAGCCCCCTTTCCAAGTACCTTCGCCACTGTTTCGCCAGCGCCAGCATACGGCTTCGGTGTCCCGACTATTCTTGATAGTTCAGTTTTTAATATCTCTTTTGTTGGGGCATCAACTGCCGGATTCCCTATTGCGTCCCGGAGTGCCTGCGCAGTCTCAATGTTTTTTTCTGCTTCTTTAATGCCAGGTATTTCAGGCCCCTCATACTTGAAAGTACCGCGTTTTTTAAGCGCTTTTTGATATATATCTTGTTTTTCTGCCAGACTTCCTTCTAACGCTTCTGAATAAACTTTTTGTGTTGTTAATTCTGATTTCGGAACAACTCGCGGTGGCGTCCTTTTTGAAATCTTATAACCAGGATCACCCGGGATTGGCACCTTTCCTTGTTCAAGAATATCCTTGAGCTTTTCTCCAGGCATTACATACGCTTCCCTCACCCTTCTGGTTTCAGACCCCTTTTTAATTCTTTCTGTAATATCAGAAATCTTTCCATATTGCTCCTCAAGTTTCCCCGATGCGTCAAAATACGCTTCCGCTTCCGGTGACGTTTTATATGTTTTTATCCCCTTATCTGTAGATGTCATAGCTTTTTGCTTTGCCATCTTTTCCATTTTCTCAAGCGCATATTCAGATACCCCAAGTTCTTCCCTAATAGATTCTTCTGTTTTTCTCTTTAATACATCAACGCCCTGATCCCCTACCTGTTTTGACTCCATACCTGATGCCACTCCGACACCTTCCTCAAGTTCTGCTAATACATTTCTATCCTTACCAAAAAGGCCTCTTAAACCAGCCTTATGCCTGGCACCAAGACCCATGCCTTTTATCTCTTCACCGGCGAGTGTCTGTTCTGCTATAAGATCACGGCCCTGCTTCCTGAAAGCGGCCCCCACTGAAGGTTTGCTGACATAATCCCAAAACTTCAATTCAGGATTCGCATATTTCGCCTCCATAAACCCACGCAACAGCTTATCATATTGATAGGCGCCCTTGGCTCCTTTCTCCATCAGTTCAGATTGCCTTTCTCTTTGTCTCTCCGCCCCGTACATAGCATCTTCTATGTGCATACGTTGGCGCCCCATCACTGATTGGAGGCTTGGGCCAGGCATTACCGGGTATTGTGGATAAGGTCCGTTTGCCATTATAGTTTCCCTATTATTTCGTTTATTTTTGCGGTTAATGTTGCAAGATCGTCAGTAGTAGTATTGCTCACAGTAGTATCAAGTGTATCTCCGTTTACAGTTCCGCTTGTGTTATCAATTAATTTCGCAAGACCAGTACGCCCATCTTCAGCCATCCGTGTATTATACAGCTTTTCCCTGAATTTTACATACAGAAACATACCCTGACCAGGTATATAACGAAATGAAATAGCACCATCTTCCATTGCCGCCATGCGCGGATAACCTACTTCAACACTTATTCTTTTCTGTGCTGTGTTTTTGATGCTCATAACATCCCAGTACAAATCTTCCGGATCTTCCGGTTTGCGTGGATCGAATCCATTATATTCCTGTCCTGGCATTATGCTGATTCCTTAAATAATGTTCTGTATTCAAATATTATTTCTTCAATTTCCATATAAGTGGTCACTCCAGGCCTTATGTCAAGCTGTACACTATTGCACTTCACTGGCGTTGTGATACTAAACCGGTCCTGTTGATTACAGAGCCTTTCTATTCCAGCATTGTCAGAAACCGACTCAATGGTTGTATCCAGCGCTCCTCTTTGTGTTTTTATTTCTGTAACTGACTTTATCTCAAGTACCTTCTGTATTTCAGCATCAGCACCTTCAAACTGGAGATAATCTCCGACAAATAACTCTGATGTATCGTCAAGCGTGAATGTATCCACTGCCGCATCGTCAGCAATGCCCGAACCTTCGTCTAAAGCAACCGACACACTATCATTCCGTAATGTTTTGAATGTACTGGGGCAAGTGGTTACTACTGCCCCGTCCCTGTTACACGCATTAACCGCTGTAAATTGCCTTGTTCCATCAATTGCGTATTTAACTCTTGATGCCGCACTGCTGATGTCGTCAGTTGTTTTATATGTAACATAAATATTATACAGCTTTACCAGCTTATTTGGCGGAGCGAGTTGATAATCTTTCGTTATAACCTTTTGCAGTGATTGTCGCGTACCCTCGTCTTTAAATGTGTAAAATGTGCCATAGGAGCCATACATCAGTTCCCCATCCCACCGCTGGATCATATTACTTCTACCATAAGAAGAAGTGGTTAAAGCACCTTCCTGGTACCTCCATGAACCGGTTTTAAAATCATAAACATAAGCGTTGGGGTAATCTGGTTCATCAGCATTACCGTCAATAACAAGAATTTTTCCTGATTGGCTGTATCCTATACTTACCGGTGTTTGAAGCGCTTCATTAACAAACCCGCGCCACTCCGCTGGCCCGATCAAACGATCCCCTCTTTTATTGATCATTAAATCAATGATCGTTCTCCCGTTATATAAATAACAGCCGTGTCGGTTCACCCAGGCAATGCCATAATCCGTTTTCGTAACTGACGATTTTGTCGGTATCCCTTTGCCTTTATATGTTGCCTCCAGATATTCAACATCCTGGGCTATATTAATGATATAAAGCGTTTTTTTCTTAAACTGTAATATCCGATCAGCATATTCCTCCAGGCGTACAATATCGTCACCATCCCTGATAGCCACATCAATTTTAGACGATAGTGGTAATACATCAAATTTATTAACGATAGACTTTATCATGGTGTCGCCCATACGAACAGTTGTATTATCCGGATATGTAACATATATATTCCCTATATACAGCCTGCGGTTTGCGACAATAGATGTTTTATATCTCATCATTGTCACTTCTTCATCTTCCGGAACGCCTGTATCAATTTCGTATGTTGAACGCTTGTGGGGCCTTATTAAATATTGTCTCGCCAAATAAAATATATGCTGTGTTCCGGAGGTATCATAAGTCGCCGTTTCAGTATGCTGGCTTTCGTAAGCTGTTACCTCCCCTTTGATAAAATCACAGGTACACTGCGGATACCATTCCGATCTGTCACTGCTTGCCGGTGACTTTATCTCACGCATATACACCTTACATCCCGTGACGCGCTTTCGCCAGTTGTTAGCGGATGTGGCGTGATCATTGTCATAATTGATAAATACTGCCATATCCGGTGCTTTACCAGATGCGAATGTGACTTCACCGGCCCCTGTAACCGTTTCATTAGAACAGGTGCGGATAAGACTTTCTTGCTTGTTGATCTTATCATACAACAAACTCACGCCGATCTCCCAATCCGTATCCCATCCAGTTGCGCCGGTAAGAGTGTCATCCACTACCCCGACATGGACTTCATTGCCGGTTAATGCATGATCAGCCCAACTTGCTCCGCCAGCAGTCATTAAACTAATTGACGTCACATCAAATGTTATTGTACCGTCAACTCCCGACGCTGGATATGTCAATGTTGACAAAATCCCGTTGGTTGTACCAGCAACCGCAATAGCCCAACTCCCGGTCCATGTTTTTGTTAGTGTCGCGCTACCGCGACCACTCATAGAGAAAGTGTGGTGATTTGAACCATCATAGTTTGAGCCGCTGTCTACTGATTCACCAATCTTTAGCGTAACCCCGGAATATGCGCCAGAGCCACCCAACTCATCAGTAACCTCTATTGTGACTTCTATCATTGTTATTGTCGGTGTAGCGGAAAGATCGCCATCCATATCATCTTCGTGCGTAAAATCGGTATCAGTTCCAGCTGATCCACGATACAAGTCCGGATCATATGTATGTGTACTCGCTGGTGTTGAGCCAATAGCCTCACCATCTTTAAAGGTCGCAACAGACGGTGGCTCTATTGCCGCTTCCTCTGGGTACCATTCCGCCGCAACACTATCAGGATAGCTGGTGTCTATAAATAAATCACGGTCTATATACCCCCACCACTTATTTGAGCCACCTGAATCTGAAAAATTGCTACTTGTTGTCCTTAATGCACCATCAACAAAAGCATAATCTATAACCGCAGGATTAGCAGTCGCCGGCGCTGGCTCATCAGTGGGGACTATCCACCCCGGCTGGCCTCCTTTGACATAATCAGTCGCAGATGCGTATGTTTTTCCAGTTGTACTCTCTTCAATTGTAATAGATGTGTTATCCGGCACACTTTTTACTGCATGGATCGTGTTGTTAAGTAAATCACCCATCGTATTGGCAAGTCCTGAAAAGCGTACATAACTTGAAGTTGTTAGTCCGTGAGTAGAAGTAGTCACATCTCCATCAGATGCGGCTGTCACATTACTTACCGTTTCATACCCTCCATTATAACGCCCAAATATATTAACCTGATTGCCGGCTTGGTAATCTGCATTAGCAATCCACTCTTCGCCTTCGATCCATGTACCATTCAACTGCCTGCCGTTATAATGCCTGTCTGTGGAAAATCCAAATAAATTACCACCAGGCAACTGATTGGATGCAAAACCTGTTGGGTATGGCAATATTTCATCTGATGTTGCGAGAACGCCGATACCCGCTGTCATCAACGATCCTTTACTGCCAACTGCAAAATTGTCCAACAAAACAAGTTCATTGTCCTGGATGTCTCTTTGGTTTCCGAAAGTATTTAAACCTCCTGAAAAATCTCTGATCACTTTTGCTCGTTTTGGCATGATCAGGCCTTTGCAATCACATATTCGATTGTAGAATCAGATGATACCCTGACAACTCCAATCTTATTTATAGCAAGGTTTGTATCGTAACCCTTAAACTGGACACTCCCGGCAGCGGGTAGCTTAAAAGGATATGTTGGTGATCCTGCCCCGTATTCTAAAGTTACTTTAACAGC
>CEPZ01067575.1_pt1 | contig 11156 bp, 9 predicted proteins | sample 530461 | NCBI WGS metagenome assembly CEPZ01 (sample SAMEA2620106, study PRJEB7988) | marine metagenome | isolation source: saline water (ENVO:00002010), including | reverse complement strand
TTCTGCCTTTATTGGAAAACGGATTTTTATTTAAAGTTCTTATTGCTCTCATAGATACTCCCATTATTTATGGTGTGATTCATGCCTTAAAAGGAAAAATTGAAATTGCACCTTACCAAGAAGGAATTGCTTATGAAGGATCATGACAAGATTAAAGAAATAACGAAATCATTATTGGAAGAAATTGGTGAAGACCCAACACGTGAAGGACTCATCAAGACACCGGAACGTGTAGCCAAAGCCTGGGATTTCTTTTCCCGGGGATACGATGTAGATGTTCGGGAAATAGTCAATGATGCTATATTTGAAGAAGAATGCAGTGAAGTAGTAGTAGTGCGGGATATAGAATTCTTCAGCCTGTGTGAACACCACATGATACCGTTTTTTGGCCGCTGCCATGTGGGGTATTTACCCAATAAAAAAATCATTGGTCTTTCCAAAATTCCCAGGATCGTGGATGCATTTGCACAACGACTCCAGATGCAGGAACGTCTCACCACCCAGATTGCTGAAACGCTTATGGATATCCTTGATCCTAAAGGTGTGGGAGTAGTCATGGAAGGACGCCATTTATGTATGCAGATGCGCGGAGTGGAAAAACAGAACAGTTTTGCCACAACGTCAGCCATGTTGGGACAATTCCGCGATTCGGCTGAAACACGCTCCGAATTTTTGAGCATCATTCGTATGAAGCAATTCTAACATGGCCATTCCCACCACTTCAAAACCACCCTATTATGCAGTGATCTTTACGTCCCAACATACTGGTAAGGAAAAAGAAGAATATGATAAATCATCGGCTATAAATAAAGGAGTAAAAGAATATGGCAAAATTTGATATAGCAGTTTTGGGAGGCGGTCCCGGCGGTTATGTGGCGGCGATCCGCGCGGCACAATTGGGTAAAAAAGTTGCTATCATTGAAAAAGACAAATTAGGTGGAATTTGTTTGAATTGGGGTTGTATACCAACCAAAGCACTTTTAAAAAATGCCGAAGTATTACACTATATAAAGAATGCTGAAAAATATGGCATAAAAATTCCAAAATATTCAATTGATTTCCCTTCAACAGTTGCCAGAAGCAGAGCTGTCTCTGATCAATTATCAAAAGGTATCGCATTTCTAATGAAGAAAAATAATATTACCCATATAGAAGGAAGTGGAAAGCTGATATCTAAAACTTCAATTGAAATTGATAAAGGAAAAAATAAGAAAACAGTACAGGCAAATAAAATCATTATTGCAACCGGAGGTAGACCCCTCTCAATTCCCGGTATTGAATTGGACAATAAGCGTATTATTTCATCCAAGGAAGCAATGATACTTGAAAAACCGCCGAAAAAAATGGTAATAATTGGTTCAGGAGCTATCGGTGTTGAATTTGCTTATTTTTATAATGAATTTGGAACCGAAGTACATTTGATTGAAATGCTTCCCAGAATACTTCCAATTGAAGATGAAGCAATATCAAAAGAATTGGCTAGAAATTTTAAAAAGTCCAAAATTAAATTAGTTACTGATGCAAAAGTATCTAATATTGAATCATTGAAGACAAAAGTAAAAGTCCATTTGGAAAGAAAAGGAAAAGAAAAAACTATTGAAGGTGATGTAGCCTTGGTTGCTGTGGGTGTTACCGGTAATATAGAAAATATCGGATTAGAAGAAATAGGAGTAGCAACAGAAAAAGGTGCTATTTCAATTAATAAATTTAATCAATCATCCGTGCCCAATATTTACGCTATAGGTGATGTAACAGGACCGCCATGGCTTGCTCATGTTGCTTCAGCTCAAGGACATGTTGCCGCTGAACATGCATCAGGTCATGAAACTACTCCAGTGGATTATACTAATATTCCCGGTTGTACATATTGTCAACCGCAAGTGGCTTCACTTGGCTTAACAGAATCAGCTGCCAAGGAAAAAGGCCATGATGTAAGGGTTGGTAAGTTTGATTTCAAAGCCAGTGGAAAAGCTATGGCAACGGGAGATACGGCTGGCTTTGTAAAACTGGTTTTTGATGAAAAATATGGTGAATTATTAGGTGCACATATCATTGGGCCGGAAGCAACTGAAATGATTGCAGAACTTGGAATTGCCAAAGCACTAGAATCCACTTGGACTGAATTAGCTGCAACCATACATGCTCATCCAACATTGTCAGAAGCTGTAATGGAAGCGGCCTTGGATGCCTTTGGGCAGGGAGTGCATCAGTGAGAATTAATTCTTGCGACTATAACTTTGCGAAAGTTCTATTTGCCCGCCGTTACCTTGGTGTAGGCAGGAACTTTTGCAAAGTTGCTTAAAATATGAAAAACGATATCAAAGTCCTAGACCTGGGCCGGATGGATTATCAATCCGCCTGGGATTACCAAAAGGGTTATCACCAACAAGTGTTGTTGGGTGAAGCGCCGGATACATTAATATTTGTGGAGCATGAACCGGTGTACACCCTGGGTAAAAATGCGGATGAGAATCATTTGCTTCAATCGGCACCAAAAGATGCAAAAGTCTTTAATGTGGAACGGGGCGGTGATATTACCTTTCACGGTCCCGGTCAAATTGTGGGCTACCCAATTTTGGATCTTCACCGGTATAAAAAAAGTGTCAGTTGGTATATGCGTTCATTAGAACAAGTCATAATTGATACATTGGCTCTTTTTGGGATTGAAGCGGAACTCAAAGATGGCCTGACTGGAGTGTGGGTTGGTGACGAAAAGATCGGCGCCCAAGGAGTTCGAATTTCCCGTTGGGTGACCATGCACGGCTTTGCCCTGAATGTGAATACGGACCTCACCTATTTCGGGGGCATCGTTCCCTGCGGCATATTTGAATATGGGATCACCTCCATGGAGAAAATTCTCGGAAAGAAACAGGAAATGACCGCTATAAAGAACAGCATCTTCAAAACATTTGATCAAGCATTTCGATTGAGAGAGGCAGTAGGAGTTAATTAATGCCCAGGCTCCACGGATTCCAGAAAAAAGAATTATTAAACGTTTACCGAAAAATGGTATTGGCCCGGCGGCTGGACGAAAAAATGATGATCCTGATCCGCCAGGGAAAGTCCTTTTTTCATATGGCTTGTTCCGGCCATGAGGCGGCGCAGTTGGCGGCTGCATCCAATTTCAAACCCGGTGAAGATTGGTTTTATCCCTATTACCGGGATGCGGCATTAACAAGCGGATTGGGTGTTGACAGTAAGGACCATCTCCTGGCCTTTTTCGCAAGGAGGGATGATCCAAACTCCGGGGGGAGGCAATTGCCCCAACATTTCAGTAATAGGTCATTGAGGATTGTTAGTCAGTCCAGTCCCACAGGCACACAATATCTCCAAGCGGTCGGTTCAGCTTTAACTCGCAAATGGGAAAAAAAGAAAGAGGTGGTTTATGTATCTTCCGGGGAAGGGACCACCAGCCAGGGTGAATTTCATGAAGCCCTGAACTGGGCCAGCCGGGAAAAACTCCCTGTCATTTTTCATGTGGAAGATAATGAATATGCTATCAGTGTTCATATTTCTGAACAAACCTCCGGTGGTTCTGTTTATTCTATGGTTTCCGGTTATCAAAACCTGGCACGGTTTAATGTAGATGGCACAGACTTTTTCGAAACGGATTTAGCATTTCAAAATGCAGTTGAAAGGGCAAGGCGGGGGAAAGGGCCATCCGTAATTGTGTCCAATGTTGTGCGATTGCTGCCCCATTCCTCTTCTGATGACCAGCGTAAATACCGCACGGAAGAAGACCTGGAGGCCGATAAAAAAAGAGATCCCATACTTCGCTTCGAAGAAGCATGTATAAAAGGGAAGATGATAACTCAAAAAGAATTTGATAAAATTCGCAATGAGGTACATAACCAGGTGGATGAAGAAGCAGAATGGGCGGAACAACAGCCTCACCCGGATAAGTCCTCAGCCATGGATTTTAATTATTCCCACGAACCGGGATTGGATGAGACGAAATTTAAAGAAATCAGTGAAAAAGTTGTTTTGATTGATGCCATCAATCATGCCCTTTCTGAAGAAATGGAACGAAATGATAAAATGGTGATTTTCGGGGAGGATGTGGCTGATCCTAAAGGGGGTGTTTTTACCGCTAGCCGTGGACTAACCAATAAATATGGAAAAGCGCGGGTGTTCAATTCACCTCTGGCAGAGGCATCTATTGTAGGGACGGCCATTGGTATGTCCTGTTCAGGATGGCGGCCGGTGATTGAAATTCAGTTTGCGGACTATATCTGGACAGCCATGATGCAAATTCGCAATGAATTAGCGTCCATGCGTTACCGTTCCAACAACATGTGGAGCTGCCCGGTTGTGATACGCGTTCCTGTGGGTGGGTATATTCACGGCGGTCTTTGTCACAGTCAGTCCATTGATGGATATTTTTTGCATATGCCGGGGATTCGGATTGCCTATCCTTCCAATGCTGCTGATGCAAAGGGCCTTCTGAAAGCAGCCTGCCGTATGGATGATCCTGTCCTGTTCCTGGAACATAAGGGAATATACCGCCAGGGATTCGCCGCCACTCCCGAGCCGGACGAAAATTATATCCTGCCTTTTGGCAAGGCGCGAATTGTCCAGGAAGGATCCGTTTTGACGATCCTGACCTGGGGAGCCATGGTGCAGAAATCTATTGAAGCGGTGAAAAAAGAAGGAATCGATCCGAGGCTCGTGGAGATTATCGACCTGCGAACTTTAAATCCGTTAGACCATGGGACTATTGGGCAATCCATTGAAAAAACGGGTAAAGTATTGGTGGTCCATGAGGATAATTTAACCAACGGCCCGGGGGCAGAAATCGCTGCCATCATTGCTGACCGCCATTTTGAAGATTTGGATGGGCCGATTAAACGGGTGGGCTCAGCGGACAGCCATGTACCATTCAACTGGTTATTGGAAGAGGAAATTCTTCCCCAAACCGGTAATATTCAAACTGTATTAAAAGAATTACTGGAGTACTGATGATCGTAGATATTGTCATGCCAAAAATGGGTGAATCCATTACCGAAGGCACCATCATCGAATGGTGTAAAAAAGTGGGTGATGCCATAGAATTGGATGAAATCCTGCTGGAAATCGGTACCGATAAAGTGAATTCAGAAATTCCAAGTCCAACCGCTGGAATCCTGGTGGAAATCCTGGCGGAATCCAATGATGTCTTGGATGTTGGTGCGCTAATCGCCCGCGTGGAAACAGATGCCGATTCGGCTGAACCGGTTAAAAAAGCACCCCCAGAAGAGGAGCCGCCTGCCAAGCCTGTTGAAGAAAAACCTGTAGAAGTTCCCGAGCCGGCAGCATCTCCGGTGCCCATGCCAATTTCTGGAGAAAAGAAATTTTTTACCCCGGTGGTCAATAAAATTGCCGCCGAAAATAATATTGGTATAGAGGAATTGATGACCGTTCTTGGCACCGGCAAAAGCGGTCGGGTAACCAAAGTGGATATACTAAAATACCTGGAAACACGCATTGCGGCACCAATCCCGAAAGGGCAGCCATTGACCGGTGCTCCATCGCCTGCGCCGACGTTTATCGGAGAAGAAGCTAGGGTGGAAATGGATCATATGCGCAAACTGATCGCCGATCATATGCGGGCCAGTATTGATACCTCGGCCCATGTGTATGTCTTGACGGAAGTGGATATGACCGCCGTCGTTAATTATGTGGATTCCCAAGGTGATACTTTTTATAAAAAGGAGGGATTTAACCTCACTTATACACCTTTCATCATCCAGGGTTGTGTCAAGGCCTTGAATGCTTATCCCGATGTGAATGCATCCATAGATGGGTCTGCCATTGTTTACCATAAAAATGTGAATATCGGCATGGCCGTGGCAATGGAAAAGGGTCTTATGGTTCCCGTGCTGGCGAAATGTGAAGAACTGAATTTCCTCGGCCTTTGCCGTAAAGTGAGGGATATGGCATTGAGAACCAGGAATAAACAATTGAAACCAGATGAACTCCAGGGTTCCACCTTTTCCATTTCTAATTTCGGGGTCTTTAATGTGACCATAGGAACACCTATAATTAATCAGCCCAATGTGGGCATCCTCGGGGTAGGTGCCGTGAAAAAACGGCCGGTAGTGATCGAGACCGATGAAGGGGATACGATTGGCATCAAAAGTATGATGTTCCTATCCTTAGGATTTGATCACCGCCTGGTGGACGGCGCCGGCGGAAGTCAATTCATCGAAACTGTTCGCCAGAATCTTGAAACCATGGATTTAGGAAACCTTAGCTGATGCCCATCGATCATGTATTGAAACTGTATTCTGAATCCATTCGGTCCCCTTATCTCCATTATGGATTTTGGGATAACCCTGAAGCGGTAAATACCGATGAAATTACATTGGATGAAATGGTGGCTGCCCAGGAACGATATATTGAACATTTGGCGTCCTTCATCCCGGAGGATGTTAAAACGATCCTGGATGTGGGTGCCGGTATCGGGGGCAATTCTAGTTATCTTCTTTCCAGGGGATACCAAGTGGAAGCCCTTTCTCCCGACGAATACCAGGAAAAGGTCTTTGCCGAGAAATACAATGGAGAAGTCAAATTTCATCGAACCAAGTTTGAGAGTTTCGAGCCGGAGAAACAATATGACCTTGTCCTTGAAAGTGAAAGCGTCTGTTACATTCAAATTGAGCTCGGTTGGATTACAGCCCGGAAAACGATTCGGGATGGCGGTTACCTATTGGCTTCCGATTATTTTTTACACCACAATGACGGCAGCGGTGATTGGCATATCAAGGCGGCGCATGACGAAAATAATTACATGAAAATTGCCGAAAAATATGGATTTAAGCTCATTCGTGAATACGACCAGACGGATAATACGATGCCCACTCTCGACGGGACCAAAGCATTCCTGGAGCGGTTTATTTATCCGACAGTCGAGTTCTCATCCAATTATATGGATAAGAGTCATCCCTTTATCCTGAAAATCCTGAAAAAAGCATTTGGTAAAAAAGTAGGCGCCAAAATGAAACAGCTTTCGCTGGTTGACAGTGATGAATTCAGAAAGTATAAACGCTATATGATTTACCTATTTCAAAAAGTGAATTAATGGAAACAACAATTAAAAGAACCGCCGCCGGAAAGCCCAAGATCCGCTTGCAATATGGGGACGAATATAAGTTTGTCCAAGATGCGGTTACCACCAACAGACTCAATACTGTCTGTGAGGAAGCGCGCTGTCCGAATATTTATGAATGCTGGGGCAGGGGTACAGCCACAATCATGATTCTGGGAGATATTTGCACCCGCGCCTGTGGATTCTGCTCAGTGCAAACAGGAAAACCAATCGGCGTAGATGAAATGGAACCGGTGCGTACAGCCATGGCGGTGAAGAAAATGAATTTGCGCCACGTGGTGGTTACTTCGGTGGACAGAGATGATCTCAAAGGTGATTTTGGCGCGGCGATTTGGGCCGAAACTATCCGCCAGATCCATCATTATGTGCCGGACTGTACAGTAGAAGTATTGACTCCGGACTTTCAGGGATACTGCCCGGCGCTGGAAACTGTGTTTGAAGTGGGACCCGAAATATTTTCCCATAATGTAGAATGCGTGGAACGTATCAGCCGCCAGGTCCGAGCCCAGGCTGTTTGGTCCCGCAGCCTGGATGTACTAAAGCACTCAGTGGATTATGGTTTACTGACCAAAACAGGCATGATGGTTGGTTTGGGTGAAACAACTACTGAAGTTGTGGCTACTATGAAGGAAGTGGCGGATCTGGGTGTTGAAATTTTTACTATCGGCCAGTATTTACAGCCGACAATTAAACATTTGCCTGTCATCCGTTATGTTGAAGATGAAGAATTTGAGGCTTACAAAAGGATCGGCATGGACTTGGGATTCCGGGCGGTGGAATCGGGTTCTTTGGTGCGGAGTTCATACCATGCGGATGAACAGGCGCGTTTAGCCAAAGCAGCATCATGAATCAAAATAAAAACCTGATTTACGGGTTAGTTGTAACTGCCGGATTGATTCTGGTTTGGATGATCTATGAGGACCAGGTGGCGGAACCGGAAATCGCCGTTGATGAAGCCCCATTGATCCTGGTGGATGGAATAGTGCCCCCCAAACTTTCGAACTTTGTGGACCATATGCAGTACATTGATGAAAGCACCTGTTTGAAATGCCATGCTACCGAAAGGGAGATGAATTTTGGGTCCGGACCGGTAATAGTAAAGAAAATGGTCCACGAATTTCGTGAAAATTGTGTTTCTTGTCATATTCCGCCAAAGTGACCCGATATGGCAGAGAATACACAAAATATCGGCGTTTTTACGTCATATAAGCAAAGTATTAGTATTGGCACATGGTTTGACTCCTATCTGTCTGACTAAAAAAGGAATGTCATGAGTGACGAATTTGATAAAGATTTAAACGAAGATTTGCTGGAAGAAAGCGAATCTTTTCCTGTTATGCCCCTACGGAATACGGTGTTATTCCCCCAGCAGGTTATACCGATTTATATCGGCCGCGATAAATCCCTGAAATTGATCAATGAACTACCGCCGCAAAGCAAGCACATTGTTGTGGTGGCCCAGGAAGATGGTTCCATTGAAGACCCCAGCCCGGAAGACCTGTATTCATTTGGAACCCTGGCGGTAGTACTCAAAGTATTTGATATGCCCGACAACAGTAAATCCGCTATCGTCCAGGGGATTGACCGGGTTAAGATTTTATCATTTAAAGAAAGTGAACCTTATTACCGCGCGGCTGTTCAGCGAATGGCTGATAAGGCGACGGGGGATGATATTGAACTGGATGCCCTGGGTAACAATTTACGCCAGGTTTTCAGTGACTTGATCAAGGTGGCGCCCAACTTGAGTGAAGAACATACGGGGATGTTATCCAACATTCAGAAACCGGCCCGCTTGGCTGACCGAACTGTTTCACTCCTTACCGTTCCCAATCCCGAAAAGCAGGATGTGTTGGAAGAGTTGGATGTCAAAAAGCGAGTGGAAAAAGCGATCAAAATTTTAACCAAGGAAATCCAGCGCATAAAATTGGGTGAAGAGATCCAGACCGAAGTGCACGATGAAATCGCTAAATCCCAGCGGGAATATTACCTTCGGGAACAAATGAAAGCCATCAAGCGGGAATTGGGCGAGGATGAATCCCAGGTGGAATTGAAGGAAATCGAGGATGCGATTAAGGAAGCGAAGATGCCTGAAGAAGCGGAAAAAGTGGCCCTAAAAGAATTAGACCGCCTATCAAAAATTCCTTCTCAATCGCCGGAATATACCGTTTCCCGTACTTACCTGGACTGGCTCACAGAACTACCCTGGTCCAAGTCCTCGGAAGATACAATTGACGTCAAAGGCGCCCAAACAATCCTAGATGAAGACCATTATGGATTGGAAAAAGTCAAAGAAAGAATTTTGGAGTATTTAGCGGTGCGGGCGCTGAAAATGAAAAAGGATCCCGAAGGCGGAATCCGGGGACCGATTCTTTGTTTTGCAGGGCCTCCAGGAGTAGGTAAAACATCGCTAGGTCAATCAATCGCTCGTTCGATGGGAAGAAAATTCGTTCGCATTTCTTTAGGGGGTGTAAGGGATGAAGCGGAGATTCGCGGCCACCGTCGAACTTATATTGGTGCTCTGCCGGGCCGAATCATTCAGTATTTGAAAAAAGCCGGCACCAATAACCCGGTATTTATGCTGGATGAAATTGATAAGTTGGGAATGGACTTCCGCGGCGATCCTTCCTCCGCTTTGCTGGAAGTATTGGATCCGGAACAAAATAATACCTTTAACGATCATTACCTGGAAGTGGATTTTGACTTGAGCAAAGTTATGTTTATTGCCACAGCAAATTACCAGGATCCCATTCCGCCGGCCTTGAAAGATCGCATGGAAATCATTGATTTCTCTGGTTATATTGAAGATGAAAAAGTCCAAATTGCAAAACGACATTTAATCCCCAAACAGCTGGAAGAAAACGGCCTCACGAAGAAAGATGTTACACTGGATGAAAAGGGAGTTAAGGAATTGATTAATTCATATACCCGGGAAGCAGGTGTCCGAAACTTGGAACGGGAAATTGCTAATGTATTTCGGAAAGTGGCTCGCGATCAGGTTGAAAAAAAATCGAAAAAAGTCCGCGTTAACAAAAAGAAAGTTACTGAATATCTTGGTGCGCCCCGTTTCTATTCTGAAATTGCGGAAAGGACAACAAAACCAGGTGTTGTCACTGGATTAGCTTGGACAGCTGCCGGTGGAGATATTCTCTTTGTGGAAGCTTCCAAAATGAAAGGAAAAGGTACCTTGACTCTTACTGGGCAACTGGGCGATGTGATGAAAGAATCAGCCACCGCCGCAATGACTTATGTAAGGTCTCATACGGATATCCTGGGGCTGGACGAGGATTTCAACAAGGAAACCGATATCCATGTACATGTACCTGCGGGTGCGATCCCGAAAGATGGCCCTTCAGCCGGTGTCAGTATGTTTACCGCCATTGTTTCTTTGCTGATGGGAAAATCGGTTGAAGATAAGGTAGCCATGACCGGGGAAATCACCCTGCGGGGGAATGTGCTGCCTATTGGTGGAGTGAAAGAAAAGGTAACTGCAGCTCACCGCTCTGGGATCAAGACTATTATTTTACCAGACCATAACCGTAAAGATCTGGAAGACATTCCAGAGCATATCAAGAAAGATTTGGATTTTCATTTTGCGAAAGAAATGATGGATGTAATCGATGTAGCATTACCTGGATTGAACGGGCGCAAGAAAACGATCAAAAAGGCTACTTCAAAAACGAAAAAAGTAGCCTAATTTCGCGCCGTAATTTAGGGCGTTTAACTCAGCTGGTCAGAGTGCCTCCCTTACAAGGAGGAAGTCGGGAGTTCAAATCTCTCAACGCCCACCGATAATAAGCCCTTGTTTCACGACAGGGGCTTTTCTGTTTCCATTATATCAGATTTAATCAGGCATATATCTAATATAAGCGATTGTTGTACACAAATCTGTTGTACACAAGCCCCGTATCCGTTCCATCACAACTCTTGTATGTATGGATTATATAATCTTTTGTAAGTTAGAGTATGAAACGCCTCTGGGTCATATAGCCTCCTCATAAGGGTTTTTTGTTTGTGGGAGGATAGGTAGATTTGGATATGACTAAAAGAAGTATAATGTATGGTTTGGCTT
>CEPZ01051096.1_pt1 | contig 11167 bp, 19 predicted proteins | sample 530461 | NCBI WGS metagenome assembly CEPZ01 (sample SAMEA2620106, study PRJEB7988) | marine metagenome | isolation source: saline water (ENVO:00002010), including | reverse complement strand
CCGAAGAAGAGATCTCCATGGATCTTTTCTGCTCAATTAAGAACAGTCGTGTTATATAGTATGATTTGTATATAACATAAGACGTAGTAGCCCCGCTTCATATCATTTGTTTTCTTGGCGAGGTGTCCTTCATTAAAAGAAGTGATAGGCAAATATACAACTAATAAATTAAATAAAAAAATAATTAATAAAAAAATTTAAAAATATATATATATATACGAGATCATAACCCACTATTATCAAAGACTCCCACTCAGTTTTGTGTGGGGATATTCCCCATGTGTAATTTAATTAAAAAGTATTAATTATGAAAGCAAAAGTTTTGTATGTATCACAATCGGGCAAATCTGCATCAGTTGCAGTAGACCAAAAGATGGGCGACATTGTCCAATCAACAACAGGTTTTATTAATCTAGCTGAAGGTTTAGAGCCAGAAATAGGCGACGAACTAAACATTCCAAATGCTACAATAGTATCGACAGTGACTAGTGAAGTGACAGACGAAGAGACTGGGGAAGTGATTAGCTTCACATGGCTACGATTTGCGTAGCCTCAGGCCTTCGGGCCTTAGTGGCCTTTGCCACTTATAACAGGAGAATCTACAGACTATTACTAACTACTATCACTACTTTGATAGATGATAGAGCAGAACGTAGTCTGTTCACTATATCTCCCAGATTATACGGAGAACTATGTATCCATTGTTACCATAAGCAACGTAAGCCTTATGGTTTTAAACACAATCGAACAGTTTAATGCCTAATCTGAATGAAACTGAGCAAGCATAGTCTTAATTGACTATGTTTGTTCATTTCTTAACTACAAATTATAAGGCTATCATTAGTATAGTATAGCCATAACATTAAATCATAACATAGTTTAATAGGATGTATACTGATGTTTAGTCGGGAATTCCCTTTAAAAGAAAAACACTTATTGGCGCTTGCTGTAAGAGATGCATTGAGATATGCTGTGATGATTTATTTAACTAATTAGTATCAGGTTTACTTTAATAACCTTAAATGATATATCATCATGGAAAAATACTAATTAGATAAAAGAGTGAGCTTGAGAGATAATGGTCAGACATTCGTAAGGTATAAAGGTAGTCCAAACTTTACACCATTATTCTCACTCTTAATATTTAACAATTAAAACATATCAATTATGATAGTAATACTAATATGTATCCTCATCTATTATACGGCATTAGTAGTTTATAATGGTAACTTAGATGATGATATCAATTAAAATAACATTATCCTTATAAATACATTGAAGCCCGACGCTCTGGGTTGGCGATTAAAGCTGTGGCGAGTAAATATACTAGTTAAAGTACGCTAATGTATTTGTAATGGATATTAAAACATTTAATTATGAAAGCAATAGACATTAGATGGCAACATGTATTAAAAGATAAAAGAAACAAGAAAAAGAATAATAACGCACAACTAAAACATAGAAATCGTGGAATCAACAATAAATTTAGACATAAGTAAAAAGATAAACTTAAAAATAGAGTTTGGTCCTATAATAGGAGTATTTATATTAACAGAGAAGATGGTAAGAGGCAGAACATTTGTATTTGCTTTACCATTCACAATATTCACATTAGAAATACATAATAAACTGCCTTTAAAAGATAAAGAGTGATGAAGACAATAATAAAGACAGTAAGAAGGATCAAAAGATCTGATTTAGCAGTATACATAGTCAATACAATATTAATAGTAGCAGCATTAGCATACGCATTATTAATGTTTATGGCTATGTGGTGCTACATATAATTAACTAGAATATTAACTAACAATTAGAAATCGTGAAGAAGATAATAAAAAGAGAATTGATAGCATTTTGTAAATATTGGTTGCTACTTATAGCAGTAATAGTACTATTTTGTTGTATTTCATGTGAAGCTAAAACTGAACATAAAGTACATGATGATAAGATATTAGTAGACACTAATATAAAAGGCAATCCAGAGTTATCAAAGGCTGCAAAAAGTATAGTGGATGGGTCTATAATTTATGATGGATCATATTATAAGATAAACTATCCAATGGGAGATGTTAATGAAAAGATAGGAGTTTGTACTGATGTAGTTATAAGAGCATATCGTAAATTAGGTATTGATTTACAAGAATTAATAATTAAAGATATGTTATCAAATCCTGAACATTATAAAGAAAAGGCTAATAAAAATATATCACATAGAAGAGTGCCTAATATGATGAATTTCTTTGATAAATATGCAGATAAAAAGATTAAAGGGATGAACAATAAATATTACAGTCCTGGAGATTTGGTAACTTGGAGAATAGGTATTAATAATCATATTGGTATTGTTGTAGATAAAATAGGACCAAGTGGTAATTATATGGTAGTTCATAACATAGGAGCAGGACAAAATATGGATGACTGTTTATTTAACTGGAATGTAACAGGACATTGGAGTTATGATGGTCCTAATTTATTCGATAAAGATAAAATAGAACCTAAGAGATAAATAAAATATGAACAAGAGAGAGAACTAGATAGTTGTATGAAATATTGCGTTAGTAGTACATATACGGTTATGCAATCTCTCTTGTTCATTTTATAACATTAAAACAAATATTATGGGACATATGAAAATGGTTAGTATGTTAATCGATAAGGGTAGAGAACTCAAGATAGCATATGATAGAGCCGTAAAAGAGAAGGTGGAGAAATTTGAGTTTGATGGTGGAACATATTACACAATCTATGCGAAACACGTATTAGATTACATAGAAATGTATAAAAAAAAGATAAAAAGATGAACACACAAGAAGAATTAAGAAAAGAAATTGTATCTTTACAAAAAGGTATGAAATCATTATTAAATACAGTTAATACTATATTTGATATAGTTAAAGATAACAGAGAATTTATTCAAAAGAATGCTGATCTGTGTTGTAAGACAACAAAAGTATTAAAAGATTTAGCTGACATTGCTGGTAATACTATGAAGGTAGATGCTGAAGAAATCAAAGTATCTAATAAAATGAATGGTGGTGTGCCTAGTATAAAGAAACCTACAAGTATGAAAGATGTAGGTTTAGTAGATTTAAGTTCACCTAAAGCTCAGAAAGAATTTTTAAAGAAAGTAGAGAAACTTAACAGTAAGTACAATGAAAGTTGAATTTATAAAAGACAATAAAGAGATAGAAGTAGTAAATGTAAGACTGTCAGACAATCCTGATGCTGAAATTCTTCAGGATGAGTCTGGAGTGGATGGATATATTAATATTACAGATTCTGATCAATCAGAGCCTATAAAATATTACATCATAGATTTTATGAGTATCCATTCACCGTTGTCTTTACATAGATCAAGAATAATGTTTCAATCATTAAATAAAAATGGTAATCCTGTTTGGAGAAGAATAACACCCAATAAAGCAAAAGAGTTTATTGGATCAGTTATACCAGGAGATATAATTACAAGAGAAGTAATACCTTATAAAATAAATAATAAACTAGTAAATGTTGCTACTTATGTAGTATTACCAGGAGAAAATATTTATAAGGTATTTCAAGGCCACGGTCATATAATAATAGAGAATAAATTAGAAGGTATGTCTATTATAAAGAAAGAAACAATGGTTGATGAAATAGATAGTTCAAAATATCAATTAGTATGTGATATGATAGAGAATATTAATAATAAAACAGACAAGAAAGATGAAGTATAATATAAAATTTAATCATAAAGCTAGTAGTTTACATAAAGCAATAAAGACATCTATTAATATGGATGATGTTGCTAAATATATGAGAGAAAAATTACAAAATGGAGAAAAACAAAAAACAGAAGCTTTAGAAGACACATTAAATAAGTATGATCCACAAAGTCCAGAAGATTTATTAGCTGTAGGTGTAATATTAGGAGGATTAAATGGAACAGAACAATTGATTAGTCATGTTAGAGATGCAGATATTCCTCCTGGTTTAATGAAAGAAATGTTTAATAGTCTATTAAGGAGAGCTTTTGGATCAGATTCAGATATTAATCTATCCAATATGGAATTAAATAGAGAAGGATTTAAAGAAACAATGGGTGATGATAAACACGACTTTTAACATATTATTAATTTATAACACACAACATTATGAGTAAACAACAAATAAACAACAAGAATTATGATTTACTAAGATCTAAATTTAGTAATACAAATGAATTAGTAAAAATATGTGATGATTTTAGAAGATACAAAGATTCTATAAATGGCATATGTGAGGCAATACTTGATATAGATAAAAGTGATAATATTTTAAGTAATATATCAGTAAATATAGAAGTTAAAGTTCCAAAAGATAAAGATAATATGTTAAATGAAAAACCAAATGATATATTAAATTCATTAGCTGATGCTAATAGTCCAGAAGAGTTTATGAGAAAACTAGGTAGAGTGGATAAATACATGAAAAAGAATGATAGAGTTAAATTAGATAGTTTTCATTTAGATCTTAAATCATTACCTGATAAGGCATTAATAGCTATACTGATGAGAACTAGAGATGTAATAGAAAAAGAATTAGAAGAATGTATAAACAAATTTGATAAATTGTTTAAATAGATTTCTTGTTGTGTGTTGGGAATAAAGAATGGTATACAAGTATTACGACAAATATGAGTGTGCCATTCTTTTATTCTTTTATTATTAATAACTAAAAATAAGTAAATGGAAATATTAACATACTTACTAGTATATATGGCAGGAATGATGACAGGAATATATGCTTATTATAAAATTGAAAAAGATGACTGATTTAACTAAATATTTTGTCAACCAATTTAAAAAAGACAAAGAGTGGGAAAAGAAACAAAAATCCAAACATATAGATCTAAATAACTATTTTAAATATAGTGGTGAAGTAGAAGAAGATAAAGAAATATGGGAATTTAAATCACAAAGATCATCTAAGTATGTATATGATGAGAATAAAAGATGTCACACACTACATAAAATAAGAGATAATAAAAAATAATGTAATTTAGTTGTTATTTATATTATTATTTATATATTTGCCAAAATTAATAAACAAATTAAAATGAAAAGGCGAGTTATAAATATATTAAATAATAAAGGACAAAGAAGAACATTTAAGTTTCTATCTGATAATGAGTTAGGTATAATAATATATTCTGATGATAAACCATCTATTACAAAAACAGAAACAATAAGTAGTATGTTTATATCTAAATTAGAATATATAGATGGGCCAGTTATACAAGCTGGTAATCATATTACTTTTAAAGATCAAGGTAAATATAAAGTATTAAATATACACAAAACTGATTATGAAGATAAACCTAATTGTTATTATTTGGATACATTAAAATTAGATTATCATGAGTAAAGAAAAAAAAGAAGACAAATCAGTTGAAAAAGAATTTAAATTCTCAGCTAGTCCTGTTAGGCAGGAAGGAGAAACTTACGAAGAGTATAAAGCTAGGCGTAAGTTAATCAAACAAATAGATAAGAATAAATTAAAAGGTAAAATACTATGGCCCAGTCAGTTAATGGGTACAAAGTTTAAAGAGTTTAATGGTCAAGAAGACGAAATGGTTAAACAAACAGTTGACATGATCCAAAAATATAGAGAAACAGAAGAAAATAAAAACGAAGAATCTGAATAAGCAGATTTAGTTATAAGTTTAGTTAGTTATTATTTATTAAGAAACAGGGCACTTATTTGTCCTGTTTTTTTATTAAAAATTATAAACATGGGACAAGAAAAATTTGATGAGTTTAAATTAAAAATATTAAAACATGTAACAGATAAATGGATGGAATATAAAGAATATCCACCACATTTATTTTTTATAAATGAAAATGGAGGCAGAAAATCATTACCATTACCTATGGAAGGATTTCATTGTCCTGAATCAAAAGAAGCATTAGTTGCAATGATAGTAGATATGTTATCTATAATTAAAGCTCAAATGTATTGTGTAACTACAGAAGGATGGATGGTAGCATCAAAAGACGGAGAAGCAAAATTAAAAGATGAAAATGGAGAATTTATAAGACCATCACAGCATCCTGATAAACAAGAAGTATTAACTTTTATGTTTGAATCTATAAATGGAGATTCAGATATGATGACATTATTAAATAATAATGGTAAATTAAGTCCACATAATCCAGGACCAGAAGTAGGAGGTGAAGGAGGAGATATAAAATTAAAAGGGTTGTTTACAGGATTATTAAAAAAATCAAGAGAAAATGATAAAAATAGTGAGTAACAATTTAACATTAGATGATAGTTTAATACATAGTGATATTGAAATTACTACTATAGATGAAGTATTTGATTACTGTTCTATATTAACATATATAGCGGTAGATACAGAAACTGATGGTGTTGACTGGCATAAAAATAAAGTGATCATGTTGCAAATGGGAGATGAAGACGTTCAGTTTGTAATAGATACTAGAAACGTTAATATTGAAATCCTTCGTCCTATATTTGAATCTAGGAGTTATGTAAAATTATTCCAAAATGCTAAATTTGATTACAAGTTTTTATTAAGTTCATTTGGATTTAGAACACAAAATATATATGATACTATGTTAGCAGAAGTAGTATTAAATTGTGGTAAACTAGGATATGGATATAGTTTAGATAAAATACTTAAAAGATATTTAAATATAGAAATGGAAAAAGAAACTAGATCAGAGTTTAGTAAAATTACTGATGGTAATCCATATACTTTAAAACAAATATCTTACGGTGCTAAAGATGTAGAATATTTAATACCTATAATGAAAAAACAAATGGATAAGATTCATAAATTGGGTCTTGAAAGAGTTTTAAATTTAGAGAATAGAGCATGTATAGCATTTTCTGAAATAGAATATAATGGATTAGGATTTAACAAACAATCATGGTTAAATTTAGCAAAAGAAGCTGAAGATGAATCTATTAAATTAGGAGAAAATTTAGATAATATATTATTATCTGAAAGTAAGTTAGAATGCTTTAAACTACCTGGTATTCAGTTAGATATGTTTGGCGGTAAAGAAAGGGAAGTAGGAGTTAAATGGTCTTCACCGTCACAAGTAACAAAAGTTCTGCAGAAACTGGATCCAAGTCTAGAAAATACTAGTATGAAAGAATTATATAAAAGACAACGTAGTCATACATTAATTAAAACTATAATAGATTATAGAAAGAAAACTAAGTTAATGACTACGTATGGAAAAGACTTTGTTAATTATTTAAACAAGAATAGTAATAGAGTACATACTGTATTTTGGCAAATATTAAATACTGGTCGTGTGTCTTCAGGTCAACGTGGTAAATATAGTTACATGAACTACCCAAATATGCAGAATATACCAGCTGATAATAGATATAGAAATTGTTTTCATGCTGAGAAAGGATGGAAACTAGTAACTATGGATTACTCAGGACAGGAGTTAAGATTAATAGCTGAAGGGTCGAAAGATCCAACATGGATTCAAGCATTTAAAAATGGAGAGGACGTTCATGGTAAAGTTGCATCTTTAGTATTTGATATAGATATGTCTGAAGTTAAAGACAAACCTGAATTTTTAAGAGGTAAATCATATAGAGATGTAGCTAAAACTATTAACTTTGGTTTAGCATATGGTATGCAATATACTTCGTTAGCTAATACATTAGATATACCACAGACAGATGCAAAGCACTTCATTGATAAATATTTTGAAGAGTTACCTGGTATAAAGAAATTCTTACATGCATTAGGTAATTATGGTAAAAAGAATGGACATATCAAAACATTTAAACCGTTTAGAAGAGTTAGATGGTTTGAAGACTGGGGTATGTTGAATGCAATGGATCCTGGAACTAAATTTAAAAGACTAGGTGAAATAGAAAGAGCTTCAATGAATACTCCCATTCAAGGGTCAGGAGCTGATATGATTAAATTAGCATTGGCTTTAATATCAGAAAAAATCTCAAAAGATAACTTATACGATAAAGTAAGAATAGTATCTCAAGTACATGATGAGATAACGTGTGAAGTAAGAGATGATTTCATAGATGAATGGAAGTTGATCCAAGAGGATCTGATGGTATCTGCAGGAAAAGAGATATGTCAATCAGTAGATATGGTAGTAGATGGCACTACAACGCAAGAGTGGTGTAAATAATAAACAAGGGATAGATGATTGCGGGGTGACACATTCTATGTAATAGAATCATGTATAATAAGAGACGACAGTTATATCAAGGATTTAGAGATCGTTAAATCGAACAAGAAATCAGTTTATAACAACAGATTCTCTTTCCCCCCTCTCACTCCCATAAAATAAAATAATATGTTAGAAATAGTAATGTTTGGAATTGGATTTGTATCAGGTATGTATATACTTACACAAATAGAAAACTCAATAGATAAAAATATATATAAAGGTATATGTTGTTTATGTGAAAAACCATTAGATGAAGAGAAAACAAAAGATGGTGAAGTATATTATAAAGGAGGTAATAATGCAGAACCTATAAAGAAAGGTCAATGCTGTAATCATTGTAATACAACTAAAGTAACACCTCTAAGAATGATAGATTGGGGTGGTGAACGTGGTATTCAAGCTTAATAAAAAACTAAAAAAATATGACAAATAAAAGAGCAAATTCAATGGGAATATTAGTAATGATATTAATAATTACATTAATTACATTATTATCTTCATGTGGAGTTAATAGAGGATTAACTAATGAACAAGTAAAACATAGAGATAATATAGATTATGAATTAGATAAATTATATTTAGAATATAGTTATCGAAGAGATTCGTTAATAATAGAATTTTATAAAAAATAATTAAATATGGGAAAGAAAACACACGATCATGAAGAATGGCATAATAAATTTAAAGATTTAGATCAAGTAGTAATAGCAGAAAGTGAAGACGAAGAAAAATTAAAAAACGGTGTTAAAAAAACATTAAAAGAAAATAGTAAATTAAAAAAGATAACACCAATAGTATTTGATAAATCTAGAAAAGTATTTAAACAAGTATTAGGTAAAATTAAAAATATAATAACTTCAATATTATGAATACTAAAGATATAGAACAAAAAGAACATATAAATAAGTGGGTAGAAAAAGGATGTAAAGGTACATCTATAGCAGCAACAGGTATAGGAAAGACAAAAATGGGACTCATGGCTATTCAACATATACTAGATCAGGATCCTAACAATAGAGCATTAATTGTAATTCCTACAGAGAATTTAAGAGATAATGAATGGCCTGATGAAATAAAAAAATGGAGTATGTCTAAATATAAAGATAGAATAGATATACAATGTATACAAACAGTATATAAATGGAAAAATTATGATTGTTCTATTTTAGTAGTAGATGAAGTACATACTACGTTATCATATGAATATAGAAATTTATATGAAAATAATAGATTCGAGAATATGTATTGTTTAACAGCTACTCCACCAGAAAATGATGAATATAGATCTTATCTTAAATCATTTGCTCCAATAATTAAGAAAACAGATACTCTTGACGCTTTAGATATGGAATTGATATCTCCTTATACAGTATATAATTTAGCTGTTAGTTTTACAGAAGATGAAGTAAAACAATATAATAAATATGATATATTATTTAATAAAGCAACTAATGAATTAGGAGGTAGATTTTCTGCTTTTCAGAATGCTACTAAATATAAAACATCTAGTGATAAAGAGAAAGCTAAATGGGCTAATATATTTTATTTATCTATGCAAAAACGTAAAAAAATATGTTATAATGCTGAAAATAAAATAGATATAATAAAAAAGATTGTTAATAAGTTCCCTGATAGAAAAGGATTAATATTCAGTGAAAGTATTATATTTGCTGAAGAACTACAAGGTGCCTTAGGAGAAGAATGTATTACTTTTCATTCAAAAATGAAATTAAAAGAGAAGAAAAATGCTCTAAAAACATTTGGAGATGGTCGTACAAAAACAAGACTAATCAGTTCAGTAAAGGCTTTAAATGCAGGATTAAATGTACCTGAGTGTTCTTTAGGAATATGTGCAGCTGGTAGTTCTAAAGCCTTAGATAATATACAGAGAAAAGGTAGAACATTAAGAATGGTAGAAGGCAAAGAAGCTTTATATATAAATCTGTATGTACGTGGTAGTCAGGAAGTTAAGTGGGTAAGAAAGAGAACTAAAGATGAATTTAATTGTAAATGGATAGAATCAATAAATGAAATAGAATTATGATAAGTTATATTGGAGGAAAAAGTAGAATGGCTAAATGGATCTGTAAATATATTCCAGATAATATAGAAACATATGTTGAGATTTTTGGAGGAGCTTTTTGGGTATATGTCAAGGGAGATATACATGAAAAACCTCAACTAAAAGAAGTAGTATATAATGATAAGAACAGATTTATGTCTAACTTGTTTAAATGTATGATAGATTGTACTTACTTTAGTACTCGTTTATCTAGTAAACCTTCACAAAATAAAGAAACTTTTGATAAATTCCAAAAAGAACTATCAATAGTAGATCCTAATTTTGATATGCCTAATCATTCACTAGCTATTAAATATGCTTATTTAGCTACACAAGTATTTAGTGGTAGTAAGATATTAGAAAGTAAATTTATTGATTTAAAAGGAAAATATGGTAGTAAATATGATGCCTTAATAAATAGATTAAATAAACCTGATATACAAAAACGTCTATCTAAGATAACTGAAGTAGAGAATAGAGAATATCATGAAATAATTAATATATATGATTCTCCAACTACTTTCTTTTATGTGGATCCTCCTTATTATAAAAAAGAAAAATATTACTCTGGTAAAGGTTTTTCTACAGGAGACCATCAAATATTATGTGAAATGTTAGGAAGAATTGATGGATTATTTGCATTATCTTATTATGAGTTTGAAAAATTATCTGAATGGTTACCTAAAGAAGATTTTAATTGGGTCGAAAAAAAGTTTACAAAAGCTTCTGGAGCAAAAAAAGGTAGAAAACAGAACAAAGGAACTGAATTATTAATTATGAATTATGATATATGAAAACAAGTTATTTAATAAACCAAGTAGTCACAAAATTAGGACAAATATTACAATCAAAAAATAGTGATTATGGTGATTCAGCAACTCAGGGAGAATCTATA